>Ga0326727_10001192_pt1 | contig 99002 bp, 75 predicted proteins | sample MB2enrmetagenome_FD_207643 | JGI IMG/M metagenome (GOLD analysis project Ga0326727, IMG submission 207643) | Lab enriched peat soil microbial communities from McLean, Ithaca, NY, United States - MB29MY | ecosystem: Environmental > Terrestrial > Soil > Wetlands > Peat | place: USA: New York... | reverse complement strand
CGCGGTACCTCGAGCCAGCTACCGAGGCACCCGGGCCCACGTATCGCGGCATGTCGAGGGAGGTGGCGCGGTACTCGAGCCAGGTACCGCGGCACCCGGGCCCACGTATCGCGGCATGTCGAGGGAGGTAGCGCACCACCCCGAGCCAGGTACCGCGGCACCCGGGCCCACGTATCGCGGCATGTCGAGGGAGGTAGCGCGGTACCTCGAGCCAGGTACCGGGCTTGGCGCCGCGAGAAGCACGCCGCATCCCCCCATCCCGTCCTTCCCCCCGCAGGAGCGGGCGGGAAGGAGTCTGGTACGGCCCGTGGGTGAAGGGAGACACCCTCCGCCCGGCTCCTGCGGGGAGGGCCGGGGTGGCCATGCGTGGTCCCACAAAACGATTCGACCGCGGGGCGCCTGCGAAGGCGACTCCCGCGGTCGAAGCGTCGTGGCGCTGAGACTTACTGCGCCGTGGTGTTGCCGCCCCACACGCCGTACGCGTCGATCATGTACTTGACCTTCGCGTCGTCGTTGTAGGCCGCGCCGGGGGTGTTGCCGTCGTCGAAGTTGACGAGCAGGTCCTGGTTGTAGGTGAGGACCTGGAAGTACGACGACGAGTTGCGGTCCTGGTCGCAGAAGAACCAGATGTTGCGGTCAGGCAGGTAGACCCACACCCAGCGGCGCCCGTCCGGGCCGATGAAGGCGTTGGTCTGCGGGTTCGAGTGTCCCACGTCGATGGCGCTCGTTTGGGGCGTCATCGGGTTGTAGGTGCAGGTCGCGAGGCTCGCGCAGCCGTTGAGGCCCGTGGGGTTGTTGACCGCGATCTGCTGGAAGTAGGCCAGAGCATCCGCCTCGCGGACGAAGGTGTGGCCACCGATCCAGTCGCGCATCTGCGGGAACCCGAGGGTGGTGAAGATCGGGCTCTGCGTGTCGTGCGCGAAGAGGGAGACGGCGCTCGGGAAGAACTGCGGGTAGGCGTCCCAGGGGCCCTTCTCGCCGAGCATCGAGCCGGCCGTGGACCACGCCTGCGAGGGCTGTCCCTGGCCGGGACCGATGGTCATCGAGCTGCCCCAGTAGCCGTTCGACTGGGTCGGGTCGTAGTTGTCATACGGCCAGATGCCCAGCCAGTTGACGAACGCGAACTCCTTGTCTGCGGAGATGCCCTGCTGGGTCACGTCGCCGTAGTAGGGGTCGAACGTCGTCTGGAAGGGGCGCTGTCCGGTCGACTGCTGAATGATGGCCTCGTGGAAGGCTGCGATCATGAGCTCGGCCGCGCCGACGTCCGCCTGGAACTCCTGCACCAGCTGCTGGTAGAAGAGGCCCGAGTTGGCTGCGCCGGAGGGAGCGTTGATGCCCACCTGGATCAGCTTGTCGGTCAGCTCGGCCGGGCTCCAGTCCCAAGCCTGCATCGCCATGAAGCGACGCGTGTCGTTGATGGTGTTCGCGACGATGTTGGCGTACGGGGCGTCGTCCCAGGTCTTGTAGTACTGGCGGAAGTTGCGCCAGTTGTACTCCCACTCGTACTGCTCGATGTCGGCCGCCGTGATCTCGGAGGGCGTCGAGCCCAGGTCGAACTGGCGGCAGAGCGGTGTGTAGCGGATGTGCTGCGAGCCGCAGTAGAGGAACTGCTTCTCGGTCGTTCCGTTCCACCCGTAGGGATCGTTCCAGGGCGCCGTGGCGCTGACCTGACCCGACGCGCCGACCTGCTGTCCCGCCGCAGGGGTGGCGGCCTTCGGTCCCGCGTTCGCCGCAGTGAGGTTGTTCCCGTAGATGTAGGCAATCGCGCCCTGGTCGTACGGGAGCCAGCCGGTCTCCGGCGTCGCGGTGCCGGTCGTTCCGTTGTTCCAGTTCACGCGGTCGGGGTTGATGTTGTAGTCCATCAAGCTCGACGTGTAGATGCCGTACTGGGTCTGGCCGTTGGAGTCCGTGTAGGTCGGCCAGTTGGCCTTGTCGACGCTGCCCATGAAGTTGTGGTCGAGGCCGAGCACGTGCCCGAACTCGTGCCACACGATGCTCTCCCACCAGGTCTCGATGAGGCGGGTCTCCCAGGCGGCCTGCGTCTCCCAGGCGCCGTTCACGCAGAGGCGCGAGGAGCGCGCGATGGTGCCCGGGAAGGAGATGAGGTCCGCCGTGTCGCCGCGCATCGTCGAGTGCGGCAGGTTGTTGAGGTACATGTAGTTCCGGTGCCCTGCCCAGAGGGTCCGGATGTTGTCGACGGCGTTGTAGGCGTCGATCATTCCCTGCTGGCCGCCGCTCAGCGTCAGCCCGGCGAGGCCGCCGCCGTGCTCCAGCTCGTCGTTGGCCGCCGAGAAGGCGGTCTCGTCGTCGAGCGCCGAGATGAGCTGCGCCACGCCCTGCGAGAGCTCGCCGTTGGCCGGCGTGACGAACTGGTTCATCGCCGGGTCGGCGTAGGTCGTGTACGGGATGAGCGCGTAGTAGGCCTGGTAGAACGTGCCGCCCGCGGGCCCCGTGTGGTTGTAGACGTAGTCGCTCGGACCCGCCGCGGACGCGCCGTCCGGGGGCGCTCCCAGGTACTGCTGCATCTTCTGGTACAGCGTCGAGTTCGCGTAGACGTACGACTGCACGTTCGCGGGGACGACGGGGATGCTCTGGCCCGAGGTGCAGGTGGCCGGCAGCGTGCCGCCTGGGTTGTTCGGGTCGGGCGGCGGATCGCTGAACGGGTTTCCGCCGATGACCTTCGTGAGGTAGGCGACGATGCGCTGCTCGACGAAGTCCTTGAGCGGGGCGCCCGCCACGTTGATGGAGGCCGAGTTCAGCTGGCCCGTGCGCGGGTCGGACTGGAACTGCGTGACCGCGGCGAAGGGCGAGTCGGTGTCGAGATCGCTCTCCCAGCGGATGAAGTTGTAACGGATGTCGCCGTACTGGCGGGCGGGGCCGGCGGCGTCACCGAGCGTGGTCTGGTCGTTGTAGTTGAGGACCGTCAGCCGCGCCTGGGCCCCAGCCTTCGTCAGGATGGCGTTCGTCTGGTCCTGGATACCGCCGGCCCGGGTCCACATCCCCGCGAACTCGGTGGGGTAGCCCTGCGCGAGGTACCAGGTGATGGGCTGGTTCGGGTCGAACCGGATGACGTACTGGTTGGCCGCGAGCAGACCGCTGTTGGTGTCGCGGTTGTAGACGGTGTTCTCGAGGAGCCCGTACTTGTGGCGGATGGGATCCTTCTCGCCGACGACGAGCGGTACATAGGTGGGGCTGGGCGTCGCGGGGGCCCGCATGAACGAGTACATGACGTTCATCGTGACCGCCGAGCGGTTCATGCGCAGGAAGTCCTGGCCGACCGAACCGTAGGCCTGCATGCACTTCGCCGAGTTCGGCGTGCCGCCGACGTCCACCGGGACGGTGATGGCGATCGTGAACTGCATGTAGTTGTTGGTCTCGTCCACCAGGAACGAGTCCGGCACCAGCGTCGCCGAGCTGTTGGTCTGGTCGCCGCACATGCCGAGCATCGCCGCCTGGTACGGACCCAGGGCGGCCACGTCGCTCATGTCGTTCTTGTCGAAGTTGACCTTGACCCACTGGCGGACCTGCCAGTCGAGCTCCTGGTTCTCCTCGTAGAAGTTCGTCTTCTCGCCGTCGAGGTTGACCCTGTACTTCAGGTCGACGTTCGTGACCGGCCAGGCGTTCTCGACCGCGGGGGTGCGCGTGTTCTGCGCGTTGATGTCCCCCGAGTTCGACAGCTCCATCATGTCGACGATGTCGAGCTTGTCGGAGGTGATGACGAAGCGGACCCACGAGCCCGCGATCGACGTCCCGCCGTTCTCGGCGCCGGTGAACAGGTTGAGGTTCGCGAACGGGTTGGGCGTCGACGTCTGGACGATCGTCGCCTTCATGAACCAGCCGGGGTCGCCCCCGCCAGAACCCGGCTGAACGAGGAAGTCCTTCCGGATGTACTGGTTCTCGTTGAAGACGCCGTTACGCGACGGACGGTCCGCCACGCACCCCTGGCCCGTGGCCACCACCGCCGCCACTGCGGCGATGCCGAACAAAGCACGAATCGGATTGCTGCTGCGCATTGTCAGTAATCTCCTGGAAGTCCTTGGCCGCGGGGCTGGCTACTGGGTCTGGGTCAAGAGCCCAGGATTGAAGATGGTGGCGTCCGCGATACGGCTGGCGCCAGAGCCTGCGCCCGGGTTGACGCTCACCAGGACCCCGTTGGTGACCGAGGTGATGTAGTCCGGGTAGTTGTCGTAGGGGCTGTAGCGGATGAAGATGTTGCAGGCCGCCTGCGCACCAGGGTGCGCCTCGAGCCAGTTCACGATGTCGAGCGACGACGAGTACATCTTCACCCGGAGGATGTCGCTGGTCGCGGGGTCGACGCAGGGGAAGACCTCGCCGAGGAAGTCCTGCGTCTCGACGGCTGCGATGGTCGCTCCGGTCAGCGCGCCGCTGTCCGGATCGTTGATCGGCAGGTAGTCGACGTTGGTCGTGATGGTGACGCCCGAGAAGTCGAGCGACCCGGTCTGCACGAACTGGTTGCGCTGCCCGTTGATGGGGATGTTGAACCCGTTGCCCGGCTGGTAGGGCAGCCACGGGGTGATGGTGGTCAGCGGCGTGTTGGTCGACGTGAGGTCGTACGGGTTGGCGTAGCTCGGGAGCGCCAGGATGGCGCTCGCGATGTACGGCAGCGTCTGGGTGACGGGGATGACGCTTCCGATGCTGAACGCCGTGCCCGCCCAGATGCCGTGGTAGTTGAAGAAGAGCGGGCGGCCCTCCCCGTCCACCAGCATGTTGCCGTTCCGATCCGTCGGCGGTCCGGCGGGGCAGGCGGGGTCCACGTGGCTGACGCAGTACCACCCCGTCCCGTCGTCCTGGGGGAGGAGGTTACCGCTCGCGTCGGTGGCGAGGCCCGAGCTGATGGCGTTGTGGATGGCGGGAGCGCCGAAGAGATCGCTCAGGAACACGTTCTCGTTCGCGCCAGGGACGGTGCCCTTCTTCGAGCCCGTGCTGTCCGCGGTGATCATCGACGTGTAGAGCGCCGACTCCGCGCGCGACAGGCGCTGGTAGAAGTTGTTGTCCTGCGTGTTGCTGGTGGTGAGCAGGATGTCGTACTCGAAGTCGAGCGGCGCCCCGAGGGTCTGCGCGTTCGTCCGGTCGACGTACTCGAACTTGTCGAGGCCGTTGTTCAGGTCGAAGAACAGGTTGTCCTGGTTGATCTGCTTCAGGGTGTGCGTCGTCGCGATGTGGTCGTTGTAGAGGGTGTGCCAGGTCGGATCGAGGTGCCGGTTGAGCAGGTACCCGACGTACGCCTGCGCCCAGAGCTGGAGGTAGAAGCGCCAGTCGCGAGCGTTGGCCGGCACGTTGAGGACGTTGCCGTGGCCGAGGATGGCGATGACCTGGCTCAGGGACGCCTGCATCAGGTTCGGCGCGGTGATGTTGTTGTCGGCGCCGTTGCCGAGGACCGGATCCGCGACGAACTCGAGCTCGGGGTCACCCGGCTGGAAGATGCTGCGCGGGGCGAAGCCCTGGGGCGTGACGTCGAGGGCGTCAGTCCACGGCGGGGTCGCCCCACCCACCGGGAACGCCGGCGTGACCATCATCTCGAAGCCGGTGCAGCCCGACGGGGCCACCCACGCCTGGAGCGCCTGGTTCAGCGCAGCGGCGGTGGTGTACGGCGCGCTGTTGAACCAGCACTTGGTCTTGTCGGTCTGGGCCCACCCCGCCGGCTCGAGCGCCGTGATGGCGTCGATGACGAGCTGCCGGTAGTAGCCCATGACGGCCGCCGTGCCGTGCAGGTCCTGCCCGGCGAGGTTCGCGTCTTCGAACTGGTCAGCCGGGGTGACGGCTGTCGCCGCGGGGTAGCTGTCCCCGCGCATGTCGTTCAGCTTGGGCCCGCTGGCGCGGACGTCGACGATGAAGTCGGTCGCCACGCAGTCGGCGTTCGGCGTCGTGACGCTGTCCTGGAGGACGCCCGGCTCGCCGTTCTGTGTGAGCTCCTGGGTGTCGGCGCTGAAGTTCTGGTTGGCACCGACGACGCTGAACGAGAACCACTCGTTGGTGTGGTGCTGCGCGCCGAGGAGCTTGGCCATCGACGTGCCGTCGATCGTCGAGTTCCCCGTGACGTTGACGCAGGCCTTGGTGAAGTCGCCCCACGTCTCGCCCATGTAGAGCGTGCAGAACGGCGTGACTGGATCGCCCTGCGGCGAGAGCACACCGGCCGCGGCGTACGGCCCGTAGATGGGGGAGCCGTTGAAGAGGAGGCTGGGATCCGAGTTGGGCGACACGAAGGTGTCGAGGCCCTCGTTGTAGGGCGCGAGCGAGTAGGGCACGAACTTGACCGGGTACCCGTACATGTCGCCCGGGGTCGCGGCGGTCGCCGCGTCCGTGCTCTGGGACTCGGCCGCGTCGAAGTAGATGCCGACCGCGCGGACGCCGAAGTTGCCCGCGGACGAGTCGCCGTTGGCGCTCGTGCGGCACTTCTGGGTCACCAGGCAGTTGTTGTTCGGGTCCGTCATCTCGTTGAGAGGCGGACTGGCCTTCGGGTTCGTGACCGCGATGAGGGTGGGCTGGAACGTGTACATCAGCCCCAGGTACATCTGGTTCGCGACCTGGACGTCGATGCCGCTGGAGGACCAGAGCGGCCCGCCGTTCTTCCCCTTGAGCACCTGGCCGTTGACGGTGATCGGCGCGTTGGTGATGCCGGGGATGACGAAGTTGAGGTCGGCCGCAGCGCCCGAGGTCGGGTCGACGGCGAGGGGCACGGCCGCGCCGTTGTACGTCTTGGGCAGCGTGAACTGGAGGCTGCCGCTGTACCCGGGGGTCAGGTAGAAGAAGGTGATGTTGTGCGAGGCCGGGTCGTAGCAGGTGTAGAGCTGCTCGGTCGGGCCCCAGGCGTAGGCCGGGAAGCCCGTACCGTCCGCGCACGTGCCGGCCGACGCTCCCTGGCACAGCTTGGGCTGGCCGTTCGTGCCGTTGATGATGTCCTCGAGCACGACCGGGGCGAAGGTCCCGCCGGACGAGAGGTCGATGCCTCCGAACTGGAACGGCGGCTTGATGGGCTTGGTGAACGCACCCTGCGGGCCCGTCCAGGCGAGGGTCTGCTCCGGCGCGGTGCACACGTTGATGGTGTTCGTGCCGCCGCTGCTTGCGTCGTACCCTTCGGTGCCGTTGCCCGTGTACGAAGCGTCGGGTCCAGCGTTGTTCCAGTTCCCGGCGGCCCCTGCCGGCGCCGGACTGTACGTTTGGTTGGGCCCGTCTTCGCATCCGGCGAGGAATGCGGAGAGGAGGGCGACGCTTGTTAGAACTGACCTTCGCATGAGCGCTCCTGATCCCGGTGAGTCACGCGTGCCGCGTTAAAGCGATTCCGGACGCTTGTCCCTCTGGAGGACCGCGTCCCATCTCGTAACAAAAAGCTTTCCACCCAGAGACGGGCGCACCCTACACTCCCCCACGGTCACGAACACGAGGAGAAGTGACCTGGTGTTGCGTTGGATCAACGGCCCGGACACCCCGGGGCAAAAACTCGCCTGTTCCTGGCATGATGCTCGCTGTCTTGAGCGATGACCCGAAGCGGGCGGCGGCGCGGGCGGCCCTCGAGGAGCTCCCCGAGCGCGGTCTGGTGGGGCTAGGAAGCGGGTCCACCTCGCGGATATTCGTGGAGGAACTGGCGCCCGTCGTCCGCGCGGGGCGCGCCCTCGTCGGTGTACCGACCAGCGAGTCGACCCGTGTGCTGGCCGCCAGCCTGGGCATCCCGCTCCTCGGCGACGAGGGCCCCTGGGACATCGACGTGAACGTCGACGGCGCCGACGAGGTGAGCGCGAAGCTCGATCTCATCAAGGGCGGGGGCGCGGCGCACGCCCGGGAGAAGATCGTCAACTACGCGGCGAGGCGGAACGTCGTCATCGTCGACAAGAGCAAGCTGTCGCGGCACCTCGGCGAGAAGTGGCCCGTCCCCATCGAGGTGCTGGGCTTCGCGCACGGGGCGACGCGGGCGCACCTGGAGAAGCTGGGCCGGCCGGTGCTGCGCACGAAGGGCGACGCGGCGGTGCGGACGGACGCGGGCAACGTCATCTACGACCTGACCACCGGCCCCATCGAGGATCCGGAGGCGCTGGACCGCAACCTTCACGCGATCCCGGGGGTGGTGGAGACGGGGCTCTTCGTGCGCCGGGCCGACGTGGTGCTCGTGGCCGGCGAGCAAGGGGTCCAGCGGCTGGTCCGATGACGCCCGAGACGCTGAGCTTCGAGGCTCCGCTTCCGCTCGGCGCGGAGACCGAGGGCCGGCTCTCGGAGATGCTCGGGAAGGTCTACCAGTACTGCGTCGCGAACCGCAGCGAGGGCACCCTCGGTCGACCGGACGTCACGTGGGAGCTCGACCTGCGCGCCCGGAGCTTCACCCGGCCCGAGAAGCTCGATGGCCTCGCCTTCACTCCTTACGTCGACGCGCGCAAGGAGGTGGTCGGGTCTCACTTCGTGTTCCGCTTCCCGCAAAGGACCGAGACCTACTTCGTGCGGGAGCGGGTGGGGTTCACCGCCATCCAGAACTACCTCACGGGCAACGAGTTCGAGCGGACCTTCACGCCTCCCCTGCCGGAGCCCATCGCGGCCGACGAGTGGGACCGCTGGGGACAGGGCGTGACCGCCGAGATCTGCCAGCGCTACGAGACGGTCATCTATCCCAGGGTCATCGACACGCTCGGGAAGATCGCGGCGCGCCGTCCCGAGCACCCGCTGGAGGTCATGGACCTCGGCGGAGGGGCGGGGCAGCTGTCCGAGCTGGTGTGCGCGAAAGCGCCCGCCGTGAGCCGGGTGCTGCTGGTGGACCGCAGCGCGGCGCTGGTCGAGAAGGCGCGCGCGCGGGCGGCGCGGTACCCGGGGCGGCTGACGGCGGTGTGCGCGGACATCACGGACGACGCCGTCGTCCGCGGCGTGGGGGGGTCGCCGGACGTCATCATCCTGTGCGGCGTGGTCGCCCAGCAAGTCATGCACCACGCCGAGGGCGTCCGCCTCGTGCGCACCTGCCACGAGCGCCTCCCTGCCGGCGGCTTCGCGCTCGTCCCGTCCTACTCGGCCGCGCTGCTCTCGAGCCGCGAGTACGAGACCATGGGCTTCACCGTGCACAACAAGACCCTCAGCGTCATCGAGGAGACCGCGCGCGGGCGCCTGCTGCAGACCAACGACTTCTACATCCTCGAGAAAGGCTGAGGCCGGGGCCGGCTCACTTCGCCTTGACCCCGTCGAGCACGAGCGCCTCCAGCGGGCCGAGGTCGATGCCCTCCGCCAGCGACATCGCCTCGGCCTCGCTGGCGGCGGGGACGAGGCGCACCTCGACCAGGTAGCGACGCGCCACGAGGAACGCGACCTGGCCCACCCGGCCGCCCGAGCTCCATCGCTGGACCGCCGGCAGGCCGTGCACCCTGGCCTCGTGGGTCACGAACTTGGTGTCCGCGGCGAGGGCGCGCGCGTCCAGGGCGGCGCTCGCGCGCGACCGGATGTTGCCGGTCTCGACGCGCACGGTGACCTGGCGGTGGTCGCCGTCGGCGTAGGTGCAGCTCGCGCCGAAGACGGGGCCGGTGGCATAGCTGGTGTAGAAGGGGGCGACGCCCTCCGAGGGCGCGAAGGTGGCGAGGCGCTGGGGGAGCGTCGCGGCGATCTTCTGGGCATCGGCGCGCCACACGGCGCCGTCGGTGGTGAGGTCGGCCACCGAGTCGAGCGGCGTCTGGTCGTCGCAGCCGGCGAGGACCGCGGCGACCAGCAGCCCCGCGGAGACCCAGGCGACGCAAGCCCTCACACTTCCCACGGGCCTTCCGTAGCATGGAGCGTCCGTGAGGCGTCCTCTCTCCGTCTGCGCGCTGCTCGCCGCGGTCGCCCTCGCGGCGGCCTGCAAGAGCTCCCCCTCCCTCCCCGCCGAGGACGACGGGTGCGCCGGACCGTGCCCGCAGTCGAGCATCAAGCACCTGGTGGTCGTCATCCAGGAGAACCACACCTTCGACGACCACTTCGGCGCGTACTGCACCGCGCCGCCGGGCTCGAACCCCACGTGCAACGACGGCCCCGCCTGCTGCGAGGCGATGCCGGCCACCGATCCCGCGGGCACGGCGCCGACGGTGCTGAACGACAGCACGATGGCCAACTACGATCCCGCGCACGACGCCGCGTGCGAGACGGTCGAGATCGACGACGGCAAGATGGACATGTTCGCGACCGCGCCGACCCAGGGCGGCAACGCGTGCGGCAACCCGCAGAACGTCGCCCAGGTCGACCCCGCCATCTTCCAGCCGGTGTGGACCCTCGCGGCGACCGGCGCGCTGGCGGACCGCTACTTCCAGCCCGTGGTGGGCGAGAGCTACTCGAACGACATGTACCTCGCGCGCGCGCAGTACGTGTTCGCCGACGACGACGACGCGCCCCTCGGCGCGGTGGGCGTGACCTGCGGCGTGGAGGGGAAGCCGGTGCAGTTCACCGGGGCCACCATCGGCGATCTGCTCACCGCCGCCTCCGTCCCGTGGGCGTTCTACGCCGAGGGATACGCGGCGATGCAGGAGGCGGACGGTGGCTGCCCGCCCAAGCCCGCCGACTGCCCCTTCCCCCTGCCCTTCGACCCCTGCGCGTTCGAGCCGAGCGACGTCCCCTTCGAGTACTACGCCTCGACGCGCGACAACCCGGCCACCATGCAGGACCTGTCGGCCTTCGACGACGCGCTCGACAGCGGGGGATTGCCCGCCGTGTCGTTCGTGAAGGCCATCGAGTACAAGACCGAGCACCCCGGCCTGGGGGTCACGCTCAGCGCGGGGGTCACGTTCCTCACGGGGCTGGTGCAGCACGTGATGCAGTCGCGCTACCGGGGCGACACCCTCATCCTCGTCACGTACGACGAGGGCGGGGGGTACTACGACCACGTCGCCCCGCCGCCGCCGAGCCCCGTCGACGGCAAGCCCTACGGCACGCGCGTCCCCATGCTGGCCCTCGGACCCTTCGCCCGGCAGGGGTTCGTGTCCCACGTCGTGACCGAGCACTCGTCGGTGGTGAAGCTCATCGAGTGGAACTTCCTCGGCGGACAGACCGGCCAGCTCGGGGGACGCGACGCGGTGGTGGCGAACCTGGGGAGCCTGCTCGACCCGGCGGCGACCGGGGTGCCCGTCCCGGAGTGAGGCGGGAGGTAGATCGGCGAGGCCGGCAGCGTACGAAGGCAGAACATGAACCAGTACCCCGTCGCCACCAACCCCTACGCCCCCCCTCAGGCGCCGATGGCGCCCTCGTACCCGCAGCAGGCGCCCTACGGCCAGGCCGTCCCGGACGTCCGCGTCGAGGGCAAGAGCCTCGTCGCCGCCAACGGCTGGGCCCTGCCCGGGGTGTGCCTGAAGTGCGGCGCGCACCCGACCCACTGGCGGGCGCAGCGGTACCAGTACACGCCGCCGTGGGCCTTCTTCTTCTTCGGCTGGATCGGCGTCCTCATCTTCAGCAAGAAGTCGAGCTTCCAGGTGCCGCTGTGCGAGCAGCACCGGGCCGAGTGGAAGAAGTGGAACCTCATCGCCGGGCTGTCGTGGCTGCCGGGCGTCCTGATGTGGGTGGTCGGCTTCGTCCTCGCCAGCGGCGGCGGGAGCGCCGCGGCGGCGGGGGGCATGTTCCTCCTGCTCGGCACGCTGGTTTTCTTCGTCGGGCTGTTCACGGCGCTCATCCTCCGCAATCGGAAGACGGTCATGCCCAGCAAGATCGACCGTACGCACACCTGGCTTCGCGGCGTGCACCCGATGGTCCTGCAGGCGGTCGCCATGCCTCAGGTACCGCAGGGCTACGCGCCGGTGCAGGCGCCGTACGGCGGCTACACCGCCTGAGCCCGCCCGGGCGTGCCGGGGCAACTGGTAGTATGTGTGCCCCCCCGAGGTGAGAGATGGCCGGCGCGAAGCCAGGGCGCAACGACCGCTGTCCGTGCGGCAGCGGTCGCAAGTACAAGGTCTGCTGCGGCGCCGTCCGGTCCACCACGAAAGCGGCCGCCATGCCCGCACCCTCCTCTGCTGCCGCGGTCGCGGTGGACGGGGTCATGCGGCAGGCGCAGCAGCACCTTCGCGCCGGGCAGTTCGCGGCCGCGATCGCGCCGCTGGCTGAGGCGAACCGGCTCGTGCCGGACAACCCGGCGCTGCTCAACGATCTCGGGATGGCGTGCCTGTTCGCGCGACGCCTCCCCGAGGCCATCGGGGCGCTGCGCCGCTCGATCGTGCTGCAGCCGTCGTTCGCCCCCACGCACCACCACCTGGGCCTCGCGCTGACGCAGTCGGGAGACCTGGAGGGCGCGCTCGCGGCGCACCTCCGGGCGAGCGAACTGGCGCCCCAGCTGGCCGAGGCGCACGGAGCGGCGGCCGAGCTGCTGCTGCGCAAGGGGATGCGGAAGGAGGCCACGGCGGCGTTCTCGAAGGCCTTCGCGGCGGCTCCGGGCAGGCCGCTGGGCATGCTGTGCGGGGCCAAGGCGCTGGTCGCGCAGGGGCGCAACGCAGAGGCCGAGGCGCTGCTGCGAAAGCTCGTGGACGCGAGCGGGGACGGGCGCCCGCTCGGGCCGGCCGCGGGCCCGACCCAGCGCCAGCAGGACGTCGCGTGGGTCGCGCGGATGATGCTGGGCAACCTCCTCAACGAGACGGGGCGCTTCGAGGAGGCCATCGCGAACTTCGAGCGGGCGATCGCCCTCGCGCCGGGCGAGGCCATCGCGTACCACCGCCTGGTCTCGTCGAGGAAGGTCTCGGAGGCGGACCGCCCGTGGATCGCGCGGATCCTGGCGCGTCTGGAGGAGCGCGACGTCCCGGCGGAGCAGCGGATGCTCTTCCACTTCGCGGCCGGCAAGGCGCAGGACGACCTCGGGGACTACGCCGACGCGATCCGGCACTTCGACGCCGCCAACGAGATCCGGAGCGGGCTCCACCCCACGTTCGATCGCGCGAAGATCGAGCAGCAGTTCGACCGGCTGATCGCGCACTTCACGCCCGAGCTCTTCGCGGCCGGTGCGGGCAAGGCCGCGGGGGACGAGACGCCGGTGCTGGTGCTCGGGTTGCCGCGCTCGGGCACGACGCTCATCGAGCGCATCATCTCCAGCCACCCCCGGGTCGCGGGCGGCGGGGAGCTCGACTACTGGGAGGAGAAGGCACCGGCGTGGGTGGACGCGGGGACGGAGAAGCTGGCGGGCGCGGCCGACCGCCTTCGCGGCGAATACCTCGAGCTCCTGCGCAGCATCGGCCCCGACGCGCTCCGCGTGACCGACAAGATGCCCTTCAACTTCCTCTGGCTGGGCCTCGTGCACCAGCTCCTGCCCGGCGCGCGGGTCGTCCACTGCCGGCGCAACGCCATCGACACCTGCCTCTCGCTGTACACGACGTACCTCAACCGGACGCAGGACTACGCGACCGACCGCGGGGACCTCGCCTGGTACTACCGCCAGTACCTGCGGCTCATGGCGCACTGGCGCGCCGTGCTGCCGGCCGAGCGCTTCCTGGACGTGGACTACGAGGACGCGATCGCGTCGCCCGAGACGACCGCGCGGCGGCTCATCGCCTTCTGCGGCCTCGAGTGGGACCCGGCGTGCCTGCAGCCCGAGCGCAACCCCGACGCCGTGAAGACCGCCAGCAGCTGGCAGGTGCGTCAGCCCATCTACCACGGCTCGGTCGAGCGCTGGCGGAACTACGAGCCGTGGCTCGGCGAGCTGAAGCAGCTGCTCGAGGGCGCCTCAGGAGGCTCGGGAGGTGCGGATCGGATTCGAACCGACGTGTAACGGATTTGCAATCCGCTGCCTGACCACTTGGCTACCGCACCGTCGCTGTCAAACGGCCCGGGAACATGCCACATCGCGCGGCCGCGTCAAAGCCGTCTTTCGCCCAGCAGCGCGCGGACGGAGGCGCCCATCTCGCCGGTCGTCCTCGGCGGGGAGGACGGAGCGGCGCCAGCGAGCATGTCCCGCGTGCGCGCGCCGGCGGTGATGGCCTTGTCGACCGCGGCCTCGACGGCGCGCGCTTCCTCCTCGAGCCCGAGCGAGTGGCGCAGCAGCAGAGCGACGCTCGAGATGGTGCCCAGCGGGTTGGCGATGCCCTGGCCCGCGATGTCCGGGGCCGAGCCGTGGATGGGCTCGTAGAGGCCGCGGCGTCCGTCGCCCAGCGACGCGCTCGGGACCATGCCCAGGGAGCCGGCGAGCACGGCGGCCTCGTCGGTCAGGATGTCGCCGAACATGTTCTCGGTCACGATGACGTCGAACGAGCGCGGCGACGTCAGCAGGCGCATCGCCGCCGAGTCGACCAGCTGGTGCTCGAGCGCCACCTCGGGGTGTGCCGCGCCGACCTCCGTCGCCACCTCGCGCCACAGCCGCGACGACTCCAGCACGTTCGCCTTGTCGACCGACGTCACCCGCTTCCTGCGTCCGCTGGCGAGGCGGAAGGCGAGGCGCACGACGCGGCGGATCTCCTCGTCGGTGTACTCCAGCGTGTCGACCGCCCGCGTGCGGCCATCCCTGGTCTCCCGGAACCTCGGCTGGCCGAAGTAGAGGCCGCCGGTGAGCTCGCGCACGAAGAGGATGTCGACGCCCGCGAGCCGGTCCTCCTTCAGCGGAGAGGCGCCGGCGAGCGCGGGGTGGACGCGCACCGGGCGGAGGTTGGCGTACAGGCCGAGCGCGCGCCGCAGGCCCAGCAGGCCCTGCTCGGGGCGCACCTTCGCGCGCGGATCGTCCCACCGCGGCCCGCCCACGGCCCCGAGCAGGATCGCGTCGGCGCGCTCGCACGCCGCGATCGTCTCCGGCGGCAGGGGGTCACCCCCCGCGTCGATGGCCGCGCCGCCGATGCGGCGCTCCTCGAAGGACACGGTGTGCCCGAAGCGCGCGGCCACGTCCTCCAGCACGCGCCGGCCCTCGTCGACCACCTCCGGGCCAATCCCGTCGCCCGGCAAGAGGACCACTGTCGCCTTCATTCACGCTGCTCCTTCGCGGGGTGACTCGACCGCGGCCTCGGGCGCCAGGGTGAGGCCGTACTCGATGCCGTCGGCCAGCGCCGTCCACGAGGCCTCCAGCACGTTGGACGACGCTCCCATGGTCGTCCACCGGGTCTGCCCCCGCGCGCTGTCGATCATCACGCGCACGGTGGCCGACGTCCCCTCGACGCCGTCGAGGATGCGGACCTTGTAGTCCTCGAGGCGGACGCCCTCGACCTCCGGGTACGCGCCCACCAGCGCCTTGCGCAGGGCCGCGTCGAGGGCGCTGACAGGGCCGTTGCCCTCGGCGGCGGTGTGCACGACCTGGCCGCGAACGCGGATCTTGATGGCGGCGTCGGAGAACGCCCCCTCGTCCCCGCGCTGCCCCACGGTCACGCGGTAGTCCAGCAGCTCGAAGGGCGGCACGTAGTTCGGGGCCCGCCGTCGCAGCAGCAGCGCCACCGAGGCCTCTGCCGCCTCGAAGGCGAACCCACGCGCCTCGCGGTCCTTCAGCTCGCGCAGCACCGCGGCCTCGCCGCCCGCCCCCAGCGTGACGTCGTGCTCCTCCGCCTTGGCCAGCACGTTGCCCCGCCCGGACAGCTCGCTCACGACGACCCGCGTCTCGTTGCCCACGCAGGCCGGATCGACGTGCTCGTAGGCGCGCGGCAGGCGGCGGATGGCCGCCACGTGCACGCCTCCCTTGTGCGCGAAGGCGCTGCGGCCGACGTAGGGCGCGTGCGGATCGGCCGCGAGGTTGGCGATCTCCGCCACCTGGCGCGACACGCGGGTGAGCTGCGGGAGCGCGCCGCGCGCCACGCAGCGCCGGCGCATCTTGAGCTCGAGGGTGGGGACGATGGAGCAGAGGTTCGCGTTGCCGCACCGCTCGCCGTAGCCGTTCATGGTCCCCTGCACGTGCGTCGCGCCCTGGCGCACGGCGGCGAGGGTGCAGGCCACCGCACAGCCGGTGTCGTCGTGGGCGTGGATGCCGACGGGGCGCCTGAGCGCGGCGCGGACGGAGCGCACCCGCTCCTCGACGAGCCAGGGCAGCGTCCCGCCGTTGGTGTCGCACAGCACGAGGACGCCGGCCCCGCCGGCCGCGGCGGCGTGGAGCGTCTCCAGGGCGTACTCGGCGTCCTCGCCGTAGCCGTCGAAGAAGTGCTCGGCGTCGTAGACCACGTGGCGCCCGCTCTCGGCGAGGTAGGCCACCGTGTCGGAGATCATCCGGAGGTTCTCCTCGGGAGAGACGCGGAGCACCTCGCGCACGTGGGTGATGGAGGACTTGCCGAAGATGGTGCACACGGGGGCGCCCGTGGCGAGGAGCGCGGCGACCTGGGGATCGTCCTCGGGGCCGACCCCGGCGCGGCGCGTGGCGCCGAACGCCGCCGTCTTCGCCGACCGCCAGTCGACGTCGCGGGCGCGCTGGAAGACCTCGGCGTCCTTGGGGTTGGAGCCCGGCCACCCGAGCTCGATGAAGCTCACGCCGAGCCCGTCGAGCAGGCGCGCGATGCGGATCTTGTCCACGGCCGAGAGGCTGATGCCCTCGCGCTGCGTCCCGTCGCGGAGCGTCGTGTCGTAGATCTGCACGGCGGGCGCGAGCTCCGTCGTCGTGCCGGTGGGCGGGGCTTCAGTGGGCGGCGTGTTCATGGCGCTCGATGTCGGGCAGGCGCGCGAGCAGGTAGCCCAGCTCGTCCACGCCGTGGACCAGGCACTCCTTGGCGAAGGGGTCGATGTCGAAGGCCACGCGCGGCCCACCGACGAGCCCCACGGTCTGACCGGGCAGGTCGACGTGGATGCGGGCGGAGGGGTCCGCGAGGCGCGCCTCGACGAGCTGGCGGTGCAGCGCGGCGTCGACGGCGACCGGGAGCAGGCCGTTCTTGAGGGCGTTCTGGCGGAAGATGTCGGCGAAGGAGAGGGCGACGATGGCGCGCAGGCCCCAGCCCACCAGCGCCCAGGGCGCGTGCTCGCGCGACGACCCGCAGCCGAAGTTGGCCCCGGCGAGGAGGACGCGGGCGCCGGCCGCGTCGGGTCGGTCCAGCGGGAAGTCGGGGCGCTCGCGCCAGTCGGCGAAGAGCGACGCGCCCAGGCCCTGCTTGTCGGTCGTCTTGAGGAACCGCGCCGGGATGATCTGATCGGTGTCCACGTCGTCGACCGGCAGGACCACGTAGGTCGCCGTCAGGGTGGTGAACGGCTCGCGCTCGGGGGTACTCATGCGACGCTCTTCTCCATCATCGTGCGCGGGTCCACCACGTGGCCGGCGACGGCGGCCGCGGCCGCGGTGAGGGGCGAGGCGAGCATGGTGCGTCCGCCCCTGCCCTGCCTGCCCTCGAAGTTGCGGTTGCTGGTGCTGACGGCGTACTCGCCCGGGCGCAGCTGGTCGCCGTTCATGGCGATGCACATCGAGCAGCCCGCCTCGCGCCACTCGGCGCCTGCCTCGCGGAACACGGCGTCGAGCCCCTCGGCCTCGGCCTGGCGCTTTATGGCCTTCGACCCGGGCACCACCAGGGCGCGCACGCCCGTCGCCACCTTGCGACCACGCAGTATGCTGGCCGCGTCGCGCAGGTCGCTCATCCGCGAGTTGGTGCACGACCCGATGAACACGACGTCGACCCGCTGGCCGGCGATGGGCGCGCCCGGGGCGAGCTGCATGTAGTCGAGGGCCTTGGCGATCGCCGCGCGGTCGGCGGCCGGCGCGGTCGCCGGGGCCGGGACGTTGGCGGTGACGGGGATGCCCATGCCCGGGTTGGTGCCGTAGGTGATCATGGGGGCGAGCGCCGTGGCGTCGAGGGTGACGGTCGCGTCGTAGGTGGCCCCGTCGTCGGTGCGCAGGGCGCGCCACCGCTCGACCGCGGCGCGCCAGGCGTCCCCCCTGGGCGCGTGCGCGCGACCCTCGAGCCAGCGGAACGTCGTGTCGTCGGGCGCGATCATCCCGGCGCGCGCGCCCGCCTCGATGGACATGTTGCAGATGGTCATCCGCTCCTCCATGCCGAGCGCGTCGATGGTGCTGCCGCGGTACTCGATGACGTGGCCCGTGGCGCCCCCCACGCCGACCCGGGCGATGAAGGCGAGCACGACGTCCTTGGCGCGGACGCCGCGGGGAAGCGCCCCGTCGACGCGCACCTGCATGGTCTTCGGGCGATGCTGCAGGAGGGCCTGCGTGGCGAGGACGTGCTCGACCTCGCTCGTCCCGATGCCGAAGGCCAGCGCGCCGAAGGCGCCGTGGGTGGAGGTGTGGCTGTCGCCGCACACGACCGTGAGGCCGGGCTGGGTCAGGCCGAGCTCGGGCCCGATGACGTGTACGATGCCCTGCTCGGCGGCCTCCAGCGAGTAGAGCGGGACGCCGAACTCGGCGCAGTTCTGCTCCAGCGTGCGCAGCTGCGCCTGGGCCTGCGGGTCGACCACCGCGAGGTGACGCGGCAACGTGGGCGTGGAGTGGTCCATCGTGGCGAAGGTGCGGTCGGGGCGCCGCACGCGCAGCCCGCGCGCGTGCAGGCCGGCGAAGGCCTGCGGCGAGGTGACCTCGTGCACCAGGTGGAGGTCGACGTAGAGCACCGCCGGCGCGCCCTCGTCCTGCCGGACGACGTGGTCGCGCCAGATCTTCTCGAACAGCGTGGTGGGGGTCACGACGGCTCCCCGTGAGCCAGGTCCGGCGTCGAGCGGCTCTCGGCCTGCTCGCGGACGCGCGGGGCGTGTCCCAGCGCGACCACCATGCGATTGAGCGCCTTCAGGTAGGCCTTGGCGCTGGCCACGATGATGTCCGTGTCCGCGCCGTGCCCATGGAACACCAGCGGCCCGGCCACGTCGTGCTGCGCGTTCGGCGCGTCGCGCTCGGCCAGGGCCCGCACGCGGACCGTCACCTCGCCCAGCGCGTCGATGCCCTCGGTCACGGCCCGCACCGAGAACTCCAGCAGCTCCGCCGGCTCCTGCACCAGCGCGTCGATGGCCTTGAACACCGCGTGCACCGGCCCGGTGCCGACCGAGGCGTGCACCCGCACGCGCCCGCTCGGTCCCCGCAGCCGCACGGTGGCCGTGGGCATCCCCTGCGTCCCGCACCCCACCTGCAGCCCCTCCAGCGAGAAGAGCTGCTCCGGCGGCTTGGCCTCGTCGAGCACCAGCGCCTCGAGGTCCGCGTCGGCCACCGACTTGCGGCGGTCCGCCAGCGCCTTGAAGCGGGTGAAGACGCGGTCCAGCGCCGTGTCGTCGAACGAGTACCCGAGCTCCGAGAGCCGGGAGGCGAGCGCCGCCCGCCCGGAGTGCTTGCCCAGCACCAGCAGCGTCTGCGCGGCGCCGACGCTCTCCGGGCGCATGATCTCGTAGGTGGACTCGTGCTTGAGCATCCCGTCCTGGTGGATGCCCGACTCGTGCGCGAAGGCGTTGGCGCCGACGATGGCCTTGTTGGCCTGGACGGTCATGCCCGTGACCGTGCTCACCAGCCGGCTGGTGCGGCACAGCTGCGTCGCGTCGACCGCGGTGTGGAGCCGGAGGCGCGGGGCGCGCGTCACCAGCGCCATCACCACCTCCTCGAGCGAGGTGTTGCCGGCGCGCTCGCCGATCCCGTTGATGGTCACCTCGGCCTGGCGCGCGCCGGCGCCGAGCCCGGCCAGCGTGTTGGCGGTCGCGAGGCCGAGGTCGTCGTGGCAGTGCACGGAGAGGACGACGCCCTCGGCGCCCGGCACCTGCTCGCGGATGCCGCGGATGAGCGCGCCGTACTCCTCCGGGGTCGTGTAGCCGACCGTGTCGGGGATGTTCAGCGTCGTGGCCCCGGCGCGGATGGCCGCGGCGAGCACCTCGTGGAGGAACGCGGGATCGCTCCGGGTGGCGTCCTCCGGGCTGAACTCCACGTCGTCGCAGAGGCTCCGGGCGTAGGCCACCATCTCGATCACCCGCGCCATGACCTGCGCGCGGGTCATCCGGAGCTTGTGCTCCATGTGCAGGTCGGAGGTCGCCAGGAAGGTGTGGATGCGCGGGTGGGCCGCGACGCGGACGGCCTCCCACGCCTTGTCGATGTCGCTGCGGCTGGCGCGCGCCAGGCCGCACACCACGGGGCCGCGGACGGCCTCGGCGATGGCGCGGACGGCCGCGAGGTCGTCGGGCGAAGCCGCCGGGAAGCCGGCCTCGATGACGTCGACGCCCAGGCGCGCCAGCGCGCGCGCCACCTCCAGCTTCTCCGACGAGGTCATGGTCGCCCCCGGCGACTGCTCGCCGTCGCGGAGCGTGGTGTCGAAGATGCGTACGCGACCCTCGGGCGCCATCAGTCGACCTTCACCGGCTCGAGGAACGGCATCATCGCGCGCAGCTTCTCGCCCACCTGCTCGATGGGGTGCGCGCGCTCCTTGTCCCGCTGCGCCTCGAACCACTTGCGCCCGGTCTCGTTCTCCTCGATCCACCGGCGCGCGAACGCGCCCGACTTGATCTCGTCGAGGAGCTTGCGCATCGTCTCGCGCGTGTGCGCGTCCACCACGCGCGGGCCCGACACGTAGTCGCCGTACTCGGCGGTGTCGCTGATGGAGTAGCGCATGTACTTGAGGCCGCCCCGGTACATGAGGTCGACGATGAGCTTGAGCTCGTGCAGGCACTCGAAGTACGCGACCTCCGGCTGGTAGCCGGCCTCGGTCAGGGTCTCGAAGCCCGCCTTCACCAGCGCGCTCACGCCGCCGCACAGGACCGCCTGCTCGCCGAAGAGGTCCGTCTCGGTCTCCTCGGAGAACGTCGTCTCCAGTACGCCGGCGCGCGCCGCACCGATGCCCGCCGCGTAGGACAGCGCCAGCGCGTGGGCCTTCCCGCTCGCGTCCTGGTGCACGGCGACCAGCGCCGGCACGCCCTGGCCGGCCTGGTAGGTCTCGCGCACGCGGTGCCCGGGGCCCTTGGGGGCGACCATGCTGACGTCCACGTCGGGCCGCGGCGTGATGGTGCCGAACCGGATGTTGAACCCGTGCGCGAACATGAGCGTCTTGCCCGGCGTCAGGTGCGGCGCGATCTCGCTCGCGTAGAGCGCGGCCTGCGTCGTGTCGGGGACCAGGATCATGATCACGTCGGCCCAGGCCGCCGCCTCGGCCACCGGCGCGACGCGCAGGCCGGCCGCCTTGGCCCTGGCCACGCTCTTGCTGGAGGCGGGGAGGCCGACGCGCACGTCGACGCCGCTGTCGTGGAGGTTGAGCGCGTGCGCGTGCCCCTGCGAGCCGTAGCCGATGATGGCCACCTTCCTGGCGCGGATGAGGGAGAGGTCGCAGTCCTTGTCGTAGAAGATCTTGGCCATGGTCTCTTGTCCTTGTTCGTCCGTCGTCCTGCTTCAGGCAGCCTTCACGTCATCGTCCGGCGTCGTCGGCCCGGGCGCCTGCGAGAGCGCTCGCTGGGCCTCGGTCACCTCGGCGCTGCGCAGCATCGCCACCGCGCCGGTGCGCACCATCTCCACCACGCCGAAGGGGCGCAGCACATCCACCAGGCCCTCGATCTTGTCCGAGGTCCCGGTGATCTCGGCCACGAGCGCCTCCGGTCCCACGTCGACCACGCGCGCCCGGAAGACCTCGCACAGCTTGATGACCTCGCCCCGCGTACCCGCGTCGGCCCGCACCTTCACCAGGGCGAGCTCGCGCAGCAGCGTCGCCGCGCGCGTCGTGTCCTCGACCCAGAGGACGTTGACCAGCTTGTAGAGGTTGGCCTCGATGCGGCGCGCCGCGTCCTCGTCCGCCTCGACCACCAGCGTCATACGCGACGTGCCGGGGCGCTCGGTCCGGCCCACGGTGAGCGAGACGATGTTGTAGTTGCGCCGGCGCAGGAGCGACGTGACGCGGTTGAGGACGCCGGGGAGATCCTCGACGTAGGCGATGAACGTCCGGAAGGTCGACGGGGGGATGCTCATGTGTCGCTCGTCTCCACCAGGGGGCTGGGCCGGCGGATCATGTCGTGCAGGTCTGCCCCCGCCGGGACCATGGGGTAGACGCTGTCCTCTTGCTCGACGCGGAAGTCGATGACGCAGGTCTCGGCCGACGCGCGCGCCGCGGCCACGGCGTCCGCGATCTGCTCGCGCTCCGTCACGCGCAGCCCCTTGAGCCCGTGCGCCTCGGCCAGCTTCACGAAGTCCGGGCTGCGCATGGGCGTCGCCGAGTAGCGGCCTCCGTAGAAGAACTGCTGCCACTGGCGCACCATGCCGAGGTAGCCGTTGTTGATGACCGCGACGTGGAGCTTGAGCCCCTCCTGCGCCGCGGTGGAGAGCTCGGCCGCGGTCATCTGGAAGCCGCCGTCGCCGACGACGATCCAGACCTCCTCGTCGGGGCGGGCGAGCTTGGCCCCGATGGCCGCGGGGAGCGCGAACCCCATGGTCCCCAGGCCGCCCGAGGTGATGAGCTTCCGCGGGAAGTCGTGCCGGTAGTACTGCGCCTCCCACATCTGGTGCTGGCCGACGTCGCTCACCACCAGCGCCTTGCCCTCGGTGATGCGCCACAGGTCGTGCATCACGTGGGCGGCGAAGAGCCGCCCGCAGTGCGGCATGGTCTGGATGTCGCGCACCGCCGAGGCGCCCTTCATCGAGCGGATGCGCTCGAGCCAGGCGGCGCGCTCGCGCCGCTTCATCGCCGGGAGCAGCGCGCGCAGGGTCTCGCCCACGTCGCCCACCAGCGCGACGTCGGCGCGCACGTTCTTGTGCACCTCGGCGGGATCGAGCTCGCAGTGGATCTTCCTGGCGCGCGGGGCGTAGGTGTCGAGCTTGCCGGTGACGCGGTCGTCGAAGCGCATCCCCAGCGCGACCAGCAGGTCCGCCTCCTGGATGGCCTGGTTCACCCACGCCTCCCCGTGCATGCCCATCATCCCCAGGCTCAGCGGGTGGCTCGCCGGGAAGCCGCCCAGCCCGAGCAGCGTCGAGGCGACGGGCATGTCGCCCTTCTCCGCCAGCTCGCGCAGCAGCTCGCCCGCGCCCGCAGCCACGACGCCGTGCCCGCAGAAGACCACCGGCCGCTCCGCCGCGTCGATGAGCTCGACCGCGCGCCGCAGGTCCTCGGCGCGCGGCGTGTGGTCCGGGCGGTACCCGGGCAGGCGCACGGGCCTGTCGTCCCAGACGGGCTCCATCGCCGCCTGCTGCGCGTCCTTCGTGATGTCCACCAGGACCGGGCCGGGTCGCCCCGAGCGCGCGACGTAGAACGCCTGCCGCAGCGTGGGCGCGATGTCCTCGACCCGCGTGACCAGGTAGTTGTGCTTGGTGATGGGGAGAGTGACGCCGGTGATGTCGGTCTCCTGGAAGGCGTCGCTGCCGATGAACCGGGAGTGGACCTGCCCGGTGATGCAGACCATCGGGATGGAATCGAGCATCGCCGTGGCGATGCCGGTGACCAGGTTGGTCGCGCCCGGACCCGAGGTGGCCAGGCACACGCCGACCCGGCCCGAGGCCCGCGCGTAGCCGTCGGCCATGTGCGCCGCGCCTTGCTCGTGGCGCACCAGGACGTGGCGGATGGGGTACTCCAGGAGCGCGTCGTACGCGGGCATGATCGCGCCGCCCGGGTAGCCGAACACCACCTCGACCCCCTCGCGCACGAGCGCCTCCCAGAGGATCTGCGCGCCGGTCCGACGGCCGTCCGGTGTCATGCGGCGCCTCGCTTCGGGAGCTGGGCGCGCGAGGCCGGCGGGCGCGCGAGCGTGGTGCCCGACTCGGCGAGCACCGCCGCCCTCAGGTGCTCGTAGTAGCGGATGGTGGCCTCGTCGGGCTCGTGGCTGGGGTTGGCGAGGACGCGGTCCCACTCGGCGAGCAGCGCGGTCAGGCCGCCGACGCGAGCCACCAGCTCCGACAGCTCCTGCTTCACCTCCGAGGCGAGGGTGGTCGTCCCCACCTTCGCGCCGCCGTGGGCCACGCGCGCGAAGGCGGCGGCCCGGTCGAGGGCGTGCCCGCTCGCGTCCTGGTGCACGGCGACCCGGCAGCCCTCGCCCGCGTCCGCGTGCGTGACCAGGACCACGTCGAGGCGCGGATCGGGCTCGAGGGCGCCCGAGTAGAGCGCCGCGCCGTGCCCGAAGACGATGAGCGCCCCCGGCGGCAGGAGCGGCGCCAAGGTGTAGGCCCAGACCGCGAGCTGCTCGGTCTCCGGCAGCTGCACCGCGACCACATCGGCGTGGGTGACCGCCTCGCGCGTCCCCACCGGGCGGAAGCCGTCGGCCATGGCGCGGATCCAGCTCATGCCGCCGGGGCGCACGACGATGCGGACCTGCCACCCCGCCTCCCGGAGCCGGAGCGCCTGCTCCCGCGCCTCGTCGCCGTACCCGATCATCGCTACCCGCGTGGCACCCTTCGACTGATCACCCATGACTGTGGCCTCCTGGTCCTGCAATGCCCTCGGCAGGGGGTCGCGTGACGGCCCCCTCGGATGCTGAAGAAACGAGCGCGGCGTACTTCGCGAGGACGCCGCCCGGGCGAGGTCTGGGCGGCGTGAACGACGAGGTGCGCCCCGACAGATCGGCCTCGACGTCGAGGCGGCGCGTCTCGAGATCGAAGACGACGCGGTCGCCGTCGCGCAGGAGCGCGATGGGCCCGCCGCGCTCGGCCTCGGGCGCCACGTGTCCCGCCATCATCCCGTAGGTGGCGCCGCTGAAGCGCCCGTCGGTGACGAGCGCCACCGAGTCACCCAGGCCGCGCCCCACGAGGGCCGCGGTGACCCCGAGCATCTCGCGCATGCCCGGGCCGCCTCGCGGTCCTTCGTAGCGGATGACCACCACGTCCCCCGGGCGGATGGCCCCGGCCTGCACCGCCGCGAAGGCCGCCTCCTCGCCGTCGAAGACGCGCGCCGGGCCCTCGTGGCGGGTGCGGGCGTGGCCGGCGAGCTTGAGGACGCAGCCCCCGGGGGCGAGCGAGCCGCGCAGGATGGCGAAGCCGCCGCGGGGCTTGACCGCCGCGGAGGCGCTGCGGATGACGGGTTGATCCTTGCCCTCGCAGACCTCGTCGAGCTCGGCGAACAGCGTGCGGCCGGTGCACGTCGGCGCATCCTGCAGGAGCCCCGCATCCCGCAGGCGGGCGCCCAGCAGCCGCTCGCCGCCCGCGCGGTACATGTCCACGGCGGTGAAGGGTCCCCCGGGCTTGAGGTCGGCGATGACCGGGGTGCGCGCCGAGATGGGATCGAAGTCGTCGATGGAGAGGGCGACCCCCGCGTCGTGGGCGATGGCCAGCAGGTGCAGCACGGCGTTGGTCGAGCCCGCCGTCGCGGCCACCGAGGTGATGGCGTTCTCCAGCGCCGCGCGCGTGAGCAGGCTCCGCGGCCGGACGTCGCCCGCGACGAGCGCCATCAGGTGCCGGCCAGAGGCGCGCGCGACCTCGGCCTTGCGCGGATCGGTCGCGGGCACCTCGTTGGCGCCCAGCGGCGAGAGGCCGAGGAACGCGATGGCCGTGGCCATGGTGTTCGCCGTGTACTGGCCGCCGCACGCGCCCGCGCCCGGGCACGCGTGGTCCTCCAGCACGCGCAGCTCACGCTCGTTCATCATGCCCGCGGCGTGGGCGCCGACCGCCTCGAAAACGTCCTGGATGGTGACGTCGCGCCCCTCGAACCGCCCCGGCGCGATGGGGCCGCCGTAGAGCATGAGCCCCGGCACGTCGACGCGCGCGAGGGCCATCACCGTGCCCGGCAGCGTCTTGTCGCAGCCGGAGAGGGCCACGATACCGTCGAGGGCGTGCGCCATGGCGAACAGCTCGATGGAGTCGGCGATGACCTCGCGCGACACGAGGGACGCGCGCATCCCCGGGGTGCCCATGGAGATGCCGTCGGACACGGCGATGGTGTTGAACTCGACGGGCGTGCCGCCGGCCTCGCGGATGCCGGCCTTCACGTGCTCGGCCAGCGCGCGCAGGTGCACGTTGCACGGCGTCACCTCGGTCCAGGTGTTGGCCACGCCGACCAGCGGCTTCTCGAGGTCGGCGTCGGTGTAGCCGGCGCCCTTGAGCATGGCGCGCGCCGGGGCCCGGTCGATTCCTTTCTTGAGAGCGTCGCTTCGCATCGGTTCTTTCTGGTTGTCTCGGGACAGAGTCAGGTCGTGGTCGGAGGCAAAAAAAAACCCCCGCTCCCTTTCCGGGTGCGGGGGCCAGAGTGGGGAGGCGTTCCCTCAGCTCGGCATCCCGCACCCGGGCCGAATAAGTACGAGTCCGATGAGGCCGATCGCGGCCACGACACCGTCGACCCGCGCGACGCGCAGGGCGGAGGAGGCGAGCGAGACCTCGGTGTTCACGAGTAGAAGCCTACGTTGGCAGCGCATTGCGTCAAGCACTATGGTGCATGCTTGACGCAGGAGGTCATGTGGGACAGCGGGAAAGGGCAGGGATCTCATGGACTAAGGGGAGCGCGTCTCCGTTGCGTCATGGAAGAGGGCGCGGGAGGCCCAGCCGACCTTCGGGAGGCTGCGGCCTCAGCCCAGCTTCGCGACCTCTTGCTCGTACGCCTCGAGCGACATCTTGCCGTCCTTCAGGTCGGCGCTCAGCTGCTCGAGCTTCGCCCTCTGCGCGGCCTCGAGCGCGTCGACCTCGCCCTTGTGCTCGGCGTAGGCGGCCTTGCCCTCCTTCTGCGCCTCCTTGAAGTCCTTCTTCAGCGAGGCCAGGTCTGCCTTCTTCCCGTCGGCGAAGTACTTGGTCATCACCTTGCCCACGGCGAAGGTCGCGGCGAACGACGTGACGGCGGCGAAGGCGCTGCCCCACCCGGGCACGAGCTTCACGATGTTGTTGACCGCGATGCGCGCGCCGGTGCCCAGGCCCAGGCCGTAGAGCAGGGACTTCGCGCTCTCCTTGTCGACCTTGTGGCCGTGGTACTGGCCGATGTCGCGCACCATCTTCACCTGGACGGCGACGATGGCGAGATCGGTGGCGATGGCCACGCCCGGGATGGGGAACGCGCCGAGCACCGCGCTGAGCAGGGAGTACTTGAGGACGTCCTGGTGGATCTCCTTGGCGCGCTTCGCCGGGTCCTCGATGGGCTGGATGTTGCTCGGCAGGACGGTGTCCTTCGTCTCGGCAAAGAGGCGGGACACGAAGTTGGCCTGCCGGTCGGGGATGCCCCACGCCTCGCGCAGCCGGTAGAGCAGGAGCTGCTCCTCGCGCGAGCAGTTGCCGTCGGCGTAGGCCATGCCGTACGCGCTCTTGTAGACGTCGTCGCGCGCCTCGGCGCCCTTGACGACCGCGAGCTCGGCGTCGACGTCGACGGTGTCGGCCAGGAGCGAGTCGACCGTGGTCCCGGCCGGGAGCTTGACCCCCTCGAGCGCGGTGGAGAGCGCGGCGCGCTCCTCGTCGTGGATGGTCCCGTCGGCCTTGGCGATGGCAACAAGGATGCGCAGGCCCGCGACGGCCTCGGTCTCGGTGATGGCCATGGTGTGTCTCCCCTTCCTTCGTTGAAGGACGAGGGGACCGCGCGCGTCACCCCGGGTCAATGGCGCTGGAGCGGCGTCACGAAGAAATCACGAAGAGCTCCGCGCCGGGCACGCCCGTGCTTGGGTCCACCCTTGTGGCCGCCGCGCGGGACGGCGGGGTCGGCCGGCTGCCGCCGTTCGACACCGAGCTTTCGGCCACTTCCTGGTGGAAGCCGCGCGCTGCGATCGCGGAGGTCGCCCCGCCCGTACCCTGAGCCCCTTCAGCGCGGCGCGAGCCTCTCCTTGCCCAGCATGTACGGCACCAGGGCTCTGGGCAGCGTCACCGAGCCGTCGGCGTTCTGGTGGTTCTCCAGCAGCGGGATGAGGATGCGCGGGCTCGCGACCGCGGTGTTGTTCAGCGTGTAGGGGTACCCCAGCGAGCCGTCGGCGAGGCGCAGGCGGATGTTCGAGCGGCGCGCCTGGAAGTCGCCCAGGGTCGAGCACGAGTGGGTCTCGCTGTAGGCGTGGCGGCCCGGCATCCACGACTCGATCTCGTGCTTGCGGGTCTGCCCCAGGCCGATCTCGCCCGTGCAGGCGATGCACACGCGGTACGGGATCTCCAGCTTGGCGAGGATGGCCTCGGCGTTCCCGAGCAGCTCGTAGTGGTGCTTCTCGGCCACCGCCTCGTCGGGCGCGCAGAAGATCACCTGCTCGCACTTGGTGAACTGGTGCACGCGGTAGAGGCCGCGCGTGTCCTTGCCGTGCGCCCCCGCCTCGCGGCGGAAGCAGGGCGAGAGGCCGGCGTAGCGGAACGGCAGGCGGTCGAGCTCCAGCGTGTCGTCGCAGTGCAGGCTGACCAGCGGGACCTCGCTGGTGCCGATGAGGAACAGCTCGTCGGCGGGGATGGAGTAGGCCTCCTCGCGGCCCAGCGGGAAGAAGCCCGTGCCCGTCATGGCGCGCTCGCGCACCATCACCGGCGGCAGGACCAGCTTCATCCCGCGTTCGATGAGCGTGTCGACCGCCAGGCGCAGCACCGCCAGCTCGAGCAGCGCGCCGTCGCCCACCAGGGCGTACGAGCGGCCGCCCGCGAACTTGCGCGGCGCGTCCCACTCCACGTAGCCGAGGGCGCTCATCAGCTCGACGTGGTCCTTGGGCTGGAAGTCGAAGGTCCGCGGCGTGCCGACCTTGCGGATCTCGACGTTGTCCTCCTCCCCCTTGCCGATGGGCACCTCGGGCCGCGGGATGCTGGGGACCTTGAGCATCAGCTCCCCGAAGCGCCGCTGCACGTCGGCGAGCCTGGGCTCGAGCTGCTCGATGTCGGCGCGCACCTGCTTGGCCTCGTCGACCAGCTTCGGCCGGTCGTCCTTGCTGGCCTTGGGGATGAGCGCGGAGAGCTCGTTCTTGCGCGCGCGCTTCTGCTCCAGCGTGGTCGTGGCCTCGCGGCGCTCCCGGTCGGCGGAGAGCAGCTCGTCGAGGTCCAGCTCGACCCGCTTGTTTGCGATGGCAGCGCGGACCTGATCGGGGTTCTGGCGAATGAACTGGATGTCGAGCATGGCGTCCCGGGCGCCTGAATAGCACGCCTAAATCACGTTTCGTGTTCCTCGAGGAAGAAGCGGCGCTCACGGACACGAACCGTGATTCAGGCTGCGCCGAGTGGGCCGCCCGGGGTCTTGGCCGGGACCTCGGCGCGCACGCGTTCGACGCGGATGCCGCGCTCCAGGGCCTCGAGGCGCTTGTTCTGCTCGGCGCGCATGGCGCCCAGCTCGGCGATGAGCTTCTCGATGCCCACCTCGTTCTTCAGGTTCACGCGGAAGTCGGTCTCCGCGGTCGCGCGGTCCTTGGCCGACTGGCGATTCTGGCTCATCACGATGAGCGGCCCCTGGAAGGCGACCAGGATGGCGAGGACCAGGTTGTAGAGGATGTACGGGTAGGGATCGAAGCCGGTGATCTTGCCGTCGTCGCCCTTGGCGTAGAGCCCGATGTGCTCGGCGATGGCCGGCATGTTGATGACGCACCAGGCGGTGGTCAGGCCGATGAGCACCAGGATGAAGGACCAGCTGCCGTTGAGCTCCGCCACCTTGTCGGCCAGGCGCTGGCCCCAGGTGAGGTTGTCCTCGAACTCCTTGGCCACGTCCTTGGCCGCCCGCTGGCTGAGCATGGCGTTGGTCTCGCGCAGGCGCTCCGCCATCTCGGCCAGGATGGTCATGGCCGCCGTCTTCGACCGGCCCAGGTGCTCCCCCAGCTCCTCGCGCGTCAGCTCGAGGAGCACGGTGTCCACCAGCGCGCGCACGCTGGCGCTGCGGGGCTTGTCGTCGAAGATGGCCAGCTCCCCGAAGTACTCCCCGGTGTGCGCGTCCTTGAGCACCACCGGCGGCTGGTCCTTCTCCGTGCTGGGCAGGTAGATCTGCACCGCGCCCGACTGGACGACGTACATCGACGAGCCCTGCTCGCCCTGGGAGAAGACGATGTCGCCCGCCTTGAAGGGCTTCTCGGACAGGCGTTCGGCCAGCGCCTCGCGATCCTCGTCGGACAACCCTTGGAAGAGCGGGATCTGGGCGAAGAGGTCGGCTCGGCGCATCGGGACCACGATGGTCGCGCGGTGAGGCGATCGGGCGCAAGCCCGCTTCAACCCTTGCCGGGGGCCCTCCGCTGGGAGCTGCTCGCGGGCCCAGAGGTGGGCGTGACGGGGCCGGACTCGTCGGCGGCGACCGGCAGGTTGCGGGTGGACCACCGGGCGCTGGTGGGGCCCTCCCCGGCCTCGTCGTTGCGGTCGCGCGGGTGCATCCCCCACGAGCGGAGCTTCGCGTAGATGGTCACCTTGGAGACGCCGAGGGCCTCCGCGGCCCTGGAGACGCTGCCCATGCAGCGCTCGATGGCGCTCAGGATCGCGCGCTTCTCGACCTCGACCAGCGGGATGATCGGCGTGTCGAGCCCCGGTGAGGTGAGCGCCCGCCACTCGCCGGTCGTGGCCACGCCCGACGTGCGGAAGCGGCCGACCAGGCGCGTCGCGAGGCGGTCGAGCACGTCGATGTCCGCGGGCGCGAGGCTCACCTCCGCCTCCATGACGTTGGCCAGCTCGCGGATGTTGCCGGGCCAGTCGTAGCGCCCGAGCTCGTCGAGCACCTTGGGACCGAGATCGCGCACGCGCTTGCGCTGCTGCTCGGCGAAGCGCAGGAGAAAGTGCAGCGCCAGGGCCGAGATGTCCTCCTGCCGGTCGCGCAGCGGCGGGACCTCGATGGCCAGCACGCGCAGCCGGTAGAGGAGATCCATGCGGAACTTCCCCTCGTCGACCAGCTGGGCGAGGTCCCTGTGCGTGGTGGCGATGACCCGCGCCTGGACGTGGATCTCCCCGCGCCCTCCCAGGCGGGTGACCACCCGCTCCTGCAGGACGCGCAGGAGCTTGGCCTGCATGTCGAGCGGCATGTCGCCGATCTCGTCGAGCAGGATGGTGCCCCCCGCGGCCAGCTCGAACTTGCCGGGGTTGCCCTCGGAGCGCGCCCCCGTGAAGGCGCCCTTCTCGTAGCCGAAGAGCTCCGCCTCGAGCAGCTCGCGCGGGACGGCGGCGCAGTTGACGCCGATAAAGGGCTCGTTGGCGCGGGGCCCCGCCGTGTGGATGGCCTGCGCCAGGACCTCCTTGCCGGTGCCGCTCTCGCCGGTGATGAGCACGTTGGCGTCGATGGTCGCCGCGCGGCGCGCCATGGCGACGGCGGCCTGGACGCTGGGGCTCTTGCCGACGACGTCGTGGAACCCGTACCGCGCGCGCGTGGCCGAGAGGCGCTGGGCGATCTTCTGCGCGCGATCGAGCTCGACCAGGGTGGCGACGAACCCGCGGTCCTCGCTGTCGTCGGCGGAGATGGGCCGCGTCGTGACCACCAGGCTGCCGTGGGGGAGCCGCACCACGGCGCCGTCGAGCCGCTGCGTGACCGAGAGCATCGCCCAGAGCGGCGCGAGGCTGGGGATGGACTCGAGGTGCGCGCCCAGCAGCTCGTCGTGGGGCACCTGGAGCATGCGCGCCGCGGCCGCGTTGAGGGAGGCGACGACGCCGTGGGCGTCGCAGGAGAGGACGCCGTCGCGGATGGTGTCGAGCGTCACCGCGAGCTGGTGCAGGGCGAAGCGCTCCTGCGCGCGGGCCCGGAGGCGGCCGAAGGCGAGCGCGACATACTCGGCGAGGAGGTGGGCGATGGCTTGGTCCTGCTCGCGGAACTGGCCGCTGCGGCGCAGCTTGTCGGCGTAGAGCACGCCGCTCACCTCGCGCCCCCGGATGGCGATGGCGATCTGCGGCCCGCACAGGTTCTCGCCCTTGCGGGGGGACAGGGCGGGCGACGAGGGCCGCACGCTGGGCTTGCGCGCCGTGTCCTCGCTGAGGGCGCGCCACTCGTCGGACTGGCCGGCCGCTTCGCCCGCCTCGCCCACGGGCACGAGCTCGCCCGCGCGATCGATCGCGACCACCACGCGGTCGGCGTCGAGCAGCTGCGCGGCGAGCGTGGCCACGATGGGAGGCAACGACGCCTCGTCGGCGGCGGCGTCGATGTCGCTGAGGACGTTGAGCAGGATGCGCAGCCGGTCCCGCTCGAAGAGGGCGGCGCCGATGAGCTCGACCAGGTCGCGCATCGACTCGTCGAGATCGCCCACCGCCTGGGTCGCCAGGCTGGCGTGGTCCCGCGCCGCGCTGCGCACGTCCTCGATGCGATGCGTGAGGGCGTCGACCTTCTCGCCGTGATCGACCCCGACCTCCAGATCAGTGAGCGCGCGATCGGTCGCGTGGGCGACGTTGGACAGCGCGTTGACCAGCGAGCCGCGCGCGCGCTCGAAGGCCTCGATGCGCGTGACGGTCTCCTCGGTCATCACGCGGTCGAACACGCGCCGCCCGAAGGCCCGGAAGCCGGTGCGGATGGCCAGGCGGTCGCGCCACGTCGCCGCGCCGCCGAGCACCTGCTGGGCGCGGCCGAGCCAGACCGCGGCGGAGTCGTCGCCGATGCGGCCGGTGCGGGTGGCGATGAACTCGGCGAAGCGGATCATCGCCCGCCCCTCGCCGCGACGAAGCCCCGCGTCGTGGAGGCGATCGATGGCGTTGCGGAAGCGCGTGCGAGCCTGCTCCACGTCGCCGCAGTCGGCCGCGTAGCAGGCGGACTCGACCTCGAAGGCCGCGACCAGGCGCTGCGATCCGCTCAGATCGACGATCTCGTGTGCCTTGGCGAGCTCGGTGTGGGCCGCCGCCATACGTCCGCCCTCGCGGGCGTGCTGCGCGCGCTCCAGGGCGAGCTCGGCCGCCAGCTCGAGGCGCTCGTCGGGATCGAGGGGATCCTCGGGGCTGGGCTCCGGATCCGGGGGCGGGGGCGGTATGGGGCCCTCGGCGAACCGTCCGACACGCGCCTCCACCAGCCACGCGCGGCAGGCGATGCTCGGCGGCAGCGGGACCTCGCGCGCGGACGCGAGCCGGCTGCGCGCCGTCTCGTCGTCGTCCCGGGCCGCGGCCACCGCGGCGAGGGCGATCTCGATCCGCGAGAGCTCGTGCGCGTCCTTCCCGCGGACCGCGTCGCGCCGCGCCGCCATCAGGGCAGCGTCGGCCTCGTCGTCGCGCGCACAGGCGAGCAACATCGCCGCGAGGCGGGCGAGCGCTGCGGGTCGCTCGTGGCGCGGCGCCTCGGGGATGGAGGCACGGATCTCGGCGATCCAGTGCTCGGCCCAGCTCTCTGCTTCTATGCCTTCCCCCGCCGGCGCTTGCTGCACGACCGACATTGTCCGAAAGCGTACAACTTCTGAACGGCGCGCGGGGTAGCGAACACGTGAACGTTCGAAAGAATCTGCAGCTCTTCGGCAGTGATCCCCACGACTACATCGCGCTCAGGTCTGCCGCAGGGCGTCAGCACGACGCGCTGCAGAGTCAGACCTCGACGCCGAACGTGTCCCTCAGCCGGGCGTAGGTGTCCTCCCGCGCGTCGGGTCCTCCCACGCCGATGCGCAGCGAGGTGGCCATCCCGTCCCCCCATGGCCACCACAGCCCGTAGGTGAAGGCACGGCCCACCGTCTGGCTGGCGAAGCAGATCTGCCCCGACCTCATCCCACCCGTGCGCTCGACCACCTCCCTCAGCGGGGGCAAGGCCTGCGGGATCGTCGCGGGCGTCCACTCCGTGGTGAGCGCGAGGGCGATGGCCGCCCGGGCGCGGGGCTCGTGCTCGGAGTTGAACGTGGACGTCACGCACGAGAGGCGTCCGTCCCAGCTCCAGCCGCGCTGGGGCCAGCTCGCCCGCAGCCGCTTCAGCGCCTCGAGCAGGGAGCTCCATGAGTCGGAAGGTCCGGTAGGCATCACCCCAAGCTTACGCCGAGACGTGCGGTGGAGTCGCTCCCCGGGAGTCTCGCCCCGTTCGACCTACATGCGCCCCCGTCACTGCGGCAGCAGGTGCACCCCTCCGAACGCGATCCCCGCGCCCAGGCCGGCCACCACCAGCGCCCGCAGCAGCCCGCGCGAGCCCGGCTTCGCGGTCCTGGCCAGCACGAAGGCGGCGACGAATCCCACCACGAGCCCGCCGATGTGGGCCGTCAGGTCGATGGCGGTCTGCGCGAGCCCGAAGACGAGGTTGATGGCGAAGAAGGTGCCGAGGCTCCGCATCGTGCGCTGCCACTGGCCCGGATCGATCTGCTTGCGGCGCGCGACCATGACGCCCGTGAAGGCGCCGAACATGCCGAACACCGCGCCGGAGGCGCCCGCCGACACGGACTGCGGGTGCACCGCGACGCTGGCCAGGCCGCTGACCAGACCCGAGGCGAAGTAGACGGCGAGGAACTCGGCGCGCCCCAGCGACCGCTCGAGGAAGCGGACCTGGTAGAGGCACACCATGTTCATGCCGATGTGGAGGACGCCATAGTGGAGGAACATGGCGGTGAGCAGCCGCCACGACTCGCCGCCGCAGGTGAGCGGACCGAAGTCCCCGCCGAGCGCGACCATCTGCTGTGGGCTGGGCCCCGAGAGCCCTGCTCCCCGGGACAGCTCGAAGGCGAACATCGCCAGGTTGGCGGCGATGAGCCCGTAGGTGACCCACGGCTTCCAGGGGTCCGCCGGCGGCGCGGCGCGACCGGGCGCGGCCCCGGGGGGTGCATTCGGCGTGTAGAGCGGCCGGGGCGGGTCGGGGTGCGGGGGGAAGTGCTGGCTCACGGATCAGTGACCTCCCGCGCGTGCGGGCCTGGCGTTCCAGAGCCGGAGCATGAGCAGGCCGCCGACCGAGGAGAAGGGCAGGAGCGCGTAGGGCCAGATGGCCCAGTGGTAGTGGTCGAGGAGCGCCCCCAGGCCGAACCCCACGAGGCCGCTGCCCAGGTACTGCACGCCGTCCAGCAGGCCCGCCGCCGTGGCCGCCGCGCGCCTGCCGCCGAAGTCCATCGACGCCGTGCCCGAGAGCATCCCGTGCACGCCGAAGATCCACATGCAGGAGAAGCCCACCAGGAGCACGGCCGCGTAGGACGACCCCGCCAGCCCGAGCGCGACCAGCGCCACGATCTGCCCGAGGTAGAAGAGGAAGGCCACCGGCGCGCGCCGCGAGCCGAACACCTTGTCCGAGAGCACGCCGCAGAGCAGCGCCCCGCAGATGCCGCCCACCGTGATGCCCAGCGAGGCGATCTGGTAGCGCACGGGGGTCGCCTTCTCGGTCACGCCGTGCACCTGCGCCAGGAAGCGCCCGTAGTAGAGCAGGAGCCCCTGGCGCACGATGCCGGTGCAGAACTCGGCGAAGGCGAGCACCTGGAGCACGGGGTGCCGCAGCACGCGACCGACGACCTCGCCGAAGCCGAGCTCCTCCCCCCGGGCCTGCGCGGCCTCCTCGCTCTTGCTCTCGTCGCCGGTGTCGAAGTCGTCGAAGCCGGCGTGGCTCGGGCGATCGCGCACGAGCAGCATGTCGACGACGAGCATCACCGCGAGCACGCCGGAGGGCACCAGGAACAGCGCCCAGAACGGCAGGTGCGCGTACACCAGGCCGCCGATGCCGAGCGCCAGGTAGTACCCCAGCGAGATCATCGAGCCGAACACGCCGCCGATGAGCCCGCGCTCGCGCCAGTGGAACCAGGCGGAGTTGACCTTGACCACCGAGATGGCGCCGAAGCTCTGGAAGTACATGTTCGCGCCGTAGAGCAGTGACAGGCCGAGCACGACGTTGGTGTCGGTGGCGGGGCCGCGCAGGAACAGCGCGATGAGCAGGTTGAGGACGCTGCTGCCCGCGACCCCGATGAGGATGGCGCGGCGGCCGCCGATCTTCTCGGCCAGGGGGCCGTTGACGAGCAGGCTCGTCGCGTACACCCAGAACCCGACGGTCGCGATGGCCCCCACCTGCCCGTCCGAGAGCCCGTGGAGCTCCCTCGCGTGGTTGCGGTAGACGTTGAAGTTGTACCGCCCCATGTAGAGGGTGGCGTAGGTGATGCCGAGCGGGAACCAGTTGGCGAAGCGCCGCAGGCGGAACGGGAACGGGTGGCGCGGGGCGTCGCTCACGGTGGGCCGGCGGCGTTATATCGCATCCGCCGGGCCTCCGGGCGGGCGCGTACCCACGTAGGCGCGGGCGCGCACGCGGCCCCGCTCGTGCAGCGGGATGCAGCTCGCCACCAGCCCCGCCTGGCGGAGGCGGGGGAGGAAGGCGTCGGCGGCGTAGCCGCTCCACACGGCGAGGAAGCCGCCCGGCGCGAGGGCGCGCCGCGCCGCCGCGAGGCCGGCGGGCGAGTACAGGCGCGCGTTGGTGCGGAAGCTCGCCCAGTGCGGGCCGTTGTCGACGTCGAGCAGGATGCAGTCCCAGCACGCGTCGGAGCGGGCCATCTCCTCGTGGACGTCGACCTCGGCGAGGGTGACGCGCGGGTCGTCGAGCAGCCGGGGGATGCGCCCGCGGACGATGGGCACGACCTCGGGCACCTTCTCGGCGACGACAACGCGCGCGTCCGGGGGCGCTCCCTCGAGCACCCCGCCCAGCGTCGCGCCGAAACCGAGGCCGCCGATGAGCACCCGCGGGCCGGGTCTCCCTGCCAGCCTCGCGGCCAGCCGGCCGAAGCCGAGCTCCGTCTCCAGCGCCGCGCTCGAGAGCAGGACCACGTTGCCGGCGAGGATCTCGAGGACGCCGCCGCGCTCGCGGACGACCAGGCCGGTGGCGCTGCTCTTCATCCCGCGAGTCTACTGCGCGGGGACCGCTTCGGGATCGGGGCTGGCGGGCGGCTCCTCGGCCGCGACGCCGCGGGCGGCGCGGTGATCCTTCGCGAGCAGCACGTAGACGGAGGGGACGATGAACAGCGTGAAGAACGTGCCGATGCTCATCCCGCCCACGAGCACGATGCCGATGGAGTTCCGCGCGACCGCGCCGGCGCCCGTCACCAGGGTGAGCGGGAAGTGGCCCACGACGGTCGCCACCGTGGTCATCAGGATGGGGCGCAGGCGCGTCGAGGCCGCGACGCGCACGGCCTCGAGCTTGGACAGCCCCGCCGCCTGCTGGGCGTTGGCGAACTCGACGATGAGGATGCCGTTCTTGGACACCAGGCCGACCAGGGTGACCAGCCCCACCTGCGAGTAGATGTTGAGCGTCGTGGTCCAGCCCTCGGTCAGCTTGAAGTGCATCCCGGGAGGGCCGGCGAACTTGAGGAAGGTGAAGGCCAGGGCGCCGAACATGGCCAGCGGGACGGAGCCCGCGAGGATGACCAGGGGATCCCGGAACGAGTTGAACTGCGCCGCGAGCACCAGGAAGATGAGCACCAGCGCGAGGCCCATGGCCGGCAGGAACTTGCCCGACTCCTGCCGCAGCTGCCGCGACTCGCCCGTGTAGTCGACGCGGTAGCCGGCAGGCAGGATCTTCTTCGCCGAGTCCTCCAGCACCTTGAGCCCAGCGTCGAGCGAGCGCGGCGCCAGGCCCGAGATCTTCACCGCGTTCAGCTGCTGGAAGCGGTTGAGGGTGCGCGGCTCGAGGCCCTCGCGCACCGTCGCCACCGCGCCGAGCGGGACCAGCTGGTTGTTCGGCCCGGTGATGTAGATGTCCGCGAGCTGGTCCGGCGACAGCCGTGCCGAGCGCTCGATCTGCGGGATGACCTTGTAGCTGCGGCCGTCGATGTTGAAGCGGTTGACGAAGTTGCCGCCCAGCATCGACGACAGGTCCGCCCCCACCGACTGCATGGTGAGCCCCATCGACGCCACCTTGTCGCGGTCGATGACCACCTCGCTCTTGGCCTGATCGATCCTCACGTCCATCAGCGGCGGGAAGGCGAACTGCCCGCTCTTGACCGCCTCGGCGACGAGCTTCTGCGCGAAGCCCACGATCTCGGCGTGGTCCGCGGTCGAGGAGATCACGAACTCGACCGGGAACGTCCCGGCGCTGGGCAGCGCCGAGGGCAGGAACGCCGGGGCGCGCAGGCCGGTGATGGCGTTGAGCTTGGGGGTGATCTCCTCCTGGATGGCGAAGATGTTGCGCTTCCGCTCGCCCCAGGGCTTGACCAGCATCCCGCCGAAGCCGCCGGTGGCGAAGGTGAGCTGGAAGCTGTGGTCGAACTCGGGCGTCGACGCGTAGTCGCGCTGCACGGCGTCGACGTAGGGCATCAGCTGCTCGAGCGTGGCGTTGGCCGGCACGTCGATGGCGCCGAAGACCACCCCCTGGTCCTCGTTGGGGGCGAGCTCCTGGGGCGACAGCAGGTAGAGCGGCACGACCAGCAGCGTGAGGACGACCCACACCCCGTAGACCAGCCCGCGCGAGCGCAGCGTCCCGTCGAGCATGCGGGCGTAGGTGCGGCGGATGAAGTCGAACCCGTTCTCGATGAGCCGCGGCAGCAGGGCGTGCGACGGCTTGAGCAGGCGCGACGACATCATCGGCGAGAGGGTGAGCGCCACCACGCCGGAGATGAAGACCGCCCCGGCCAGGGTGAAGGCGAACTCCCGGAACAGCGCCCCGGTGAGCCCGCCCTGGAAGCCGATGGGGGCGTAGACCGCCGCCAGGGTGATGGTCATGGCCACGATGGGGCCGACCAGCTCGCGCGCGCCGAGCAGGGCCGCCTGCATCGGCGTCTTGCCCTCGCGGATGTGACGCTCCACGTTCTCGACCACGACGATGGCGTCGTCCACCACCAGGCCGACCGAGAGCACGATGGCCAGCAGGGTGAGCAGGTTCAGCGTGAAGCCGAGCACCTGCATCAGGAAGACGGCCCCGATGAGGGACACCGGGATGGCCACGATGGGGACCACGACGGTCCGCAGCGACCCGAGGAAGAGGAAGATGACGACGATGACGATGAGCACCGTCTCGAGCAGCGTGTGGACGACCTCGTCGATGGCGCTCTGGATGTAGCTGGTCGAGTCGAAGGCGACGCTCGCCTGCATCCCCGTCGGCAGCTCCTTCTGGATGATCTTGATCTCGTCGTTCACGCGCTTGATGACGTCCAGCGAGTTGGCGTTGGGCAGGACCCACACGCCCATGAAGACGGCCTTCTGCCCGGAGAAGCGGACCTCCTGGTCGTAGGTGTCGGCGCCCAGCACCACCTCGGCCACGTCCTCCAGGCGCACCAGCGTGCCGTCGTGCTCGCGCAGGACCAGCTTGCGGAACTCGTTGACCGAGGTGAGGTCGGTGCTCGCCGTCAGGTTGATCTGGACCAGCTGCCCCTTGGTCTGCCCCACCGCGGCCAGGTAGTTGTTGGCCGCCAGCGCGGTGCGCACCTGCGCGGGGCTGACCCCCAGCGCGGCCATGCGGTCCGGCTTCAGCCAGGCGCGGATGGCGAAGGTGCGCCCGCCGAGGATGTCGGCGCGCTGCACGCCCTCGATGGCCGAGAGCCGCGGCTGCACCACGCGGATCAGGTAGTCGGTGACCTGGTTCTCCTCGAGGATGGGCGAGCCGAAGCTCAGGTACATGGCCGCCAGCACCGAGTCGGAGGGCTCGATGTTGATGGCCGGGACCTCCGCCTCGGGCGGAAGGTCGGCCCGCACCTGGTCGACGCGCGCCGAGATGTCGGCCAGCGCGCTCGACGCGTTGAAGTTGAGCTTGAGGCGGACGTTGATGGTCGACAGCCCCTGCGTGCTCTGCGACTCCATGTAGTCGATGCCGTCGGCCGCGGCGATGGCCCGCTCCAGCGGCGTCGTGATGAACCCCCGGACCAGGTCGGCGTTGGCGCCGACGTAGACGGTGCGCACCGTCACCGTGGCGCTCTCCAGGCGCGGATACTGGCGGACGTTGAGCGTCCGGATCGCCTGGAGCCCGGCGATGATGATGACCAGGTTGACGACGATGGCGAGGACCGGACGCCGGATGAAGATGTCGGTGAACTTCACGCGCCGCCCTCAGCGGTTCTCGGGGTGGGGCGCCAGCTCCGGTTTGGGCTGCACGGTGTTGTCCACGCGGATGGCCGCGCCGTTGTGCAGCTTGAACGCGCCCGCGGTCACGATCTCCTGCCCGGCCGTGACCCCGCTGGCGATGGCCACGAAGTCGCCGCGCGTCTCGCTCGCCTTCACGAACTGCTGGCGCGCGGTCTTGACGGTCGCCCCGTCGGCGCCCTGCACGAGGTTGCCCGCCTCGTCCTTGCGGTCCTCGACCACGAAGACCGAGTCCCCGTAGGAGGCGTGCACCAGGGCGGACACGGGGACGATGACCACGCTCCGCGAGTCGGGCAGCACGACCGAGACCTTGGCGAACATGCCCGGCAGGAGCTTCTCGTCGCCGTTGGGCAGGCTCGCGCGCAGCTTGATGGAACGGGTCACCGAGTCGATGCTCGGGTCGATGGCGCGGATGGCGCCGTCGACGGGCGTGACCCCCTCGCCCTCGATCACCACCCGGACGGGCATCCCCAGCGAGACGGCCTTCAGCTGCTGCTGGGGCAGCGTGAAGTCGACGAAGACGGTGTCGGTCGACTCGAGGGTGGCGATGGGGGTGCCCGGGTTGAGGTACTGCCCCAGGTTGACCTGCCTTATCCCGAGCTTGCCGGAGAAGGGCGCGGTGACGACCTTGCGCGCGATCTGCGCGCGGAGCACGTCGAGATCGGAGCGGGACGTCTTGACCACGGCGTCGTCGTTGTCCTGCTGCGAGCGGGCGATGGCCTGGGTCGCGACCAGGGCGCGCGTCCGCCCGGCGGTGATCTGCGCCAGCTCCTTGCGGGCCTCGACCGACGCGAGCTGCGAGCGCTCCACGTTGCTGTCGAGCTCCACCAGGAGCTGCCCCTGGCGGACGACGGCGCCGGACTCGAAGTGGATCGCCGAGACGATGCCGGGCGCATCGTTGCTCAGGGTGACGCCGCGCGCGGCGGTCACGCTGCCCACGGCCTCCAGCGTCTCCTGCCACGTGTCGGCCCTGGCCACCGTGCTGCCCACCGCCTCGGGCGGCGGTCCGGACTTCTCCATGGCCTGCTTCGACGTGATGAGCGCCGAGATCTGCTTGTACTTGATGGTCGCGAGGCCGCCGACCACCGCCAGGAGTGCAAGGATCGCGACGAGATAGCGCATGGGGAAGGGTGCCTCGGGGGCGGGGCATAGCTTCGATGACCCGGGGGCGCGACCGGTTGTGCCGGCCTCTTGCTCCCTGCGCCCCCGCGGAGAAGACTGCGCCGTCATGGCCCTCTCTACGAGAAGCTGAAGGCCCGCGGCGTCGAGTTCGACGGGCCGCCGCACGACGAGCCCTGGGAGCGGGTGGCGTGGGCAGGAAGGCGTGAGCCGGGGCCGCCTGGGGCGTCGGCGGCCCAGGCCCGCTGGGTCCCGGCTTGCCCAGCTGCGCGTGGCCCGGCCGTGTTGCCGTGTGCCCTTCCGCCTGGTGTTTCGCGCACCTGCACACGGGGTCCACGACCCGTCGCGAGCTCCTTCGCGAGCCGCCGCGCGCGTCGCGCGAGCCGTCGTGGCCCGCCGCGAGGTCCTCGGCCGGCACGAGGCCCGCAATGAGGGAGGCCATGAACCGACTCCACCTGCTCGCCCCCGCTGCCTTCGCTGCGATCTCGCTCCTCACCGCCGCGTGCGGCGGCTCCGGGGGGGAGAGCACCGGGACCTCGACGTCCGACCTCTCCTCCGCCAACCAGACCGCCTTCGACTTCTTCGTCGGCAAGGGGCTCACCGACGTGCAGGCCGCCGGCATCGTCGGCAACCTCGATCAGGAGTCGAGCATGGACCCCTCCATCGCGCAGTACGGCGGGGGACCGGGCCGCGGCATCGCCCAGTGGTCGGCCGGCGGCCGGTGGGACACGGACGCCAAGGACAACGTCGTGTGGTACGCGAAGGAGCACGGCGAGTCGGAGTACTCCCTGACCCTCCAGCTCGAGTTCGTCTGGTACGAGCTGACGACCTTCGGCAACTACGGGCTCTCGGAGCTCCGCGCCGCGACGACCGTGACCGGCGCGACGGTCGCCTTCCAGGACGACTTCGAGGGCTGCGGCGAGTGCGACCAGTCGAACCGCATCGCGTACGCCGAGGCGGCGCTGAGCGCGTACGGCCACGGGAGCTCGGGGGGCGGCAGCAGCAGCGGCGGGGGCGGTGGGGCCAAGGGCTGCTACTCGGACACGCTCGGCAAGGAGATGCAGGCCAACGCGTGCGTGCAGAGCAGGTACGACTCGGAGTGGTACCAGTGCGACGACGGCAACTGGGTCGACCGCTGGACCGACCCGACCGCCTGCGACGGGGTGTACCCGCTCTGAGGTCGAAGCGCGTGCGGCATGAGCGCGCTCTTCGTCGTCCCCCCGGCGTTCGCGAAGCGCAAGGCGGCGGCGTCGCTGCTGGAGGAGGCCCGCCGGTACACCGCCATCGAGATCCGATGAGACGCCCTCCGCGCTAGGGCTCGGTCTTGCTGTCGCGCGCGGCGATGGCGTTGGCGATCTGCCGGCGCGCGAGGTCGATGTGCTCGCGCAGGATGTAGAGCTCGTTGGAGTACATGATGGGGATGTGCTCGGCGCGCAGCCGCCGCTCGATGGCGCGCAGGCTCTCATCGAACTCCTCGGGGGTGCGCGTCTCCCCCGGCGTGTGCACGGCGCGCTCGACCTCGAGCAGCTGGCGGTACACCCCGGCGAGCCTGCGCTTCACCCGCCACTGGTAGAACGCCGGCAGGGCGCGCAGAAACGGCAGGACCAGCAGCAGCACCGGCACGGCGACCTTGAAGAGCCGCTCGAGCAGGCTCGCCAGGCCGAAGGGCAGGTACCGCTGGAGGAAGGGCTTGCCGCTGCGGTAGTAGGACTCGGCCTCGGGGCTGAGGGGCAGGTCGGTGTCCTTGTCGGAGGGGAACTCGTTCTCCTTGTGGAGCAGGCTCGGGGGCTCGTGGACCTCGTCCACGACGCTCATCAGCAGGTAGACGAGCGCGGGGTGCACGTCCTTGCGCACCACCAGCGTGGTCGTCGAGGCGACGGTGGAGAGATCGCGGTCCGGCTTCTGGCGGGCGAGGTCCACGGTGGACTTGGGGACCACCATGGCGTGGAGGAAGCTCAGGTTGCGCGAGAGGCCCTGGGCGTCGGACAGGTTCATGAGCGTCAGCCCGGGCTGCGCGAAGAGCGCGCGGATCTTCGCGTCCTCCGGCGGGTCCATGACGACCGCCGCGTCGAGCGTGCCCGCGGCGAGGGCGCGGCCCGCGGTCTCGGGATCGCCGTCGTCGGTGAGCAGCGTGCTGTTGGAGGCGTTCACCCCGCACGCGTCGAGGATCCGCCGCGCGATGGCCTCCGTGCCGCTGCCCTCCCGGCCGATGCCGATGCGGCGGCCCCGCAGCGCGGGGAACCCGTCGAGCTCGCCCAGGGCGCTCCCGTAGACCACCCACAGCGGATCGAAGGCGACGCTCCCCAGCGACTCGAGCTGCGGGGAGCGCTTCGCGTCGGTCAGGCCGCCGTGCACGAAGGCGACGTCCACGGTGGTGCCGGGGGCGTTGATGCGCGCGAGGTTGTCCAGGGAGCCGTGGGTGGTCACGATGTCCAGCGTCACCCCCTGGGCGGCGAGGCGCTCGCCGTAGGCGCGGGCCAGCTTCGTGAAGTTGCCGTCGGGGGCGTCGGTGGCGATGACGAGGCGGTGCGGGGGTGCGCGGACGACGTAGCGCAGGCCAAGGCCGATGATGAGGACGGCGAGGACGCCGAGGAGAACCGTGGTGCCGCGCCCCACGGTCACGAGGTCGCGGAGGCGGAGACGGCGGGCCATTCCGGGGCGAGGGTATCCGGGTTCGGGGCGGGAGAGGACCTCCAGCCAGACCCTGCCCGATCGACCGCCCGTGCAGTAGTCTGGCGCCGCCCCATGACCCGCCGACAGAACCGCGCCTTCGCGGCCATGCCCCTGCCCACGCGCGTCCCCGACCTCATCGCGGCGGCCCGGGCCATCCTCGCCGCTGCGACGGACAACCCGCTGCTGCCGGACCCCCAGCCGCCGCTGGCCACGATCGCCGCGGCGATCACCGCGCTCGACCAGGCCGAGACGGACAGGCTGACGCACACCGTGGGAACCACCCCCGTTCGCAACACCGCCGAGTCGGCGCTGCGAGCGACCCTGCGTGCGTACAAGGCCTACGTGCAGCAGCAGGCCGACGCCAACCCGGAGCAGGCCGCCGCCCTCATCCCGACCGCAGGCTTGAGCGTGCGCAAGCCCTCGACCCGCGCGAAGGCATTCTTCACGGCGAAGCCCGGCCGGATCTCCGGCTCGGTCGGCCTGGAGGTGAAGGCTGCCGCCAAGCGCGCAGTCTACGAGTGGGAGTGGAGCGCCGATGGCGGAGAGACCTGGACGGCTGCGGCGAGGACGCTGCAGGCGAAGGCCACGATCACTGGCTTGCCGATCGGACAGTACGTGCAGTTCCGATTCCGGGTGACGACCAAGACAGGCCAGAGTGACTACAGCCGGCCGCTCTCCGTGCTCGTCAAGTGACCGAGCTTGCCTGCGATCGAGGCAGGCGAGGCTGCCTCTGCGAAGGCAGCCGCTGCGGGGACAGGTTCCGGCGCTCCCTTCGCGAAGGCAGCGCCGATCGGTGAGGCGGCTGACGCTCCCTTCGCAGAGGCAGCGTCGATTGGTGAGGCGTGTGACGCTCCCTTCGTGAAGGCAGCGTCGATCGGTGAGGCGAGTGTCGCTCCCTTCGTGAAGGCAGCGTCGATCGGTGAGGCGAGTGACGCTCCCTTCGTGAAGGCAGCGTCGATCGGTGAGGCGAGTGACGCTCCCTTCGCAGAGGCAGCGTCGATCGGTGAGGATGATGGCGCTCCCTTCGTGAAGGCAGCTTCGCCCATCGAAGCTCGCAAGCGCCGACGGTCTCTACGTAGAGAGAATCGAGAACCCTCGAACGCCCCGATCCCCCTTCGATACGCTGCGCCCCTGTCCTACACTGTCCTCCTGGGCTCGATGCCCTCTGGCGCATGACCTCGAAGACGCACGCCGCCCTCACCGCCCTGCTCGCGGCCGCCGCGCTCGGGCTCGGGTTGGGCGTCGTGGCCTGCATCGACCTCTTCCACTCCACGAGCGACGTGCTCACCGCGTGCGAGCTCGACGCGAACACCCCCGGCTGCGGCGTCGAGGCGAGCATGGAGGCGGGGACCGAGGCGGGGACGAGCTTCTGCTCCTGGTCGGCCAGCACCGCGCGCACGAACGCCGAGCACGCGTGCGCCTGGCTCGGCGCGTGCGAGACACCGCTGGGGCGCAACGCCTACGGCGCCTGCATGTTCGAGGCGCTGCTCGCCTACGACTGCGCGGCCAACCCCGCCCACCCGGTGAAGGGCGAGGCGCACGCCCTGTGGGACTGCCTGTGGCAGGCGCAGACCTGCGCCGCGGTCACGTCGTGCGTGTTCCCGCAGGGGCCGCAGCCCTGTGCGCCGGGGGACTTCGTCGCCTGCGCCAGCCCGACGGGGCAGGCCCCCAACGCCACCGTGCGCGCCGAGTGCGTCGACGGGGGGATCGCGCACGGCGAGAACTGCGCGCTGTGGGGGCAGACGTGCGGGGGCGACCTCGCCATCGGGGTGTGCGCGGCGAGCTCCGGCGAGGCCGGCATCGCGTGCACCTCGTCCCGGTGCGACCAGGGGGTGCTCCACTGGTGCGCGCCGGACGGGGGCGACGTGGGCATCGACTGCGCGAGCAACGGGGCGCAGCAGTGCAACGGGTACCCCTCGCCCACGGCCGCGCAGTGGCTGGCCTGCGTGCCCCTGACCGACGGCGGGTCATGCACGCCCGACGCATCGGCGAGCTGCGCCGGCGGAGTGGCCACGTCGTGCCCGGCGGGGCAGGTCGAGACGATCGACTGCGCGGCCCTGCTGGGCAGCGCCAGCGCCTGCGTGCCCGGAGAGCTGTCGCCGCGCTTCGACTGGACCAGCCCGTGCTCCCTCGCCACGACCCCGGCGGAGGACGCGGGCGAGGACGACGCGCAGGCGGAGGACGCCGCGACCGGAGACGCGGGGACCGATGGGGCCACGGCGTGCATCGAGTCCTGCAGCGGGACGCACCTCGTGGCCTGCTACCGCGGGGCGGCGTTCACGCTCGACTGCGCGCAGGTGGGCCTGGGCGCGTGCACGATGGTGACGACCGACGAGGGGACGACGGTGCACCCCGCCTGCGCGCCGCCCTGAGCGCGCCCTCGACGCCCCCCCTCCCTCGTGGTGACATCGTCCCCGTGCCCACCCTCGAGGCCGAGCTGCTCGGCGCGATCTGGAAGGCCCCGGATGATCGCGAGGCCCTCTCGGTCTACGCGGACTGGCTCATCGAGCACGGAGACGCGACGCGCGGCGAGTACATCCACCTCGGGCTCCTCGAGAAGCCGACCGCGGCGCAGAAGAAGCGCCGGACGGCGCTGCAGAACCGCCACCGGGGGGCGTGGCTCGGAGCCGCTCGCAGGTTCGTCTGGACCTGGACGGAGAGCGACGAGACGCCCGGCTTCGTCGCCCGGGTGCAGTGCTCGATGCCGAAGCTCGCTGCCGGCTTCGAGCAGGTGCGCATGCTCGGGCCGCGCCTCTACGTCTCGGTGTCGGAGCCGAAGGCGAAGCGCGAGGTCGTGGCGCTCGCCGCGCGGCCGCTGGGAACACTCTGGGGCCTCTGCTTCTTCGAGAACGACGCGCAGTGGATCAGCGACGAGGTGCTGGAGATCCTCGCGCCGAGCCTCGACGGCCTGCGGGCCCTCGTGCTTCACCCGGGCGGGGCCAGGTCATCGGACCGGGGCTGGCGCGCCCTGCTGCCGCACCTCTCGCAGCTCGAGCACCTCGAGCTCACGTTGGGAGACCACCCCGAGGCCTGGCTCGAGGCGCTCGTGGCCCCGGGCGCGGCTCCGCGCCTGCGGCGCCTCTCGCTTCCGGGCTGGATCGACCCGTCGATGAAGGCGCGACTGTCGCAGACCTTCCCGGGGTGCGCGATCGACTTCCGCCGCGAGCGGCGCAGCCGCTTCGACCGCGCGACGGGCTACTACGTCCCCTGAGAGGGGTGCGTCGGGGTGTCCCGGAACGGCTCATTCAGCGCCTTGCCGCACGAGCTAACCCAGGCCCCAGGCCCCCCGCCCCGCAAGCAGGGCGGGGGGCGGGGGGGTGGGTGGGGTCTAATTGGGGACCTTCACGACCCCCTGCGCCGTGGCGACGTAGAGACTCGTCGAATCCACGGCGATGGACTGCGCGCATTGCGAGAGCGCCCCCGGGGGCGACCCGAGGACGACCCCCGTTCCGCCCGCCGTGGGAAGCTTCCCGCCGACGAAGTAGAGCCACGAGCCGTCCACCACGATCGGGGTGTATTCGTACGAGCTCGCTACGTTGCCGAGGGGGGTCGAGACTCGCAATCCGGGAGTCACGGGCGCCAGGAAAGCATCGTAGTGGAGCCCGTCGCTGCTCCCGGTCCAGTACACGTTCTGGGTGTCCACGGCGATGCCGGCGGTCGAGCGCCCGGCCGTGCCACCCGAGCTCGAGAGCGGGATCGTCGTCGGGCTCCCGCCCGAGAGTGGGATCTGCTGGGCGTAGGACCCGCCGGTGAAATAGACGTACTGCGTGTCCACTGCGAGGTCGACGATCTGCGTGTTCGCCACCTTGCTGTCCAGGATCGTAGGAGAGCCGCCCGTGACGGCCACGCTCTCGAGGCCCTGACTGCCCACGAAGTAGATATTCGACCCGGAGACCGCGAGCTTCCCCTGGTATTTCCCGGACTCGGACCAGGAACCCGATGTCAGAGTCGTCACCGTGCCGCCCCCGATGGGCACGCTCGCGATGGCATCGCCCGACAGGCCATAGACCATCAGGTAGATGCTCGTGGGGCCCACCACGAACGCGCCGTACCCGTTCGCGCCGTCGCTGGCGAGCTCGGTGGGGGAGCCTCCCGTCGACGAGAACCGCCAGAGCGACCCGCTGAAGGAAGTGTGCGTCTGCCCATCGGCCACTCCCACGGTCGCGTAGACGTCGGACCCTGCGACCGCCACCGCGACGGCGGGCTGAGCGAATATCGTCTGCATGCATCCTCCCGCGCTGCACGTCCCGCTGCAGACATTGCCGCACGAACCGCAGTTCATCGGGTCCGAGCTCAGGTCGACGCACTGGTGGTCGGTGCAGATGGACTGCGTGCTCACCGCGCAGCTCGAGGTGCAGCCGTACTGCGTCGTGCCGGCGTCGTTCGAGCTCGCCGTCTCGGCGCACTGCTGATCGCCTGCGCACACGGTTCCGCAGGCACCGCAGTTGTCGTTGTCTCGCGACACATCGACGCACGCCCCGCTGCAGACCTCGTAGCTGCCCGTCGGGCACTGGCAGACGCCCATGGTGCAGCTCGCGCCCGTGACGGCACACGGCGTGCCGCAAGAGCCGCAGTGGGCCATGTCGTTCTGCAGGTCGGTGCACTGGCCATTGCACAGCGTCTCTGCCGCATACGGCGGGAGGGTGGACGAGTGACAGATGCAGTTGCCCAGGTTGCCAGGGGAGGTCGCCGACGCCAGCCCGCACTGCGCGTTGGCCGGGCACCTCGTGCCGCACGACCCGCAGTTGTCATTGTCCGTGTTGAGGTCCACGCAGACGCTGACCGTCTGCGATCCGTTCTTCTCGGGGCAGATCCCGTCGCGGACGTTCGCCCCTCCCTGGACCGCACACTGGCACGAGCCGCCCTGACACGTGGTGCTTCCCCCGGGATCGCACTGGTTGCCGCACCCTCCGCAGTTGAAGTCGTCGTTCGCGCCGTCGACGCACCCGCTGTTGCAGAGGATACCCCGCCCGGACTGGCCGTCGGCTCCGCAGGCCGTGACGCAGCAGTCCGCTCGATCGCTGCACTCGGGGACGTTGCTCCCACAGATGCCGGTGCAGCACGCACTGCACGAGGAGGATCCCACGGTGGCCCAGTCGCAGCCGGCCGTCTGCGTTCCGCAGGTCATCGACGACGTCGGGCTCGGCGTGCAGGGGACGGCGTCTCCGCACCCGGTGATGTCGTCCGTGGCGTAGTACGCGCCACCCGGACCGGTGATGCAGCAGAACGATGCCCCGCTCGAAGCGCACACCGGCTGGCACTGCCAGAACCCGCAGCGGCCGTCGCCGCAGAGGTGATCGTCGGGCAAGCCGCGGCAGACGCTCACGCAATCCAGGGCGCATGCTTGCGCCGGCGCGGGTCCAGCCTCGGAGTCGGTGCTGGCGTCGGGCGTCGTCGTGCCAGCGTCCCCGGAGGGTGGGGCCCCACCACTGCACGCGACGGACGCTGCGGCGAGCGCCGCAGCAAGGAGGATCCTCAGTACTGGCATGTGGTGCCGAGTTGCTGCGCGCTGGCCAGGTTCTGCTGCTCGCAGCTCGAGTCGCCGGCGCACTTGCAGTCGCACGCGGCTGCGCAGTAGCAGGGAGCCTGGCTGGTCGGGTCTTCGGAGCACTGGTCGGTGAGGGTCTGGCAGGTGGCGCTCGTGCTGGCGCTGCACGAGCCGGCGCCCGAGCTGCCCGCACCGCTGGAGGCGCCGCTGGAGCTGGCCCCGGAGCTGCTCCCCGAGCCGCCGGAGGGGGCGGCCACCGCGGACAGCCCGACGTCCGCGGAGAACGACAGCGTCGCCCCGCTGGCCAGTGCAATCCCCTGTCCTTCGATGTGAGCGCTGCCGGTGTCCCCGACGTAGATCGGGAGGCCCGAGCTCTGGCAGCCGGTGCACGTGCTCGATATCTGGAGGGTACCCCCACCGGCGCCCGGGAAGTCGCTCGCCTGCACGTTCGCCGACGCGACTCCTTCGACGTCCACGTAGGCGTTCCCGGCAGTGAGCTGCGCCGTCAGAAATGGCCCGTTCCCGTCGGTGTAGTAGCTTCCCCATGGCCACGGCTGCATGGTGAACGAGCTTGCCGTGCTGGACGACGAGACGGCCATGTCCACCAGCACGCAGACCTGTTGCGAGACGGCCTCTCCGGTGGAGGCGTCCGGGCCGCTCACCCCCAGGCAGCTGGAGCCCGAGGTGCACGGGGACTCCTTGGTGGCGCAGAAGGCCACCCCGGCGCGATCGCCGCCTACCCAGTATCCCAGACATCCGTTGATCGGGAGGCTCACCGTTCCGATCGCGGCCTGAAGGGTCGCGGTCCCGCTCGCGCTCCCGCATTGCGGCGAGCCCTGAACGGGAGGCGCCTTCGTCGAGCATGCCGCGAGGAACACCACGACCCACACCGCCGCACCGAAAGTCCTCATCTCCACCACCGGCCCAAACCACCACGGCGTTCGCCGGCGCGGCATCCGTGGAACTACGTAGTCGCCGGGCTGGACGTCCCTTTGGTACTTTGTGAAGGTCGATGGCGGCGCGGCGGTTCTCCAGCGTGGAGATGCAACGGCTTCTCGAGGCGCTCGAGCTCCTCCACGTCCGCGTCCAGGAGCCCTTCGAACAGCGCGTGTTTCTCGCGTCGAGCCTCCTGTTCGCCGACGTGTTCCACGGGTTCGAGGTCTTCGGGCTGCGCGACGGCTCCCACACGATCGCGAGCGACATGCCCTGGCCATCGAGCCGTCGCCCGGAGCTCATGCAGCGTGCGGCCGAGGTCGTGCCCAGGGAGCATCCCATCTTCCCGATGCTGCGAACGGGGTGGGCGGAGCCCGCGCGCCTCAGCGATCTCCTCTCGCGGCAGCGGCTCGAGCGCACCTCGCTCTATCAGGACATCTTCGCGCCCGCCCACACGCGCTACCAGCTGGCGCTGCCGTTCGTCTCCGGGGAGTACGTCGGTGGACTCACGATCAATCGCGGCGGAAAGGACTTCTCCGATCGCGAGCTCGACCTGGCGCGCGTCTTCTCCGGGCACGTGCTCGCCGCCTACCGGACCCACCAGATCGTCGCTGCCGCGACCACGACCGCAGAGGCCATGGCGCGCGTCGACTACACGGGCCTGCGCGCGCGCGGCCTGACGAAGCGCGAGTGCGAGGTCATCTCGTGGGTCCGGGAAGGCAAGCACAACGACGAGATCGCCGTCATCCTCGCCATCAGCCGGCGAACCGTCGAGACGCACCTGGCCTCGGTTTTCCGGAAGCTCGGCGTGGATTGCCGAGCTGCGCCCTCGCGATGCTGTTCGAGTCGGTCCCGCGTCCGTCCGGACGGTGAGCGAGACCGGGCGCGCGCAGCGCATCTTCACCAGGAGGGGCGGGGGGGGTGGGGTGAATCAGGGGAACGCAGCCCTCCTGGTGAAGATGCGCTGAGGGCCCTGTCCCCGGACACCCCCCGAACCGTCCCCGACACCCTCGCTCCCCCTCCCTTCTCGCGAAATCCGCGTGCTTCCCGCCGGTACGCCCCTTGATGAGAGGCCCCCCATGCTCCTCTCTCACGCCCGCGCCCTCTCCCTCGCGCTCCTCGCTGCCCTCATCCTCACTCTCACCCTCGCGCCCGTGCGCGCCCGTGCCGATCCCCTCTTCGACCACGGCGAGGACGCCCTCGAGGACGCGTTCGTCGACGGCGATCTCGACGAGGAGGACCACGTGGCGATGCGCCTCGGCGGCCACACCGGGTCGAGCGACGTCCACGGGCAGAGCTGGGTCAGCGTCGTCGGCTTCACGCGCCAGCTCCTCTCCGGACGCAACGACGTCGGTGGCTTCCTCGTCGTCGGGGTGGCCTTCGACCGCATCGCCACGGGGTCGGTGCACCGGCTGGCCGATCCGCCGCGGCCCCGGGCGCAGCTCGCCCCGTCGCTCCCCGCACCTCCGGCCGCCCCCGCGCCGGCGCCTCCCCCGGCGGCCGCGCCCGCAGCGAAGTTCGTCGAGCTGGTGCCCCCGGACCTGGCGCGCGCGTGCGTCAACGCCGCCCTCCAGGCGTCCGGACTGGGGGTGGACGACGCGCGCATCGACGCACTCGTGTCCCGGGCGCGAGCGAGCGCCTGGCTGCCCGAGACGCGGATGCGGGCCATGCGGCTCTGGGACGACGCGGCCAACACGACGACCCTGGCCACCACCGACACGGCGAACTTCTACGACGCGGTGGGGGCCAACCTGGTGCTCGAGCTACGGCTCACGTGGCGGCTCGATCGCCTGCTCTACGCGGGGGACGAGGGGACGCTCGAGCGCGTGCGCCTCGAGCGGCTCGACGCGCGCACCCGGCTCGCGACCCACACCCTCGAGGTGCTCTTCACCTGGGAGCGGGCGACGCTGGAGGTCCGGCAGGCCACGCCGGGGTCGCCCGAGGAGCTCTCCGCCCGCCTGCGCGCCTCGGAGGCCCAGGCCACGCTGGACGTGATGACGGCGGGGTGGTTCTCGGAGCGCACCCTGTCCGGCCCCGGGTCGCCGCCCGCGGCGGCAGGAAACCCGCCTTGACCCCGGCGGACCCCGCCGTTACACGTGGGTTCCTTCCCCGATGCTCAGCGAGACTCGCGACAAGCTGAACGACCTCCAACGGCGCCTCATGGCGCTAAGGGGGCATCTTTGACCTGCCGAAGCTCAAGGCAGAGATCGACCGGCTGGAGCAGCTGACGCTCGCGCCCGGCTTCTGGGACGACCAGAAGAAGGCGCAGGCCGTCACGAGGAAGCGCTCGTCGCTCGAGCAGCACGTCGCCCGGGTCGAGAAGCTCACGCGCGACCTGGACGACGCCATCGTCCTGCTCGAGCTCGGCGCCGAGGGCAACGACGAGGCCACCGTCGCCGAGGCGGCGGCCCAAGCCGCGGGGCTCGAGAAGCGGGTGCGCGAGGCCGAGCTGGAGCGGATGCTCTCGGGGCCGGTCGACCACGCCAACGCCATCGTCAGCATCCACCCCGGCACCGGCGGCAACGACGCCAAGGACTGGGCGCAGATGCTCCTGCGCATGTACCTGCGCTGGGCCGAGCGGCGGGGCTTCAAGACCGAGATGATCGACTTCCAGGAGGGCGACGAGGCGGGCATCGACGGCGCCAGCTTCAGCATCCAGGGCGATCACGCATTCGGCTACATGCGCAGCGAGAACGGCGTGCACCGGCTGGTGCGCATCTCCCCCTTCGACGCCAACGCGCGCCGGCAGACGGCCTTCGCCGCGGTCGAGGTCACGCCCGACATCGAGGACGAGATCGACATCCAGATCAAGGACGAGGACCTGGAGACGACGACCATGCGCGCCGGCGGCAAGGGCGGGCAGAACGTCAACAAGGTGGAGACGGCGGTGCGGATGAAGCACCTGCCCACCGGCATCATGATCGTGTGCCGCGCCGAGCGGTCGCAGCTGCAGAACCGTCGCATGGCGCTGAAGATGCTGAAGGCCAAGCTCTACGAGCTGGAGATGCTCAAGCGCGAGGAGCAGGCGGCGGCGGTGCAGGCGGGCAAGACGCAGATCGCGTGGGGCAACCAGATCCGCAGCTACGTGCTGCAGCCCTACCGCCTGGTGAAGGACCTGCGGACCTCGCACCAGAACGGCAACGTGGACGCGGTGCTCGACGGCGAGCTGGACCCGTTCATCGAGGCGTATCTGCTGGCCGCGGCGGGGGGCACCCTCAAGAAGGGCGGAGTGACGGAAGAGGCCGACGCGTAGGAGAAGAGAATGTCGGACGACGGGCGGACGACCAAGATACCGGACACCGACCGCGACGGGCACACGGCGGAGCTGGCGCTCATCGACGCGCGGCGCGCGAAGGCCGAGCGCATGCGCGCGCGCGGCGAGAACCCGTTCGCCAACGACGTGGCGCCTCGCCTGGGCGGCCGGACGGTCGACGTCGCGCAGGCACGGGAGATGGCGGAGCCGGCGCGCGACGCGGCGGGCAAGTACGAGGAGGCGCGGGTGCAGGCGCTGGCGGGGGACGGCCTGCTGCACGTGCGGGGGCGCGTGGTGGTCCAGCGGTCGACGGGCGGGCTGTCGTTCCTGCGCCTGCGCGACCGGACGGGGGAGATCCAGCTGCTGGTGAGCGAGGCGACCCTCGGCGCCGACTACGCGAGGCTGGAGGATCTGGACGTGGGCGACGTGGTGGAGGCCGAGGGGCGGCTGACGGCGAGCAAGCGCGGTGAGCTGTCCATCGAGCCGCGGCGGCTGCGCCTGGTGACCAAGGCCTACCGCCCGCTGCCCGAGAAGTGGCACGGGCTGACCGACGTCGAGCTCCGCTACCGGCAGCGGTACGTCGACCTGGTGGCCAACCCCGCGGTGGTCGACGTGTTCCGCGCGCGCAGCGTCATCGTGAGCGCGGTGCGCGGCGTGCTCGACGGGCACGGGTTCCTCGAGGTGGAGACGCCGACCATGCACACGCTGGTCGGCGGCGCCGTGGCCCGTCCCTTCGAGACGCACCACAACGCGCTCGACATGAAGCTCTTCATGCGGATCGCCCCGGAGCTCTACCTCAAGCGCCTGCTGTGCGGCGGGCTCGACCGGGTCTACGAGATCGGGCGCTGCTACCGCAACGAGGGCATCAGCACGCGCCACAACCCCGAGTTCACGATGCTCGAGTTCTACCAGGCCTACGCCACCTACCAGGACCTGATGGACTTCACCGAGGTGATGCTGCGCGCCGTCGACGCGCGGCTCGCGGCGAGCATGCCCGCGGCCCACGCCGCGTGGAAGGCGGCGCGCCCCTTCACGCTGGAGCAGCCGTTCCCGCGCGTGCCCATGGACCGGGCCGTGGCCGCGGCCGCCGAGCGCACGGCGATCCCGCAGTGGCTGGCGGTTGTGGAGCAGGCCGGGGGCATGGGGCTGGTCCACCTGCTGCGCACAGACTTCGGGGAGCACATCAAGGAGTGGTCGCGGTCGTCGCCGCGCGCCAAGGGGCTCGACTGGGGGAACTTCCGCCGCGGGCTGGCCAAGTGCGACAACGACGGCGAGCGCCTGTTCGCCTGCTACGAGTACCTGGCCGAGCCCTTCCTGGTCGACGACTACCGGAGCGACGACGGGAAGCTGTCGGTGCCGGTCTTCGTGAAGGACTACCCCTTCGAGGTGTCGCCCCTGGCGAGGCGCAACGACGCCAACCCCGAGCTGACCGACCGCTTCGAGCTCTTCGTCCACGGCCGCGAGCTCTGCAACGCCTTCAGCGAGCTGAACGACCCCGACGACCAGGCCTCCCGCTTCCGCGCGCAGGTCGAGAAGCGCACCCGGGGCGAGGAGGAGGCCATGGACTACGACGAGGACTACATCCGCGCGCTCGAGCAGGGGATGCCGCCCGCGGCCGGGTTCGGGATGGGAATAGATCGGCTGGCCATGGCGCTGACCAACGCAGCCTCCATCCGCGACGTCATCTTCTTTCCCCTGCTGCGGCCCGAAGCGGGCCAGAGCGGTCACCGCCCTTGAAGCCCCTGTCCGTCCCCGTCGTCGCGGTGGCCCTCGCCTGGATCATCGCGGCCCTCGCCTTCCTCATCTGGCGGGCGGCCATCGACTTCGGCAGGCGGGAGACGGCGCGCGGCATCCTGCAGAGCATCTGCGCCGGCATGGGGGCGCTCTTCCTCGGGGCGACGTACTGGACCCAGCACCTGCCCGTGCTGCGCGGCTCGGCGTGGACGCTGCGCGACGCCCTGGTGCGCTCGGGGGCCATCGTCACGGGGGTGATCTTCCTGGTGGGGACGGTGGTGGCGCTGCTGCCCTGGGGGCTCGACCGGCTGGAGGGGGGCTCGTTCTCGTCGTACGTCGCGGCGCGGCACGTGCGCGCGAAGAAGAGCGGGTTCCTCACGCTCATCAGCGGCCTCTCCATCTTCGCCGTCGCGCTGGCCTCGTTCTCGCTGTCGGCGGCCATCAGCGTCATGGGCGGCTTCAGCGCCGACCTCAAGCGGAAGATCCTCGGCAACAACGCGCACATCGTGGTGGACACCACCGCGCAGTCGTCCTGGGGCGACTCGGGGCCCACGCTGGAGCGGGTGCGCGCGGTGAAGGGCGTGGTCGCCGCCACGCCGGTCGTGCAGGGGGAGGTCATGGCGTCGAGCGCGTCCAACCTCGCCGGGGTCATCGTCCACGGCATCGACCCCGCGACCATCGGCAGCGTCATTGACCTGCGGAAGAACATCGAGGCGCCGGTGAAGGTCGAGGACAAGCTCGCCTACCTCGACAACCCGGAGCTGCTGCGCCGCATCCCGGCTGACGAGGTCATCGGCATCGGCCCCGGCGGCGAGGAGTACACCAAGGGCCCCGACCTGCCTGGGCTGAACGACGATCTGGACCCTGCGGTGAGCGAGGTGCTGGGCAAGCCCCCGCTGCGGCCGGGGCTGGTCATCGGGCGGGAGCTGGCCAAGACGCTGCACGTGTACATGGGCGACGAGGTGACGCTGGTCTCCCCGCTGGGCGACCTCGGGCCGATGGGCGTACTGCCCAAGACGCGCAAGTTTCGCATCGCCGCCATCTTCTACAGCGGGATGTACGAGTACGACGCGACGCACGTGTACACGACGCTGGAGGAGGCGCAGAGCTACTTCGCCACCCCGGGGCAGATCAGCGCCATCGAGGTGAAGGTCGACGACGCGGAGAACGCCGACCGGCTGACGCCGCTGGTGACGGCCGCGATCGCGCGCCCAGAGCTGCGCGTGCGCGACTGGCGGGAGATGAACAAGAACCTCTTCAGCGCGCTGAAGCTGGAGCGCATCGCGACGTTCCTCATCCTCTCCATCGAGATCATCGTGGCGAGCTTCTGCATCGTGTGCACGCTCCTGCTGATGATGACGGAGAAGTCGAAGGAGATCGCCATCCTCAAGGCGCTGGGCGCCACCGACGGGGCCATCCTCCGCACCTTCATGACCGAGGGCGTCATCATCGGCGGGATCGGGACCATGCTGGGCGTGTCGACCGGCGTCGCCATGTGCACCGGCCTGGCGTGGTTCGGGCTGCGGCTCGATCCGGACGTCTATTACATCGATCGCCTCCCCATCAACGTGAGCGCGTGGGACTACGCCGCGGTCACGCTGGCGGCGCTCACCATCTGCACCATCGCCACCATCTTCCCCGCGAAGCAAGCGGCGGCGCTGCGCCCGGTGGACGGGCTGCGGTACGAGTAGGAGGCGCTGACTCGACCCCGCCGGCCCCCTACTGCGCCGGCGGCGGCGGGATGTACTGCGTGCGCAGGTCGAGCCCGCCCGGGTACATGTAGCTGGTGCGCGAGCCGTACCCGTAGACGTAGAGGCCGAAGGGCTGCGTCCCGGTCGCCGAGTGGCCCTGCTGCCCGGTGGGCAGCTGCTCGTGCGCCAGCACGAAGGGCTGGCTGCCGATGGGCGTGAAGTCGCTGGCGGGGATGGTGGTGCCGTCGAGCGTCACGGTGGCGCCCGTCGGGGCGATGACGTCGATCCAGTTCTGCGCGTACGAGCTCGGCGCGAGGAAGGTGTAGGTCGAGCGGTACTGCGAGATGGTGATGGCCGGGCACTCGCTGGGGTCGCCCAGGTCGGGGGTGGGCACGCCCGAGTCGTCGGGGAAGTTGGTGAACTCGCCGAGCTCGTAGTGGGCGACGAAGATGCGCCCGTTGGCGTGGACGGCGAAGGCCTGCGAGACGCTGGGCAGGTCGAGCACGTCGCCCACGTTGAGCACCGCGCCGTTGGTGCCGCTCACCGGCGGATCGAAGACCACCTTGGTGTTGTCGTAGAAGGCCATGATGCGCACCCACTCGCCCTCGCCGTGCGGCGTGTGGGGCATGGTCACGATGTAGTCCGTCCCCAGCGACTCGACGGGGAACATCGACGACTCGAGGTGGTCGCAGGCCTTCTTGTTCTCGGGGATGAACGTGCACCCGTGGCCGCCGTAGGTGACCACCGGCTGGTCGGCGTGCAGGATGGTCCCCGAGAGATCCTGCGTGTAGACCGGCGTGTGGATGTCGCCCGTGTCGGAGAACATCTCGAGCACGTCGCCGGCATTGGCCAGCGTGTACGTGTAGGAGTCCCCGCGCACCATCAGCGCCGGCCCGGTCCCGGGCACGCCCTGCACCCGCCCCGCGGGGTAGACGGTCACGCTGGTGTTGGGCACCGTGGCCACCACTGCGAGGAACCCCGGCGTCGCCGCGAACGAGGGCCACGCGAGCACGCCGTAGTCGCCGCTCGCGACGTTGCTGGGCAGGAGCAGCGAGGCGTCGTTGGAGTACGAGTAGCAGTGCGGTCCCGCCCCCGCCTCGCCCTCGCCCGGGCATGTCCCGCCGTCCGGATCGGTCGTGCCCGCGTCGATCTCGTACTCCAGCGCGCTGAACTGGTAGACGCTGACCGGCAGGCTCGTCGTCAGGTGGTAGGCCCCGCCCGACACGATGCGGCTCTGGCCGGGATCCCCGACCGCCGTGTTCTGGTCGAAGGTGGGCCCCTTGAGCTCGGGCACCCAGGGCAGCGTGATGGCCTGGACCTGGCCCGCCGGGACGTTGACCACCGTCGGCGCGGAGAGCGCGCCGCCCGAGATGGTGACGGTGACGGCGCTGGTCTGCGGGTTGGACACGGCGACGGCGTAGTCGAACTCCGGCCAGACGGGGTTCAGGGTGACCGTGGGCCAGTAGTCGCAGCCGATGTAGCTGTTGCGCGTGATCGAGTCCGCGCAGGTGGTCGGGATGGGGCTCGACGAGCCGCCGCTGCTGCCGCCGCTGCTGCTCACGCCGCCGTCGCCGCAGACGATGCACGCCCCGCCCTCCGGGCTCCCCGACGACGAACCCGTCGTGGCGTCCGGACCGCTGCCGTCCGCCGACCCGTCGGGCGACGTGAAGGCCGCTCCCTTCGAGCCGCAGGCCTGGGCGCCGACCGCGGCCGAGGCCGCGACGGCGAGGATGCTCAAGAGGCTGGCGATGTCACGCGCGCGGATCATGGGTCTCATGGGCGTCGGTCAGCGTCCCGTGACCGGGTCGGACAGGGTGGTGGAGTGCCAGCGGAAGTGGTCGAGGATTACCGCCGAGTCGAGGATGCCGTCGAACTCGTCGAAGATGATCCAGCTCAGCGTGAACGTCTCCCCCGGGTGGATGGGGGACGTAGTGGTGAGCCAGTCGGTCCCGCCGCTGCCCTTGCTCTCGTTGCACTGCGACGCCGGGCTGCTGGAGCTGGCCAGGAGCTTCTCGTAGGAGGTGCCGTCGAGGTCGGAGATGGGGTTGGTGCAGGTGTGCGTGAAGTCGATGGTCTTGCCCGTCGGCCCCGTGACGCAGTTCGTGCAGGAGTTGCAGTCCTCGAAGAAGGCGTTGTTGACGTTGACGCGGTGGCCGTTGGCGTCGAAGGCGATCTGGCTGCCGCTGGGGAACTGCGCCGAGGTCTGGATGGCGAGGAAGGTGTCGTTGTAGCCCTGGCAGACGTAGACCGGGTACTCCTCGCTGAAGAAGGCGAAGTCGAAGGCGAACGATCCCGCGTTGACCGGCGCCTTGATGGTCATCCGCAGCTCGGTGTAGTCGTGCACGGGCACGGTGGACTCGTCCACGCCGGTGCCGCACGGGTTCACGTTCTGGGCGGCCGTCAGCGGCATCGGGTTCACGTATGTGACGTTGAAGTCGGTGCCGGGGCAGGTCAGGTACGAGGGGGCGTCGGTGTCGTCCTCCGCCGTGCCGTTCGAGAGGAACGACATGAACGTGCCCTGCCGCGGGTTGAACTGGGGCGGCGTCCCCATGTGCTGGGTCACGCGCTTGGCGTTCGCCGTGACCGAGCCGTACCAGATGGCGCTGGAGAGGCGCGGGCACATCGGGTTGTCGCAGAGATCGGAGGCGTGGACGTAGTCGGCCGGGTTGGCGTCGAAGCCCGAGGTGAGGCCGGTCTCGCACGTGATGAGGTTGTCGATGTGGCCGTCGCAGTCGTTGTCGATGCCGTCGTGGCCGACCGGGTCGGTGGGGTCGTTGGTGTCGAAGGCGCAGGGGTTGATGAGGGAGTCGTGGTCGTTGCAGTCGCCGCCGCACACCGTCCAGCCGTCGCCGTCGTCGTCCGGGCAGTAGGAGGCCTCGCTGTAGCCGTCGGGGTAGGAGAAGCCGTCGAACGTGAAGACGGCGTCGCCCCCGCCCCCGCTCGCGTCGCTGCCGCCGCCGCCCGAGGAGGAGCCGGTGTCGGGGGCCGTCGTGGCGTCGCTGCCGCCGCCGCTGTCGACCACCTTGAGGCCGCTGTCCTGGGTCACGCCCGAGTCGGAGCCCGCAGCGGGCAGCCCGCCCCCGCTCCCGCCGCCCGAGCACGCCCCGACGCCGACGATGCCGGCGACCAGGGCGAGGACGCCTGCGTGGGGAAGGTCGAGGAAAGTACCGCGCAAGGAACAAAGGACCATGGAGACCTCTCGCTACGGCCGCAAGCCGCCCCCCTCTGCCAAGACTAGCAGCGCGGGGTGCCCGGAAAAGGCTCCTTATCGCCCTCGCGCGGAATACGTCGGGGAGGGACGTGTGCTACTGACTCGCCCACCGTGTCCAGCCCGCTCGTCCTCGCGACCGACGTCCAGAAGTCGTTCCGCCACATGGGCCGGACGCTCGAGGTGCTCCGCGGCGTCGACCTCGAGATCCGCGACGGGGAGATGCTCTGCATCGTGGGGCCGTCGGGGGCGGGCAAATCGACGCTCCTGCACTGCATCGGGACGCTCGACGTCCCCACCAAGGGCTCCATCCGCCTGGCGGGCGAGGAGATCACGGCCATGCCGGGGTGGCGGCTGGCCGAGCTGCGCAACCGGACCATCGGCTTCGTATTCCAGTTTCACCACCTGCTGCCCGAGTTCAATGCCCTCGAGAACGTGATGATGCCCGGCATGGTGCAGGGGCGCGGGCGGCGCGAGCTCGAGGTGCGGGCGGCGGCGCTGCTCGAGGAGGTGGGGCTGACCGAGCGCACGCTCCACCGCCCGGGGGAGCTGTCGGGCGGCGAGCAGCAGCGCGTCGCCCTGGCCCGGGCGCTGATGCTGGAACCCAAGCTGCTCCTGGCCGACGAGCCGACCGGCAACCTCGACTCCGCGACCAGCCTGCAGATCCACGACCTCTTCTTCGCCATCAACAAGCAGCGGGGGACGACCATCGTGGTGGTGACGCACAACCCCGCCCTGGCCGACAGCATGCCGCGCGTGGTCACCCTGCGCGACGGGCGGGTGGAGACCGACGAGCGACGCCCCGGGACGTACCGGGAGCCGGCGCCAGCGAACCTGGCGAAGGGGCAGGAGGCTACCAGCGCACGATGACGGTCGGCGGGGTCACGTGGACCTCGCACTGGTCGATCGTGAGCTGCACGGGCAGGGCGTCGGAGCCGTGCTCGGTGGTCGCGCCGATCTGCACCCGCGGCACGATCTGCTCGGGGCGCAGGGCGCGCACCACGTCGGCTGGGCACACCAGCCTCACGTCCACCTCGGCCGGCTGCGCCTTGGCGCTGGGGCGCCCGATGGCCACCACCGGCACCCGCGTGAAGGGGCGCTCCGCCACCTCGCGCCCCACCTCGACCGTGGCCGTCACGCTGGGCACGTCGAAGGTCACCCGCCCGGGCGGGCGGTCCACCGCGAGCTGCCGCGAGTGCTTCCCCGCCCCCAGCCCGGTCACGTCGAACGCGTCCACCCGCGCCCGCTGGATGACCATCACCTCGCTGCGCGGCCCGTGCGCCCGCACCGCCGCCGGCTCCGCCGTGGGCGCGCCCTTCACCTGGAACCCGGCCGCCACCGCCCCCACCACGCCGACCTCGATCGGCACGTCGCGCACGATCACGTCCTCCCAGGTCAGCGTGATCTCCGGCTTGCACTGGTCGCCCAGGTTGAAGCATGCCTGCTCGACCTTGAGCCCCGGCGGCACCGGGATGATCGACGGGTCGACCTGGACGCGGGGCTCGTTGCCGCCGCGCAGATCGAGCACCACGTTGCCGATGTCGTCGGCGTGCTGCTCGTCGAGCATGGAGCGGGGCCCGCGGAAGGTGACGCGCACCTGCGCGGGCACCGGCGTGGTGAGCACGCGGTTCAGGCTGTCGGGCGGCGTGAGCACGACCACGCTGAGGAGCATCGACCGCTGGGCGTCCTGCGACCCGTGCACCAGCGAGTAGAGGACCAGCGCGAAGGCCAGCGACAGGAGCTTGAGGTTCAGGTTCTCGGTGACGAGGGCGCGGAGCTGGCTGCCGAGGTCCATCGCTCACTCCTCGCCCCGCCCGCTGGGCGGGTCCGGCGGGGCCTGCGAGGCCCGCGGGGTCTCGATGGGCCTGGCCGGCGCCATCGGGCGCGTGATGAGGGGGGCGTCCTTCTCGCTCTTGGGGGGGACGCTGTCCCACGGGACGGACTCGCCCCGCGGCGGCGCCGGCACGGCGTGGCTGCCGGTGCCCGCCTCGCTCGCGGGCACGCGCGAGACCGGGGCGAGCTCGCGCGACTCGGGGGGCCCGCTCCCCGGCGGCAGGGTCACCCGGAAGCTCCCCGTGCCGGTCTGGGTGACGGTGCTCGCGCCGCGCTTGGACGTGGGCTTGGTCGCGCGCTTGCGCGTCCGCTGGCCGAAGAGGCCCAGCAGCGCCTGCCGCAGCGACGCGCCGTCGAGGTTGGTGACGATGTTGCCGTTGAAGCAGAAGCTGATGCTCCCGCGCTCCTCGCTGACGACGACGACGACGGCGTCGGTCTCCTCCGTGATGCCCAGGGCCGCGCGGTGGCGCGACCCCAGCGACTTGTCGAGCAGCTTGGTGTCGGGCATCGGGAAGAAGACGCCCGCCTTGGCGATGCGCAGGTTGCGGATGACCACCGCCCCGTCGTGCAGCTTGTTGAGGTTGTCGGGCAGAAACAGGCTGACCAGGAGCTCGCGCTGGACGGACGCGTCGAGCGGCGTCCCCTGCCCCACCACGAACTCGTCGAGGTTGGCGTCCTGCTCGAAGGCGATGAGGGCCCCGATGCGGTGGCGCGCCAGCTCGGTGGCGGCGGCGACGACCTCGTCGATGGCCTTGGACTCCTGCTGCCGCGCCAGGCCGCCCACGAAGGCGCGCGAGCCGACGCGCATGAGGCCGCGGCGGATGTCGTTCTGGAAGACGACGACCACGATGAGGATGACCGAGGAGAGCAGCGCGTTCAGCAGGTTGAACAGGGTGATGAACCCGACCCACTTGGCCACGAGGTAGACGAGGAAGATGACGCCCAGGCCGAAGCTCATCTGCATGGCCCGCGTGCCGCGGAGGACCAGCAGGGCGCGGTAGACGACGTAGGTGACGAGGAGGATGTCGGCCGCGTCGAGGAGGGCCTTGCCCCCGCGCCACGTGAACAGATGAAGGAAGCCCTCGAGCATGGTCTAGGGCTCCAGCAGTCGGTCGAGATCGATGGCCTGCGCCGTGGCGCGCACGTCGTGAACGCGCAGGATGGAGGCGCCGCGCCGGGCGGCGCCGAGGGCCGCGGCGAGCGACGCCCCGAGCCGCTGGGCGGGGGTGGCCCCGGGGTCGACGCACGTCAGGAAGGACTTGCGGCTGGCGCCCACCGCCACGGGCACCGGCGTCCCGGTCAGCTCGTCGAGGCGCCTCAGCAGCTCGAGGCTCTGCCGCGCGTTCTTCGCGAAGCCGAGCCCCGGGTCCATCACCAGCCCGGCGCGCTCGACGCCTGCGGCGACGGCGCGCTCCGAGGCCGCCTGCCACTCGCGCCGCACGTCGGCCACCACGTCGCCGTAGGCGTCGTCCGGGTACTCGCTGAAGCCGCGCATGTCCTGCTGGGTTCCCCGCGCGTGCATCAGCAGGAGCGCTGCGCCGCTCGCCCCGACGACCTTCGCCAGCCCTTCGTCGCGCAGGCAGGACACGTCGTTGACAGCGCAGCCCCCGGCGTCGAGCGTCGCGGCCGCCACCTCGGGGCTGGTCGTGTCGACCGAGACGCACGCCCCGCGCCCGGCCGCGTAGGCCACCACGTCGAGCACGCGCGCCAGCTGCTCGCGCGCCGGCACCGGGGCGGCGCCCGGGCGGGTCGACTCGCCCCCCACGTCGATGAGGTCGGCTCCCTCGAGCATCAGCTCGTCCACCCGTGCCCTGGCTGCCTCCGCGTCGAGGTAACGCCCTCCGTCGCTGAACGAGTCCGGCGTGACGTTGCAGACCCCCATCAGCGCGACCCCTCGCCGGGTCCGCGCGCGCTCGAGCACCAGCCGGAACCCGTCGAGTCTACGCGTCACTTCCCCTCGTCTCTATGTGGCTAGCAACGCATCCATCCACCTGCAACGCGAAAACATGGCATGGTCGTTCACCATGCGCGAGCAGTCGTTCATGAAGAGCCTCTTCTTCGGCGTCATCGACGAGAGCCTCATCTTCCCCTGGCCGGAGCTCGAGACCCAAGAAGTCGACACGCTGCGGCCGCTGCTCGAGGGGGTCCGCCGCTTCTGCCAGCTGCGGGTGGACTCGGCCAGCATCGACCGCGACCAGCGCATCCCGGACGAGGTGATGGGGGGGCTGAAGGATCTCGGCCTCTTCGGAATGCTGGTGCCCCAGAGCCACGGGGGCGCCGGGCTGACGACCACCGGCTACGCCCGGGTGCTGCAGGAGCTGGGGGCGCTCGATTCCAGCGTCGCGGTGACGGTCGCGGCCCACCAGTCCATCGGGATGAAGGGGCTGCTGCTGTTCGGCAGCGCCGAGACGAAGGACCGGTACCTGCCGCGCCTGGCGACGGGGGAGATGGTGGCGGCGTTCGCGCTGACCGAGCCGGGGGCGGGCAGCGACGCGGCGGCCATCCAGACGCGCGCCGAGAAGCGCGGGGACGAGTACGTCCTCAACGGGTCGAAGATCTGGATCACCAACGGCGGGGTGGCCGACCTCTTCACAGTGTTCGCCCGCACCTCCCCGGCGGAGGAGGGCAGCAAGCCCAAGATCACGGCCTTCCTGGTGGAGCGCGCGTGGGGGGTCAGGAACGGCCCCAACGAGCACAAGCTGGGCATCCGCGGGAGCTCGACGACCGAGGTGTTCTTCGAGGACGTGGTGGTGCCCGGCTGGGCGGTCCTGGGCGAGCCGGGGCGCGGCTTCAAGGTGGCCATGGAGGTGCTGAACAGCGGGCGGATGGGGCTGGCCAGCGGGGCGCTGGGGATGTGCAAGCGCGTGGTGAAGATGGCGGTGGAGCGCTGCAGCGAGCGGCGCGCGTTCAACCGGCCCATCGGGGAGTTCGGGCTCATCAAGGACAAGATCGCCACGATGATGGCCGACACCTGGGCGCTGGAGTGCCTGACGTACCTGACCACAGGCATGGTGGACGCGGGGGTGGCCGACTTCAGCGTGGAGAGCGCCATCTGCAAGGTCTACGGGAGCGAGACCTGCTGGAGGGTGGTCAACGAGGCGCTGCAGATCGCGGCCGGCATCGGCTACATGGCCGACTACCCCTACGAGCGGATGCTGCGCGACGCGCGGGTGAACCTCATCTTCGAGGGGACTAACGAGATCCTACGCGCGTTCATCGCCCTGTCCGGCATGCAGGGGCCCGGGCGGGAGCTGGCCGACGTGGCGCGGGCCATGCGCGAGCCCATCAAGGGGTTCGGCCTGCTGAGCGACTTCGCCATCCGCCGCGCGCGGACCGTGCTGGGGCGCGAGCGCATGACGCGGCACCACCCCATCCTCAACCGCGAGGCCGTGGTCTTCGAGGAGTACGTCCAGCAGCTCGCGCGCGTGGCCGACCAGGTGCTGCGCAAGCACGGGCGGGACATCGCCGAGATGCAGTACACGCAGAAGCGCACGGCCGAGATGGCCATCGACCTCTACGCCATCGTGGCGTGCATCGCCCGCACGACCCGCGCCATCGAGAAGCGCGGCGAGGAGGGGGCGCGCCGGGAGATCGACCTGACCAGCATCTTCGTCACCTCCGCCGAGCGCCGCCTGCAGCACCTGGTCGCCGCCGTGGACAAGAACGACGACGAGCTGCGCAAGGCCGTGGCCAGCAAGACCTACGTCGACGGGGGGTACCCCTTCGACCTGGTGTGACCCTACGCCGCGGGCTGCCTCACGACGTGCATCCAGCGGTCGCTCGAGCCGAGGAAGCCTCCGGCCGCCAGCGCGCCCAGCCTGGCCCGCGTCTCGTCGCGCCGCACCACGCCGAGGGCGCGCGCGATGGCCGCTGCGTCGGGATCGGTCGGCCGCACGGGCGCCGTCCCCGCCGGGGTCCAGCGGACGAGCACGTCGGCCACGAGGGGCGACGGGCTGTCGGAGGGGGTCTCCAGCGCCGGGGAGTGCGCGACGGGGAGGAAGGCCTGCCCGCTCCTCCACCCCACGGCGACCCGCACGACGGAGGCGGGGGGCAGCTCGCGCAGGAAGTAGTCGCCGAGCTTGGCGCCGACGTCCAGATCGCGCACCGACGTGCGCGGCCCGTCCCAGCTCGGGACGACGACGACCACGCGCAGGGCCAGCGTCCCGCCGGGACTCGCCGCGCGGAGCGCTGTCAGCGTCGCCTCGCGCACCTCCCAGTAGACGTAGACGGTCCGCGGGTCGACCGGGATCGCGACGCACTCGTCGACGTCGTAGTACGGCGGTAGCGGCGTGTCGTCGAGCATGTGCGCCGGCTCGGGCGCGAGCGTCCTGCTGACGGGCGGCGCCTCGGGCTCCTCCGCCGGCTCCGGCAGGGCCGCGTCGTCCTCCTCGGGCGGCATGCGGGGGGGCGGCACCGGGTAGCGCTCGTCGCGCAGGGCGCCCAGCAGGACACGCGCGGCGGCGTGCTCGGGCTCGCGGGCGAGCACCCCCTCGAGCGTCTCGATGGCGCGGTCGCGGTGCCCCTGGGCAGCGTAGATCTCGGCGAGCGTCAGCGTGGGCAGCGCCGCCGGGGCGCCGCTGCGCGAGCGAAGCGGCTCGACGCCGAGGGTGCGGATGCGGTCGGCGGCGTCGGGCAGGTTGAGGCCGCGCTCGACCACGCGCGCGAGCAGATCCCGGGCGACGCCGAAGAGGCCACGCGACCGCTGCCGGGCCACCGGGTCGGCGGTGGTGCGCAGGAGCAGCTCGTCGACGAGCTCGGGGCGCGTGAGGATACGCGCGCGGGTGACGCCGGCGGCCTCGGCGCGGGCGATGAGGGTGTCGCGATCGAGGCGTTCGAGCTCGGCCCGGGTCATGGGGCGCCAGTCTTGCGCCGGACACGTCGCGGCGGCAAGGGACGTCGCCGCCGGCCTCCGCGGCTACTCGGGGAGGCCCAGCGTGCGTCGCGCCTCGACGCAGTCGCGGGCGATCTGCGCCTTGAGGGCGTCGAGGCCGTCGAACTTCCTCTCGTCGCGCAGCCTGGCGACGAGCTGCAAGCGCAGGCGCTCGCCGTAGAGCTCCCCCGCGAAGCCGAGGATGTACGTCTCCACCGTGCGCGCGCCGCCGCCCACGGTGGGCCTGACCCCGATGTTGGTCACGCCCCCGGGCAGCGCTGTCACCCCGCCGTCCTCCTCGAGGAGCTCGACCCGTACGGCGTACACGCCGTCCGGCGGCAACATCTCCGGCACCGGCGCGATGTTCGCCGTGGGCACGTTGATCGTCCGCCCGCGCTCTTCCCCGTGCACGACGACGCCCGTCAGCGCGTGCGGCCGCCCGAGCACGGCCTCTGCCTCCCGGAGGTCGCCGGCGGCGATGGCCTCGCGCGCGCGCGTGCTCGAGAAGGGGCCGCGGGCGTCGCTGGCGATGGCGTGGACGTGCACCTCGAACCCGAGCTCGGCCCCCTGCGCGCGCAGCAGGGCGAGGTCCCCCGCGCGGCGCGCTCCGAAGCGGAAGTTCTGGCCCACCACGACCACCCGCGCGCGCAGCGACTCGGCCACCAGCGTGCGGGCGAACTTCTCGGGCTCCCAGCGGGCGAACTCGGCCGTGAACGCGCGCACGTAGAGGCGCTCGACGCCCAGGGCTCCCATCAGATCGGCGCGATCCTCGACCGTGGTGAGCACGGGCGGCACCCCGCTCCCCACCACCGCGGCCGGGTGTGGGTGGAACGTGAGCACGCTGGGCACGAGCCCCCGGGCCCGGGCGGTCTCCACGGCCTGGACCAGCACCGCCTGGTGCCCGAGGTGCACGCCGTCGAAGTTGCCGACGACGAGCACGCTGTCCTCTGCGGCGACCGGACCGGCCGGCGTCGTGTCGTCGAGCAGGTGCAGGGCCGCGCGGGCGCTCATCGCGCCGCCACCCTTAGCACGCGACCCCTCGTTTCACTGCGGGATGCAGACCTGCGTGGTTTCCTGCGTGTTGGGGTCCTGCACCGCCGTGCACGTGTCGGTGGCGAGGGGGCAGGCCGTCGTGTCGCAGCGAACGAGGCAGTCCACCGGGACGGACGGGGCGGGCCCGCCCATCGGGACGGCGTTCACGTTTGGCGCGCCGGCCGCGGGCGGCGTGCCCTGGCAGTTGGCGGGGTTGGTCGGCCCGACGACCTCGACCACGGCGCGGTTGCCCTGCGAGTAGAGGACCGGGCGGGGCTTGATGGTGCAGGTGAGGCCGGTGAAGTCGGTGACGCCTTCGCTGCCCGAGCAGGCGCCGGCCTCGTTGGGGACCGTCCAGGCCTGCCCGGTCGGGTAGACCACGTTGATGGCGTACCGCCCCTTGGGCAAGCACCCGTACTGGACGGACTTGACCAGCGGGGTGACCTGGAAGCGCGCGTCGCCAGTGGGGAAGCTCCCTCCCGGAGTGGCGTAGGTGTTGGCGTTGTCGAGCAGGTCGGGCGGCACGATGGGCCCGGATCCCGACGGCGGCACGGTGGCGATCTGCCCCTGCGAGAAGGGTGTGACCAGGACGCCGCGCTGGTCGGGAGCGGGCGTGCTGTCGAACAGGTGGCTGAAGCAGATGACCGAGGGCCGCAGCGCGACGGTCAGGTGATCCTGCTGGAAGATGACGGGCGCGGGGGGCGCACCGGTCGTGGGCGGCACGAAGAGCTTGTTGAGGAGGTTGGCGCCACCGGTGTTGTAGATGGTGTCGGCCTGGACGCCGGGGAGCGCCGTCGTGGTCGACGTGTCGCCGAGGAGCGTGATGCCCTGGAGGATGACGACGGGCTGCCCGGCGCTGCCCTGCGCGGTGAGGCTCGCGGGGTCCTCGCCGTGATTGGGCACGCCGGGCCCGGACGAGGGCGTGCTCTCGACCAGCTTGCTCAGGATGACGAGCGGCCACAGCATCGGCAGGCCGTTGCCCTCCGCGATGTCGAGCGGCTGCCACGCGGCGACCGTCGGGTTGTAGATGGCGTTCTGGTAGACGAAGAAGCCCCCCTCCGGGATGGTGCCGGTGGCCGCCGGGTTGAGCTGGAAATGGAACGGGTTGACCGTGCCGGGGGCCGCGGACTCGGCGCACGCTCCGCCGGTGGCGCACGGCAGCTCGTTGATGGAGACGCTGTTGGGCGCGGCGCCGGAGGGCGGGGCCGTGGTCGGGTTCGGGACGCCGAACTTGAGGGTGAGGTGCGGCAGGGCGCTCTCGAACACGTTGGCCGGGCCCTGCGCGAGGCTGGGCGGCGCATAGACCTGGATGTCCTGCGGGATGGTGAGGACGGGCTCGTAGTCCGGATCGCCCTCGGCCGTGCCGGTGATGCCCGTGTTGCTCTGCGCGGCGAAGTCGGACTCCTGCGCGACCGTGGTGTTGATCTGTCCGTCGGCGTTGCCCTGCGAGTCCGCGACGAGCGTCTGGGTGAGACCCTCCGCGTAGAAGTACGGCCGCGAGAAGGGGAGCGCCTGCGCGAGCGTGACGTTGATGTTCTGCGCCACGTACCCGCTCGACGGCATGTCGTAGATGGGGATGGGGCCGCCGACCGAGAGGTCCGGGGTGCCGGTCTCGGGAATGCCCACCTCGACGGGGAGGAACTTGCCGGCGTAGTTGGGGTTGCCCGCGTTGATGCTCTTCAGCGCGTCGGTCGTGTCGATGTAGCCGCCGGCGATGTCCGTCGCCTCGGGCAGCTCGCGGATCTTGAAGGTGGGCAGGAAGTCGCCCGTGTAGTCGAAGAACCCCTCGATCATGTACGAGCCGCCCGAGAACGGCGAGATGGCGAACGGGGCGCTGGCCGAGATGTTCTCGGTGAAGCCGAACTTGTAGGGGCAGTACACGTCGGTGCCGGTGTACCGGGGCTCGTTGGCGAAGAGCACGTCGCCGATGATGGTGCCGAAGTTCGCGGGGAGGACGGCGAGGCCGTTCGGCGGCGCGGGGTTGCGCCGGTCGAAGACGAGCAGGATGGCGTTGCCGACGATGTGCCCGTTGCTCGAGCAGGGCCGGGGTCCCTCGTAGAGGAGCGTGCCCTGGATGACGCCGGCGGCGGGGAAGATGCGGGCGCCGGGGTCGTCGGGGACGTTGCCGCAGCCGACGACGGCCGTGACGAACAGTGCGAGCGGAGCGAGCGGGACGAACGAGCGAGTCATGTCCGTGTTCCCTCAGAACTTGTAGGAGAAGAGGAGCATCACGCGGCGGCCGATTTCCTGGCCGAAAGGGTGCTCGCGGTGCTGGTCGTCGAGGAGGTTGAACCCGAAGGCGCGTAGCTCGGCCTTGTTGCTGAAGAAGCGGTAGCCGATGCTGGCGTTCAGCAGCTCGTACGAGTCGAGGTGGAACGACTGGTACTCGATGCGCTGCTTCTGGATGTCCTCCACCTGCTCCGCCCACGTCTGCGGCGAGACGAAGTGGAAGTCGATCGACCCGTCGAACCCGGGCTTGGTGCGGAGCTGGATGCCGGCGTTGAGCTTGACCGCGCTCGTGCGCGCGTCGGTGGAGATGAGCGAGAGCTGCTCCTGGGAGCAGTTGGTGTTGTCCTGCTTCACGTCCATCAGCGTGCCATTGGCGTAGATGTCGAGACCCTCGACCGGGAACGTACGGACGCCGAGCTCGGCGCCGAGGACGTTGAACTGCTGGCACTGGTTCTCGAAGCCGCCGAGGAAGACCGGGTAGAGCCCCTGCTGGCTGTTGGCCGTGGTCTGCACCTGCGGGTTCGCCAGGTCGCCGACGGTCACGCTGTTCAACGGGGAGAGGTCGATGAGGTTGCTGGCGTGGTTGTAGAAGAACGCCGAGTCGAACGTGAAGTACTCACTGTCCGAGTTCAGGTAGCCGAGCTCGGTGGTGAAGATCTGCTCCGGGTTCAGCTTGAAGCTGGGGTTGTCGGAGCGCTGCCCCTCGATGCTGGCGGACGCGCCGGCCAGCGGCAGCTGGAGCGGGAGGCCGAGGTACGACTCGAGGAACGCCGGCGTACGGAAGGCGGTGCCCACGATGCCGCGGATGGTGGACTGCTTGGTCGGGTGGAAGAGGACCGACGCGCGCGGCGACTGGACGATGCGGTCGAGGTAGGGGACGTAGTCCGCACGGTAGTCTCCGACGACGGCGAGGCGAGGCCCGATCTTCACCTCGTCGTGCACGAAGAAGCCGGCGTGGTTCTCCGACTCGTTCTGCGCCTGGTACGTCCAGGAGACGGACTTGTACCGGTACGCCGCGCCGACGTGCAGATCGTTGTCGACGCCGGGACCGAACGCGAACTGGTCGATGTACTGGACCTCGCCGTCGACCACGTCGAGGGCGAAGTGCGCCGGCAGGAGAGACTGCCCGGTGTACGCCGCGTTGACGCCGTCCTGCCCGCGCAGGTCGTTGGCGAACACGCGCGCCTCGAAGTGCTTCGAGTTGAGGAAGATGCTCCCGTCGCCGATCGTAAACGGGTTCAGAATGATGTCGTTGATGGTGCCGATGCCGAGCATCTCGATGCTGCCCTGGGCGAACCCGCCCTGGGCACTGAGGGTGACGTCCTTGCCGAACTGGCGCGACACCGTGCCGTCGATGCGCGAGGTGCGCTGGGACGCCTGCTGGTCGTTGGAGTAGGTGTGCAGGTCCGCGCGGCCGGAGGGGACCTCCTCGCTCCAGCGCGGGAGGTAGTCGTAGCCGGCGGAGATGCGGTACGCGACCTCCTTGTCCCGACCGCTCGTGTACACGGTCCCGTGCGTCGTATTGTGGTCGCCGTAGCCGACGTTGAAGCCGCTCCCGCCTTCACCGGGCGTCTTGGTGATGATGTTGATGACGCCGTTGAACGCGTCGGCGCCGTAGAGCGCGGACCCAGGACCGCGGACGACCTCGATGCGCTCGACGTCCTCCACGCCGATGGACAGCGTCCCCCAGATGGTGGCGCCGAGGAGGTCGACGTACACGCTGCGGCCGTTGACGAGGACGAGCACCTTGTTCGACAGGCGCTGGTTGAAGCCGCGCAGCGAGACCTCGGTCTGCGAGCCCGTGACCTCCATGATGTCGACGCCGGCGAGGCGCCGGAGGAGCTCGGGGATCTTCGTGATGCCCGAGAGGCGGATGTCCTGCTCGGTGATGATCGAGGTGGAGTTCGGCGCGTCGAGGGGGCTCTGCGCCGTCTTCGACGCTGTGACGACCGTCTCCTCGAACACCTCTTCCGTCTTCAGCGTGCCCTGGGGGAGACCGGCGTTGGCGTTCTGCCCCGGCTTGGGTCCGGTCGTGGGTCCCGTCGTGACCGCACCGCCGGGCTGAGGCCCGGCACCGGGTCCGGGCCCCGTCCCTGGCTGCGGGCCGGTGGGGGTGCCCGTCGTGCCCCCGGCGGGAGTCGTCGCCTGCTGGGCCTCGATGAGCTCCGCCTGCTGCTTGCGGATGCGGGCCTCGAGGGCGGCGACGATCTGCGCGACCTCGTCGCGATCCTTGGGGTTTCCCTCGAGGTATTTCTTGTAATAGGCGACCGCGTTCTCCAGGTCGCCCTGGTCGACGTACGCGCGGGCGATGTTGTAGAGGACGTTGGGGTGCGGGAGAATGTCGTACGCCTTCTTCAGCTCCTCGATGCCGACGTCGTAGCGACCATCGGCGATCTCGGCCATGCCCTTCTTGAAGTGGGCACGGGCTTCCGTTCGCTCGTCAGCGAGCGCGCTGCCTGACGAGAAAAGGAGGGCGCCGAGAAAGAGCCCGGAGACGATCCTTGCGAGGTTTCGTTGAGCCACGTTTCGAGCTCCGTCGAGTGAGCCGAAAGCGCGGTGGTGAAGCAAGGACAGCCCGCCCGCGTCATCGGCATCTCCGAGGCTCGCACGATCGTCCGCGCGTCGGACGCTGCGAGCAAGACCCCGGCACCGCTATCGCGAGGATAGATCAGCCGTCACAGCGGTGTCTTCTTTTCTCAGCGCCGTCACACCCGTGACGTGCGCATTTCTTGCCCCCCCTCACGAAGGCACCTCGGAATGGGGCACACGGCGGTGCCGCCAGGCACCACCAACCTCCTCGCGCCAGCGCGGCGCACCCGTCAGTAGGGGAGGTCGTTCTTGTAGCCCGTCGGGACGGGGGCGGCGTTGTCCTTCTTGTCGGGCGCCGGCCGGTAGATCTGCCCGCCACCAGGGGCAGGCGTCAGCTTGATGGTGACGGGGCTGTCCCCGACCTTCACGCTCTTGGTCTCGATGCGGAAGCCGTTGTGCGTGATGGTGAGTTTGTGGTCACGCGTGGGGTCGGCGTCGGGACCCTTGTAGAGGATGTCGCAGGGCGTGCTGCTGCAAAGCTCGACGCCATCTTCCTTCACGCTCGCGCCGTCGGGGTCGGAGTTGACGCGGACCTTGACCATCGAGGCGGTCGGCGTGGACGTGGTGGTGGCAGTCGCGGTGGGGGCTGCCGTCTCGGGCGGGGCAACCGTCGTGGAGGTGGGGACCGGAGTCGTCGCCGCCGTCGGCGGGGTGTCGGTCGCCTTGCTGGGCCTCAGCGCAACGAACCCGATGATGCCCGCGATGGCGAGCGCGCCCACGACCGCCGCCACGAGCATGCCCTTCGAGCCGGAGCGCCCAGGGGGCTGCGACATGAGCGGCGCGCCGGCGGGCGAGTCGCTGGGAACGGCTAGCGGAGAAGGGATGCTCCCCGGGTCACTGGTCGTCGGCGAGAGGAAAGCGGGGTTCGCCCCGCTGACTGCCCCGTTGGCGGTGACCTGAGGTCCGCTGCCCGAACCCGAGAGGGCACGGTACTCCCCGGTGCCGACGCCACTGATCGTTGCCGTCATGGTCCCGCCGCCGACGCGCTTCAGTGAGGCGAGCACCTCGTCCATCGAGCGGAAGCGCTGGTCGGGATCCTTCGCCATGCAGCGGGCGACGGTCTCCTCGATCGCCGGGGACACGTTGACTGCCGGGTTCATCTGACGGAGCGGCGGCGCGTCCTCGTTGACGTGCGCCATGAGGATGTTGACGCTGTTCGGGCGATCGAACGGGACCTTGCCCGTGATCATCTCGTACATGATGATGCCGAGCGCATAGATGTCCGTCCGCGCGTCGACCTTGTCGCCGCGGATCTGCTCGGGCGCCATGTACTTCGGGCTGCCCATGAACAAACCGGTCTGCGTGAGGTCTTCCCCCTTCCCGTCGCCCGACACGTTCTTCACCAGGCCGAAATCGAGCACCTTGACGAAGTCGGTCTCGTCGCCGTGCTCCACGAGGAAGACGTTGGCCGGCTTCAGGTCACGGTGGATGACGCCGAGGGAGTGTGCTTCGCGGAGGGCACGGCAGATCTGGCGGGCGATGTGCGCGGCCCGCTCCTCGGGGAAGTGGGAGGCCTCACGGATGGCCCGGTGGAGCGTGTGCCCCTCCAGGTACTCCATGGCCATGTAGTAGATGTCGTCCTCGGTACGCCCGTAGTCGAAGATGGTCACCGTGTTGGGGTGGGTGAGCTTCGACGCGATGCTGGCCTCAAGGAAGAACCGCTTGTGGAACTCGGGATCGTGCTCCCCGGCATAGTTGGGGTTCAGCACCTTGATGGCGCAGACCCGCCCGAGGGGGGATTGCTCCGCGCGATAGACCTTACCCATGCCGCCGCGAGCGATGAGCGCGTTGATCTTGAAGCGATCGTTGATGACACGACCGATCAACGGGTCGGGAGCTCCCGAGCTCTTCGACAGTGCCGCCGATGCGCGATCCGTCATGTGCTGGAGCTCCCGATGGGGTCTCTGGCTCTAGGCGCAGGCACCCGCCATCTCAGTGTGCCTGGATGGTTCCACCGTGTCAACGCGGGCAGAGGGGGAAATAGTGCGCGTTCGGACACTGGAACACCGGGCGGAAATGGGAGCGATTTCAAGCTTTTCCGTGACTGCCCGCCCTCGACCCATGCGTCGCCGCATTTCTCTCGCGCCTCGTACATTCATGGAGGACCTACGCCTCGCAGGCGAGTCGACGCAGGTCGTGGCGATCAATGGTTCTTACGATCGAGGCTAGACGCATCCGCGTGCGATGGGCAAGCGAGTCGAGGTAAGTTCCCACCACGCGATGAAACCCGTGCGCCTCCTCCCACTCTCCGCATTCCTCTCCCTGCTCGCAGCGCTCTTCGTCCTGCTGGCGCTCCCGAAGACCGCGCTCGCAGCCGGCAACTTCACGCTCAAGACACCCACGGTGACCGAGAGCCAGGGCGAGTGGCAGATCAAGGTGCGCATCGATCTGACGCACGCGCCCAACATGATCCACATCCCCATGCGCTTCACCTTCTCGAAGCTGGCGGTGGACGAGCGCGCGATCATGACCAAGGGGGCGGAGCCGGAGCACCATCGCATGGTGCTCGACGTGCAACCGAAGCAGATCCAGTCGATGGACGTGGACTTCGGCGACCCGAGCGGCACGGTCTTCAAGTCGACCATCTTCGACTTCGCGTTGCGGCGCGACGGCGGCTTCTTCGAGGCGGGCGAGTACCAGGTGACCCTCTCCGGTCCCGACGGTGATGTCGGCGGCTCGCAGAAGCTCGTGCTTAAGGGCGACAACCCGCCGGTCTACCGCGGTGCGATGGACTTCACCGACCCCAAGGCCCAGAAGAAGGGGCCGAAGATCCAGGCCGTGGACAACGGCGTCGACGCTGGCGCCAAGGTCGCGTCGAACGACGACTCGTCGGGCGCCGTCCCGGCTGGTGAGGTGCAGGCCGTCGGCAGTGGCGGCTCGATGATCCCCGACAGCGCGTTCAACAAGACCGCGGAGGAAGAGGCGGTGCAGGGGCACCCGAAGGGCTGCGGCTGCGTCGCTGCCGGTCTCGAGGGCGGGCGCATGGCGGGAGGGCTCGCCGCGCTTCTCGGGCTGGGCCTCGTCGTCGCCCGCCGGCGCCGCGCGTAGCGAGCAGGCGCGACGTGACGCCGGGAGAGGCGATCGAGCAGGCGAAGAAGGGCAAGCTGTTGCCCCTCTACCTGGTCGCGGGAGAGGAGCGACTGCTGCGCGACGAGGTGGTGGCCGAGCTTCGCGCGGCAGCGCTGGCGGGCGGGGTGGCCGCGTTCAACGAGGACAAGTTCACCGCGGGCGAGGTCGACGTGGACGCGGTGGTCGCGGCAGCCCGCACCGTGCCGATGATGGCGCCACGACGCTTCGTGCTCTTGCGGGGGGCGGAGCGCTGGGACACCTCCGAGGGCGAGACGTCCCCCTTCGACCGGCTGGCGGAGTACGCCGCCGCGGCCGTCGACACGGCGTGCCTCGTCATCGTCGCCACCAAGCTCGACGGGCGGCGCAAGCTGTCCCAGATCGCGAAGAAGCAGGGGTTTCTCGTGGTGTGCGACGCGCTCGACGCGCGAGCGCTCCCGGGGTGGATCGCCGACCGTTTCGCGGCCAAGGGCCACGAGGTCGATCGCGAGGTGGCCGAGCTTCTGGCGGCGCTGGCCGGTCCACAGCTCTCGTCGGTCGACGACGCCATCGAGCGGCTCTCGCTCTATGCGGGGCCGGGAGCCCCGATCGACGAGGTCGCCGTGGGCGCGTGCATCGCGCGCGTTCGGACGGCGGACACCTGGGCCCTGGTCGACGCCGTCGGTGCGCGCGACCTCGGGCGTGCGCTGCGCACGCTGGCCGACGCCTACGATCCACGGGACCGGGGCCTGCCGCTGCTCGGAGCGCTCGCCTGGTCCATCCGCCAGCTCGCTCGCTACCAGGCCGCAACGGAGGCCGGCGCCTCGCCCGACGAGGCGGCCCGCAGGGCGGGGGTATTCCAGCCGTTCCGCGCGAGGGAGCTGGTGACCAAGGCGCGCGCCGTGCGTTCCAAGGAGGTGGAGCGCTGGATGCTGGTCCTGGCCGAGACCGACCTCGCCCTGAAGAGCTCGCGCCGCACGGCGGACGCCATCCTCGAGGAGATGCTCACGCGCCTCTGCCGGGCCGAAACGCGCGCAGCGCGACCGGCATCGTAGAGTCCAGCTGGCCTGGTTCACTCCTCACGGGGACTCATCCCCCGCGGGTTTCCTCGACAAGTCCCCGGCTCGTCCCTAAGTTGCGCCACGGAGATTGAGATGCACGTCCCCCCGCGGGTGATCCGGCCTCAGAAAACGCGCATGGAGTGTCTGGCCAAGGCCACGCTCCCCACGCGGCACGGTGACTTCGAGACCTACGTCTTCCGTGACGAGCACCTCGCGCTCGTCTTCGGAGAGGTGAGCGGACGGGAGGACGTGCTGGTCCGCGTCCACTCGGAGTGCATGACGAGCGAGGTCTTCGGCTCGCTCAAGTGCGACTGCAAGGAGCAGCTCGACGCCGCCATGGCCGCGGTCGCCGGCGCGGGCGCGGGCGCCGTTCTCTACCTGCGCCAGGAGGGGCGCGGAATCGGCCTGGCCAACAAGATCCGTGCGTACGCTCTCCAATCGCGCGGTCACGACACGGTGGACGCGAATCGCCTGCTCGGCCTGCCCGACGACGCGCGCAGGTACGACGTCGCGCGCGACATGCTCGAGCACCTCGGTGTCGCCAGCGTACGCCTGATGACGAACAATCCGGCCAAGGTGCGGGCGCTGGGGGTGCTGGGCGTCCCGGTGACGGGACGCGTGCCCATCGTGGTGCCGCCGAACCAGCACTCCGCCCGCTACCTCGAGGCCAAACGTCTGCGGATGGAGCACGACCTGCCGGTGACGACCCGCGCCGCCGCCTCGGGCGACGCGGAGTAGGTCGCGCGAGGCGCACTCTTTCCGAGGACGACCGAGGAATCGCCCTATAGTCGGGCGGCCCGCATGCGCATCGCTCTGACGTACAACCTCCGCGTCACGACCTCCGAAGAGGAAGCCGAGTTCGACGCACCGGAGACCATCGCCGGGCTCGAGCGGGCGCTGGCTCGCGCCGGGCACCGCGTGGAACCGTTCGACGTGACCGGGCCGGCCTCCCTCCTGGTTACCCGCCTCGAGGCCTTCGCGCCCGACATCGTGTTCAACCTCGCAGAGGGACACCGAGGCAAGACGCGGCGCGCATTCTACCCGGCCCTCTTCGAGGAGCTCGGCATCCCCTCCACCGGTAGCGACGCCTACACGCTCACGGTGACGCTCGACAAGGCGCTGACCAAGAAGCAGCTCGCGGGCTGGGGCGTGCCGAGTCCGCGGGGCCGCTTCGTGACCCGCGCTTCGCTGCGAAGCGGGGGCCTCGACGAGCTCCCCTTCCCGGTCCTGGTGAAGCCCAACTTCGAGGGGTCCAGCAAGGGCATCGGCCAGGACAGCGTGGTGGAGGACCCCGTCGCGCTGGGCCGGGTGCTCGACGATCTGCTGACCAAGTACCCGGACGGGGCGTGCATCGAGCGGTACGTCCCCGGCGTGGACGTCCGCGTGGTGCTGGTGGAGGGGTTGCCCCCGTTGCCGCCCGTGGAGACCATCATCGACCCCAGCTACGCCCGGCGGTTCGACGTCTTCGACTACAAGCTCGCCAACGTCGACACCCGTTTCGTCGAGCGCCGGGCCCCCGCGCGCCTCGCCCCCGGCGTGCTCGAGCGCCTGCGCGACCTGGCCGAGCGCACGCTCTCGGCGTTCCCGCTGCGCGACGTGGCCTCGCTCAACTTCCGCGTCGGCGCCGATGGCGAGGTGTGGTTCCTGAGCACGACCGCCATCCCGAGCTTCGACCCGACCGGCGCTCTCTTCGCTGCCACCCGCGCCGCGGGGTGCGACTACGACGCGACGGTCCTGGCAGTGCTGCGCTCGGCAGCCAAGCGCCACGGCCTGACGGCGATGCTCGATGCCAGCAAGCCTCGCCCGCCGCGCGCGCGCCGGACCAGCTTGCGCGTCGGCCTCGCCTTCAACATGAAGCGCATCGACTCGCACTCCGGGGACGACCGCGAGGCCGAGTACGACGCGCCGGAGACCATCCAGTCCATCACACGGGCCATCGAGAGCCACGGGCATGTGGTGGTGCCGCTGGAGGCGACGCAGGAGTTCCCGCGCGCGCTCATGGCGTCCAACGTCGACATCGTCTTCAACATCGCCGAGGGGATGTCGGGGCGCAGCCGGGAAGCGCAGGTGCCGAGCCTCTGCGAGCTGCGCGGGATCCCGTACACCGGGAGCGACTCGGCGACGCTTTCGCTGTGCCTCGACAAGGCGCTCGCCAAGCGGCTGCTGGTCGACGTCGACACGCCTGCCTTCCAGGTGCTCTCCACGGGGCGCGAGAAGCTACGGGCCTTCCGCTACCCGGTGATCGTGAAGCCGAACCAGGAGGGGACGAGCAAGGGCATCACCAAGAAGAGCGTGTGCGACGACGAGGCGAAGCTGCGCGAGGTCGCCCGCGAGCTCATCGAGCGCTACGGGCAGCCCGCGCTGGTAGAGGAGTATGTCGTGGGGCGCGAGCTGACGGTGGGTCTGCTGGGCGAGCGCAGACCGCGCGTGCTGCCGCCGATGGAGGTGGTGTTTCTCACCCAGGCCGAGCGCCCGGTCTACGACTACGAGTGCAAGCAGGACTGGCAGCAGCACGTCCGCTACGAGTGCCCCGCCAACCTCACCAAGGACGAGCTGCGCGCGGTGGAGAAGGCGTGCCGCACGACGTTCATGACCCTGGGGTGCCGCGACGTGGCGCGCGTCGACCTGCGCCTCGCGCCCGACGGCCGCGTCTACGTGCTGGAGGTGAACCCGCTGCCCGGGCTGACCCCCGACTACAGCGACCTTTGCCTCATCGCGAACGGCGCGAAGATCGACTACCGCACGCTCATCGGCGAGATCATGAGCGGCGCCATCAAGCGGTGGCAGAGCCGGCAGCGCACCGAGGTCCGCAGCGACGAGTCGCAGGCACCACCCCCCGTGGTCGAGCGCGACGCCAGCACCAGCGACGTCAACATCACTCACTGACGAGGCGCAGATCTCGCTCCCCGGGCACGACCCGTAATACGATCGACGCATGCTGGCCGAGACGGCCGACGCGACTCGAGAATCCGACCGTGCCGGAGCCCGGCCCCGCCCGGGGCTGATCGTGGTCTTCTCGGGCTCGTCCGCGATGTCGCTGGTCCTCCCCCTCGGTGACCAGCCTGTCGTCATCGGACGGGCCGGCCAGGCGGGCGGCCATTTGCCAGACGACCGGCTTTCGCGGAGCCACTGTTCCATCGCGCTGTCGCCGTCCGGGTGGAGCGTGCGGGACCTGGGGAGCCGGAACGGGACGTTCGTGGATGGCGAGGGCCTGGAGGGCGAGAGGGTCTTCGCGTCGCTCCGCATCGTACGCGCCGCGGACACCATCGTGCTCCCGGTCCGTGACGTCTCCACCTTTCTCCCGGCGACGGTCGAGGACGGGGTGGTCGTGGGCTGGGCCATGCGCGAGGGCCTCGCGACTGTCGATCGCGCGGCTGCAGCGAGCGAGAACCTCCTGGTGATGGGCGAGAGCGGGACCGGCAAGGAGCTCGCGGCACGTCGCTTCCACCGGCTCGGCCCCAACGCTGCAGGGCCCTTCGTCGCCATCAACTGCGCCACCGTTCCGCAGGGCCTCGCCGAGCGCCTGCTCTTCGGCGCGAAGAAGGGTGCCTACTCCGGTGCCGACGCGGACGTCGTCGGACACGTGCGCGCTGCCGACGGCGGCGTCCTCTTCCTGGACGAGGCCGCGGAGCTCGACCTGGAGGTCCAGGCCAAGCTGCTGCGGGTCATCGAGACGCGCGAGGTCGTGGCGCTCGGAGCGACCCAGGCCGTACGCGTCGGGGTCCGTGTGTGCCTGGCCACGCACGTCCAGCTCCGTCGCGCCGTGGCCGAGGGACGGTTCCGGGCCGACCTCTACCACCGCATCACGCCACCCGAGGTCACTCTTCCCCCGCTGCGTCATCGCCTCGACGAGATCCCGCAGCACATCGCCGCGGAGCTGTCCGCGGCAGTCCCGGGCCTGTCCGCCCAGGCCAAGCTGGTCGAGGCGTGCATGTTGCGGCCCTGGCCCGGCAACGTGCGCGAGCTGCGGCGTGAGATGCGCGATGCCGCGAGCCGGGCCACCGCCGAGCAGGCCGACCGCGTGCGCCAGGAGCACCTGTCTCCATCGGCGGGTCAGCCGCTCGGCCCACCCTCCACGCGCAGGGTGCCAGCCGCACCGCTCGCAAGCCCACGACCCTACGTCCGCCACGGCCAGGAACTAACCCGCGAGGCGGTCGAGCGGGCTCTGACCGAGCACGAGGGAAACGTCACCCGCGCCGCACGTAGCCTCGGGCTGCAACGGACGCAGCTCTATCGCGAGATCGCGCGCCATGCCCTGGAGCTCCCGGCCAAGCGCCGATGACACGTGCTGTCGCATCGACTGTCACAAGGACTCGTGACGGTGGATGTGACGGTCAGCGCGAGCAGCCGGAGCCCTCTTTTCGCGCACTTGAACCCGCAACGTGCTTGACCGACGGATGGCCCGGGCGGTGCAATGAGCGATCACCGTGGCAACAAGTCCACGGCGATGCAGGGAGGTGGGCTCGATGATCTCGACGAAGAAGATGTGGGCACTTTCAGGAACCGCGACGCTGCTTGCGCTCGCTGCGAGCACGGTCAACACGACCGGTTGCACGGTCACCGCGACAGCCCCGGCGGATGGAGGTAGCTCCTCGGGCGCGTCGTCATCGGGGGCCTCGTCGTCTGGAGCGTCTTCGTCGGGGGCCTCGTCCTCCGGGGCGTCGGGGTCGGGGTCGGGCTCGGGTTCATCCTCCGGGACATCCAGCGGCGGCGAGGACAGTGGGACGTCGAGCGGCGGCGAGGACGGCGGTTCGTCCAGCGGCACGCCGTCGGACAGCGGGGCGTCGGACGGCGGCTTCTGCTACACGGGGACGAGCCCGGTACCGAACACGACGCTGGTCGCGCTCGCGTGCTCGCAGAGCACCCCGGCGGGCGTCACCGTGCACAACGGCGTCGTCTACTGGACGAACAACGTGGCTGGAGGAACCGTGATGAGCGTGCCCGAGACCGGCGGCACGCCGACGACGATCGCGACCAACCAGGACTACCCGTGGGCCATCGCGGTCGATGACAACAACGTCTACTGGACGAACTACGACAACGGGTATGGGCCCAGCGTGGGCGGTTCGACGACGTCGGGCGCGGTCATGAAGGTCGCCCTCACCGGCGGGACCCCGGTCGCGCTCGATACGGGCCTCGAGGACCCCTGGGGCATCGCCATCGACGCGACCAACGTTTACTACACGAACGCGGGAGGCGGCCGCGTCAAGAGCGTCCCCATCGCAGGCGGCACGCCGACCGTGCTCGCCAGCGGACAATCCGGCCCGGCGGGTATCGCTGTGGATGGCACCAACGTCTACTGGGCGAACTACACCGGAGGGACCATTAGCAGCATTGCGAAGACCGGCACCGGCACGGTCAAGGTGCTCACCAGCAGCGACAACGCGCAGTACGCCGTGGGCGTCGCCGTGAACAGCACCACCCTCTTCTTCACCGCGGCTCCAGGGGGGACGACGTCGCTAGTCGCAAGCATGCCTCTCGCCGGCAGCGCCACCCCGATCGTCCTCGCCTCGGGCCAGGACACGTCCTGGGGCATCGTCATCGATGCCAACAACGTCTACTGGACGAACAACGACGTCAGCCCGGGGGGTGCGGTGTCGAGCGTTCCTCTGGCTGGGGGCAGCATCACGAAGCTCGCCACGAACCTCAACAACCCGACCAGCATCGCGATGGACTCGACGGGCCTTTACTTCACCACCGCGAGCGGCGGCAGCCGTGTGTTCAGGCTGACGCCGCCATAGGCTCCCAGGTCTGACGTCCTGCGCGGAAGGGGAAGCTCTGCCTTCCCCTCCTGCGCAGGCTCATGCTGATCCCGCCCTTTCTTCCACGAGGCTCCCTCGCATACTCTGCCGGGAGCCTCGATCATGTCCGCCTTCCGCCGCCTGCCAGGGACGCTGCTCCCGGCGCTCTTTGCTTTTGTCCCTTCCCTTGCGGCGGCGCAGACCCAGCCCTCCGTCGACCTGCGCACGTGGAGGCCGTCCATGGCCCCCGAGGCAGGCCTCGTGCTGGAGCCCACCCAGTCGCCCGGGTCCTGGCAGTGGAACGCCGGCGCGTGGATCAGCTACTCGCACATGCCGGTGGTGCTCCGCGATGCAACTGGCGCCAGCGTCGCCTCCGATCCGCTGGCCCACGTCCTCGGCGCCGACCTCGTCGCGGGCGTCGGCCTCGGGGAGCGCGCGGCGATCGGCGTCGACCTCCCCATATTCCTCTGGCAGGACGGCACGTCCGGGCTGCCGTCGACCATCGTGAGCGGGGGCCGCGTCCCGACCACCGGCATCGGCGACATCGCCATCCTCGGCAAGGGGACGCTCGTCCGCAACGACCCTCACGGGCTCCCGCTGGGCTTCGGCCTCGCCGCCCTCGGCGCAGTGACGCTGCCCACCGGCGACCGTGCCAGCTTCGCGAGCGATGGTTCGACCACCGTCTCGCTGCGCCTGCTCGGCGAGTACGCGCTGGGTGTCGGCGCGCTGCGTGTCACGCTGGGGTACACGCTGCGCACGGCGCAGCAGACGTGGCCAGACCCGTCGCTCGGTGGGGTGACCTTCGGCGACGAGATCCCCTGGTCGCTCGGTGTGACGCTGCGGCCCAAGGGGGTCTTCCCCTCCCTCGACGCGGACGACAGGCAGTCGTGGGAGCTCGCGCTTCACGGCGCCCTGCCGGCCACGCCCGTCGCCCCCTTCCAGGCCGGCGCGTCGAGCCTGTCTCCTGCGCTGCTCGCGGTGGACGATAGGCTGGGGCTCGGACACTACCGTGACGCTTTCGTGCTGGGCGGCGTGGACCTGGGCCTCGATCAGGCCGCGGGCGTCCCTGCCATCCGCATCATCTTGGCCGTGGGCTGGGCGCCTCGTGCGCACGACCGCGACAGTGATGGTGTACCGGACGACGTGGACGAGTGCCCCGATCTGGCAGAGGACTTCGACGGCATCCAGGACGAGGACGGCTGCCCCGAGGACGACGCGGACGGCGACGGCATCCTCGACGCGCAAGACGCTTGCCCGCTGGTGCCGGGGGTCTGGTGGAATGATCCCAAGAAGAACGGCTGCCCGGCGCCCGACACCGATGGTGATGGCATCCCCGATCCGGTCGACGCGTGTCCGGCCGTCAAGGGTGTCGCCAGCGACGACCCGAAGAAGAACGGCTGCCCCGCCGCGGCGCAGGACCGGGACAAGGACGGCATCCCCGACGACGCCGACAAGTGCCCCGATCAGCCCGAGGACCGCGATGGCTTCGAGGACTTCGATGGCTGCCCCGACCCCGACAACGACGGCGACGGGATCCCCGACAAGGAGGACGCCTGCCCGAACGTGAGGGGCGAGCGCTCCACCGACCCGACGCGCAACGGCTGCCCCAACCCCGACCGCGACGGGGACACCTACGACAACGACGTCGATCAGTGCCCCGACCAGGCCGAGGTCTTCAACGGCGTGAAGGACGAGGACGGATGCGCCGACGAGGGCGGCCACTCGCTGGTGGCCGTGGACGTGGTGAAGGGAGTCGTGGTGCTGCGCGTGGCGCAGCCCATCCTTTTCACGGGGACGAGCGACACGCTGGCGATCGATCCGAAGAGCGCGCCCACTCTGCGGGCGATCGCGCTGGAGCTGAATCGCCGGCCAGACTGGACGCTCGCGGTGGGCGCCCGCCCCGGTCCCGGCAAGCCGGAAGAGGCGCAGCACGTCTCGCTGCAGCGCGCGCTGCTCGTCGCCAACCGCATCGCCACGTACACCCACCGGCCTGGGTCGGCGGAGGCGGTGGGGTGGGACGCGGTGAAGGCGCAGCCGAGCGCGGCGAGCGGCGTCGGGTTCGCGGTCCTGGTGAGCACGCAGGCGCGAGCCGCCGAGCCCCTGCCCGAGAAGCCCCAGAAGCCGGCCTCGAAGGACTCGCCGTGAGGGCACGAGTGAGAACCATCGCCGGTGCGCTGCTGGCTCTGGCCCTGGTCTCGAGTCCAGCGACCGAGGCGCGGGGGCAGCAGCCGCCCCCGAGGAAGGCGCCCCCGGGGCTCGTCCCTGGTCGACCGTTCCCGGTGCAGCCACCGCCCGGACGCGCGACGACGAGCGTCGACGGTGGTGCCGGCGATTTCCGCGCGCGTTTCGGGCTCGACGTGGCGCTCCGGCTCCTGCGCTCCACGGACGCCGACGAGCGCCTGAGGGGTCTCGAGCGCGCGGCGGCGACCCGCACGCCGGAAGCTCTCTCGCTGCTCGAAAGAGCCGCTGCGCCAGGGCTCCTCGGGGGCGCCACGGTCGAGGGGATGGCACGCCACGACCCGCGTGCCCTGCTGGTCGTGGTCCGGGGCCTCGCGTCGTGGGTCGACCAGGAGTCGGCGCGCACGGCGCTGGAGAACCTGCTCGCGCCGGCCTCCGCGTCGGGGATGCGCGTGCCCGTGGGCGCCAGCCGCGATCCGGCGGCGGACGAGGCCGAGAGCACGGCGCGCATCCAGCTGGCTCTCCGCGAAGCAGCGATGGCGCTGGCCGGCTCCGGCAACGCGACCTCGCTGGAGGGGTTGATCACGACGGCGCGCTCGGGTGGGCCGGGACAGCTCCCGGCGCTCGAGGCGCTTGCCGCGCACCCGCCGACCACGCCGCTGCTCGCAGGCGTCACCCTCACCACGCCCGCCATGGTCGCCCTGGCCGCGAAGCTCGGTGACCTGCGCTCGATCGGGGCCATCCTGGGGGCGGTGCATGCCAGCGATCCAGCTCTGCGCGCCTCCGCCATCGCAGCGCTCGGTGTGCTGGGGGACTCGAGGGTGCTGGACGCAGCTCGCGAGGCGGCGAGCGAGAAGGATCCGCGTGTCCGTGTGGCCGGGACGGATGCGCTGGTACGCCTCGGGGCCGATGGTGCGCCCGGGGCCGTCGAGGCGCTCGTCGCAGACGACACGACCGCGCGAGACGGGCTGCGTCTCGCACAGGACGTCGCCTCGGAGGGGGTCACGAAGGCAGCGGCCGCACGCGCGGTCGCGGCCGCCGATCCGGAGCTGCGGGCGCTGGCGGTGGTCGCGCTGGGCCGGCAGGCGAGCCCGCTGGCGGTGACTGCCCTGGTCACGCTGGCGGGGGACACGCGGCTTGCCGGCGACGCCGTGGATGCGCTGGCCCGCTCTCCCTCCCCCGCGGCCATGGCCGCGCTCGAGTCGCTGGCGGCCTCCCCGGGGTCACGGCGGCTCGCAGCTCGCGGGTACTTCGTGAGGCGCTCGGTGCGCGGAGAGCGCAGCGCGCACGGTGACGCGCTGCTCGCCACGCTGGCTGCCTCGGCGGACGGGGCGGATCGCGCGGTGGGGGTCGAGGCGCTGGTAGCGCTGGGGGAGCGCCAGCTCGAGCGCGCGCTGGAGGACGGCGACCCGCGCGTGCGCCGCGCCGCGGCAATGGGTGCCACCGCGCTGGACTCGCGGTCCACCGCAAGTGCGCTGATCTCGCGGCTGGTCGTGGAGCCGGACGAGGTCACGCGCCGCGTGCTGGCCGCAGGGCTGGTCGAGGGGGATCCCGCGGGGACGGTACCGACCACGACGCTCGTCGAGCGGGCCGAGGAGGGCGGCCCGGACGCTCCGCTCGCGGCGCTGGCGTTCGCGCGACGCGCCGCAGCCGATGACGACGACGAACTGGTGCCGAAGCTCGATGCGCTGCTGGCGTCGCGTGATCCCGTCATCCGGACCCAGGTCGCCCGTGGCCTCGGGGCGAGCAAGGCGAGGAACGCAGCAGGACGACTGGCGCACGCCTACACGTGGGAGCCAATCTCGGAGGTGCGCCGGGCGCTGGTCGAGGCGCTGGCCGGGCGCCCCGCGGCAGAGCAGACGGCACCTTTGCTGCGTGACGCGCTGGAGCTGGCGGCCCGGCTCGACCCGGATGCTCTGACCCGGGCCGTCGCGAGGCGGGCGCTCGACGGAAGTGCGGAGTCGCGCAGGCCAGTCGGACGGGAGGTTGCGTGGCTGCGGGTGGTCGCGGCGGAAGGCGCCACCCTCCCACGTCAGCTGACGGGGATTGTCGACGCCGGCGGTGTCGCCCTTCCCGTGGTCTTCGACGACGACGGCTATGCGCTGGTTCCGGGCCTGCCTCCCGGTGAGCTCCACCTCCGTCTTGCGCCCCGCCTGCCCACGGACCAACCTCGCTGACCCATGAACCGCCGCCCTCCCACCGAACCCGAGCCGCAGTCGCAGCCCGCCAGTGCCGGCCCCTCCTTCGAGGCAGCCATCAAGCGGCTCACGGAGATCGTGCAGACGCTCGAGCGGGGCGAGCTGCCGCTGGAGGAGTCGCTGCGACTGTTCGAGGAGGGGGTCAAGCTCTCGCGGGTCTCGCAGCAGCGGCTCGACGCGGCCGAGAAGCGCGTGGAACAGCTGCTCGCCGTTGACGAGCAGGGCCACGCCCGGACGACCCCCTTCGCCACCGAGGCCTCCCGACCTGCCGACGAGGACGACGAGGGGCCTCCCTTCTGAAGGGCCAGCGATCCCACTCAGGTCGCGATTTCCGACGGGCGGAGCGCTAGCGGCCGATGGCGCCCCGGTAAACCCAGCCGTCGCTCGCGAAGCCCTCGCCGAACTTCACCGGGTACCACCCGTCCTTCGGTGCTCCCAGGTGCAGCTCCGCGCCGTGCTGCAGGCGCGCAACGACCTTCCCGGTCTTCGGCGCGTCACGCACGATGGCGACCTCCCACACGATCTGGGCGGTCCCCTCCGCCGCGTCACCGCCCGCCCGGGGTGTGGTCGAGGCGCTTGCCGATGGGGCGCCGGCAGCGGCGCCGGCGAAGGTGACCGAGTACGCGACACTGTAGCGGGGGTTCTCGTGGCTCACTCCGGCCACGCTCGCCCCGGTCATCGCGGTCTTGGTGCAGGCGAGGAGTGCGTCGGGCGAGGAGACGCCGTGACCGCGTCCGAGGTCGACGCCGAGCCCACCGCGAGCGAAGTCGACGTGCAGGACGAGGTGGAGCTTGCCCGCCGAGCCTGCCGCCTCGGGACACTCGGCGAGCTTGTGGAGACGGGGCATGACGATGCTGTCCAGGCCGGGCAGCGAGCCGCAGTCCCCGCCCTTCAGCGAGTCGCCATCCGACGTCTTGCACGCGAAGACCACCCCGTGACCCACAGTGACGGTGGGGGCTGCCGCGACCGAGGCGGTCGGTGCGGGAACGGCGGCGACAGCGGCCGCGGTCTGGGGGGATGCCGGCGCAGGGGGCGGCTCGGCGGGCGCCGCTGCTTGCTCGGAGGGGGGCCCGGCGGCCACGCTGGAGGCCGTCGTCGTCTCGGGCACGCTTGGACCGAGACGCACCCCGGCCAGCCGCGGCCACGCCACACCCACGATGAACCCGATCGCGGTGATGGCCCCTACCCTCGTCCACGAGGGGCGATCCTCCGCGGGAGCGGGGATCTGCACCGTCAGCGGTCCGTCCGCCTTGCGGGAGAGCATTTCACCGTCCTCGTTACCACACCGCTCCTGGCAGGGCGAAAACCCGGCAAAAGCCGGCGCCCTGGATCAGGGGATGAGGGCGAGCTCGAGGAAGAGGGTGCCCCCCTGGTAGCTCTGACCGCCGACGTAGAAGGGCTGGTTGGCGCTCAGCGTGACTTGCAGGCCCTTCAGGTAGGCCGCCTTGCCAGGCTCTCCGATGTGCGCCTCGAGCTGGTAGCGCTGATCGCCCGCGTCGCCCTGCGACATGCCGCCCAGCTTGATCTCCACGTTGCGGCCGTTGACCAGCGCGTACGTGACGGGCTTGCCCGCCTCGAGCGGAAACTGCTTGCGGTCTAGCAGGCGAAAGACGTTGAAGTGCGCGAAAGGCTCCGACCTGGCAAGCCGCGCGAAGTTCGGCAGACGGGGGTCGATGGAAGCGCCCCCATCCACGTATGTGGCGTGGATGATGGTGATTTCCAGGCTGGGCACCTTGACCGCCGCGGCGCGGGCCACACTGGAAGCACCGGCGGCCACCACGGCGGCGCACGTGGCCACGAGCAATGTCCGGCGCATCATGGGTTCACCGGTTCGTCCTCGATCATGATGACGACGCTCGACGGGCTGCCGCCGCCAGCGGCCGCCGTCATGTTCCCGCCGGGAATCTCGAACACCGTGATGTCGTGCGTCGGGGAGTCGATCTCGTCCACCTCGACTCCCTGCGTGGGATGCGCGGCCTGCGCTACGGCCGTCGCCGACACGGCGCTCTGGACGGCGCTGGGCGCCTCTACGCTTGCGACGGGGCTCGTGTAGGTGGCGTCGTGATCCGAACGCACGTAGAGCAGGATGGTCGCGGCCAGCACGAGCACCCCGCCGACCACGGCCAGCTGTCCGCGAGTCACCGCAGGGGAGCGGCGCGCCGCACGTGCCTCCGAGAGGCGCACGACCTGACCTCCCCCTGCCGCCCCGTCCAGTTGCGCCATCACCAGGTCGGCGATGCCGTCCGCTGCGTGAACACGCTCTTCCATCGCTGCGGAGAGCCACACCCCGAGGGCAGGACCCCGGATAGCCTCGACCACGCGCCGCGCCTCTTCGCTCTCGGCGGCGAGCTTCTCTGCGCGCTCGCGTGCTTCACCCTCAAGCTCCCCGTCGGCCAGCGCCATGAGCTCAAGCATCGTCTCGCGCGAGAGGCTCATCGGTCCTCCTCCCGTTCGTCGTGCTCGCCCGGCGGCGCGGACACCTCACCCGATGGGCGCACGCCGATCTGCTCCTTGTAGCAGTCGGCTAGCGCCCGCTGGAGCTTCTGACGTGCGTGAAACAGGCGGCTCATGATCGTGCCCTTGGACACACTCATGGCCTGGGCCATCTCTTCGTAGCTCAGGCCGTCGATCTCGCGCATCACGATGACCGCGCGGTGATAGCTCGGCAGCGCGTCGAGCGCTGTATGGAGGCGAGCGGAGATCTCCCGCCGGCGAACGACCTCGGCCGGATCGGCCCCGTCGAGACGGCTGAGGAAAGGCAAGTCGACATCGGCCCCGTCGTCCATCTCGAGACGGGCCTCTTCAAGGTCGGTGGTCTGGCGTCCTGGTTTGCGAATGAGGTCGATGCTGAGGTTGGTGATGATGCGATAGAGCCACGTGAAAAAGCTGGACCCTCCCTGAAAGCCGTTGAGGTTCTTGAAAACACGCAGGAAGGCGTCCTGGACCAGCTCGCGAGCGTCGTTCTCGTCGCGGACCAGAGAAAGGGCGATGGCGAATGCACGACGCTGATGGCGCTCGACGAGCTGCCGGAACGCCACTCTGTCTCCGGCCTGCGCCCTCGCGATAAGCGCACGGTCTTCCTCCGCTTCTCTCGCCCTGTCCTGCTTCTGGTTGGACGCCGGCGGGGCCGAGGTATTCACCGTCGGCACCGGAGGTGGGTGCACCGACGGATGGGTGGGGAGCTCCCCCCCGTCGGGCGCGCGTCGAGCAGTGGGTCGGCCCGGCACGGCCCTACGGTAATACGAGTCCCGCCCGCTAGCGAGGACCGGGCGCGGTGGGGGTCTGGTCGGGCAGTTGACCGAGCGTCACCTTCTGGTCGAACTGCTTGCCCTCGCGTCGCACCCGGAGCGTGACGCTACGACCCACGCCCGTCGTGCTCGCCAGCCACTGCAGCTTGGCCCGGTTCTCGATGGCGTTCCCCTCGAAGGCCGTGATGATGTCACCGGGCGCCAGCCCCGCCTTGTCGGCCGGCCCGCCCGCGGCGACATAGTCGATGACCGCCCCGTTCACGACCTCGCCTTCGGCCAGGCCCACCGCCGCTCGCTCTTCGTGCGAGAGCTCGTGGACGTCCTTGATGGTGACGCCCAGCGCGCTGCGCGTCAGGTGCCCGTCACGGAGCAGGACCGGCAGCAGCTGCTTTATCATGTTGATAGGAATGGCAAACCCGATGCCCTGGGCCCCGCCGCCACGGATGGCCGAGTTCATCCCGACGACCTCTCCCCGGAGGTTCAGCAGTGGACCACCCGAGTTGCCGGGGTTGATGGAGGCATCCGTCTGCAGGAAGGAGTAGTAGCCAGCGGGATCGAGCGGCACGTCGTCGCGTGTCCGGCCCTTGGCGCTGATGATCCCGGCGCTCACCGTGTGCGACAGGCCGAAGGGGTTGCCGATCGCGACTGCCCAGTCCCCGACGTCGATGGCGTCCGAGTCCCCCAGCACCAGCGGCTTCAGGTCCTTGGCCTCGATGTGGACGACAGCGATGTCGGTAGGCGGGTCCGTCCCCACGATCTTCGCGGGGAACATGCGCTCGTCGGACAGCTTGACCTCGATGGTCTGGGCGCCGCTCACCACGTGATTGTTGGTGAGGATGGTGCCGTTCTTGTCGATGACGAAGCCCGTGCCCAGCCCCTGTGTCTGAGCGCGACGACGGCGGTGCGTGAAGGGAGATATCTCCTCTTCCACGCCCTGCGTCGTGATGGTCACGACGCTGGGATCGGCCATCCGCGCGATGGGCGCAAAGCTCAGCGGGACGACGGGGGCGGCCACAAGGACGGACCCGGCGGGTGTGGGTGGAGGTGCAGCGCTCGCGGGGGCGATTGCGACCGTGGGGCTGACGGGGGTGGCGCCGGGCGGGAGGGTCTGTCCGCCATCGCCCCCACCGGTGGACGCACGGTCACACCCTGCGATCCCCACCGCTACCAGCAAACCCGTCGCCGCCAGCCAGATCCGCCTGGACATGCTCACTTCGTCTTTGACTGTTCGACGTAGCGCAGCCGGAGGTCGAAGAGGATCTGCGCGAGCAGACGCTCCTCGTCCCCGGTGAGGTTGCCCTTGGTCTTCTCCTCGAGCATGGAGATGAGGTCGATGGTCTGACGCGCAAGCGCCAGGTTCTGCTGGACGCCGCCCGTCTCGGGATCGGGTGCCTCGCCGAGGTGCATCAGCGCCGAGTGGCTGAGCGACAGGACGAACGTCGTGAACTCGACGGGGGGAAGTGTCTCCTCCACGGCTCGCTCCGACCCGCTCAGTCCTCGCGGCCGCCGAGCGCGGGCTGCGGGACGACGATGGTCTCCGCCTGATCCGCGACGTCGGGCAGCTGCGCGAGGTGCTTCTCGACGTCCTTCTCGTCGAAGATCTGCTTGTTGAGGTTCCGCTCACGCACGCGAACGTCCCACTCCCACGGGTTGATGGTCTTGTTGTTTCCATTCGGCATGGTGGCTATCTCTCTCTTGCGTGCGTCGCGTGAACGTTCCTAGTTGAGCTTCCGCCCCAGCGCCACGGGCTCGGCGTCGTGGTCGTGATCGCAGTCCGGGCCATGGACGTGCTCGTGAGCCTCGTCGAGGTCGGCCGCCGCGCGCTCGACCTCTTCGGTCGTGGCCTCCCGTACATCGCGAACCTTGACCTTGTAGTGGAGCGTCATCCCGGCGAGGGGGTGGTTGGCGTCGACGACGACCACGTCGTCCTTCACCTCGACCACGTTCATGGCGATCTCGTCGCCGTCGGGGGACTCGGCCACGAACTCGTCCCCCTCCTCTACCGCGGCGGGGTCCGGGAACTCGCTGCGCTCGATCTCCAGCACGAGCGTCTCGTCGCGCTCGCCGTAGCCGGCCTCGGCCGGCACCACGATCTCGCGCTCGTCACCTGGACGCAGTCCGACCAGCGCGGCTTCGAGACCGGGGACCAGCATGCCGTAGCCGTGGACGTAACGGATGGGCTCACCCCCATCGCCCTCGCTGGCGTCGAGGAGCTCCCCGTCGTCGCCGCGCAGGTCGTAGTCGAGCGTGACGTGGAAATTGGGCTGGATGGTGAGATCGCTCACGGCACGCGAGGAGTAGCGCGCCCATGGCCGGTCGTCGAGGCCCACGGCGGCCGCCCGACTCGAACGGGCGACGTGAACTCCGCGGCCCGGGTGCCTATGGTGGCGTGCACCATGCGCGCTCCCCTCGCCGCCGTCGTCCTGTTGCTCGCCTGCGCGCCCGGAGGCGCCTCCCACGAAACCGCTACGGTTGCCCGGGTGGCGACTCCCCCAGCTCCGCCGCCCCCGACCCCCCGGACCGCGGCCGAACGCGTGGCGGCTTCCCTGGTGGACGCCCTCGCGCGGCGCGACTTTCCCGCGGCCGAGGTGTCTTTCGACGCCGCGATGAAGGCGGCCTTGCCCGCGGCGCTCCTCGAGGCCTTCTGGGAGGAGCGCCTGGCGAGCCACGGCGCCTTGCTGCGTGTGGAGGCCTACTCGAGCCAGGACGTGCAAGGCAGCGCCGTCGTCCGGGTCGACCTTCGCTTCGAGAAGCGCAAGAACCGCCTGCTCGTCACGGTCGACGCCTCCGGGCAGATCGCCGGCCTCTTCCACGCCGCACTGCCCGAGGACGTGGAGCACGAGGCGCGGCAGCTCGTGGAGTCCCTTGCGCGGGGCGACGCCGAGGGGGCGTCGCGCGGCTTCGGGGCGAAGATGCGGGCGGCCCTCTCGCCGGGGAAGGTGCTCGCGGCGTGGGAGTCGCTCACCGCCCAGGCCGGCCCCCTCGCCGCCATCGATCAGGTACGACAGGAGACCGAGCGCGGCATGACCACCGCCCACGTCCGGTGCCGGATGGAGAAGACCGCTGTCGTGGCCAACGTCACCTTCGACCCGGACGGCGACGTGGTCGGCTTACGGCTGATGCCGGCGGAGGCCGACGCCGCCTGGGCGCCGCCGGCGTACGTCGATCCCTCGTCCTTCGAGGAGCGTGAGGTGAAGGTCGGCTCGGCGCCGGCTCTGCCGGGGACGCTCGCGCTCCCGAAGGGCGCGTCCAGGGTCCCGGCCCTGGTGCTGGTGCACGGCTCCGGGCCGAACGACCGCGACGAGACCATCGGTCCGACCAAGGTGTTCAAGGACCTCGCCCTGGGCCTCGCGAGCCGGGGCGTCGCGGTGCTGCGCTACGAGAAGCGGACGCGCGTCGACCCGCGCGGCGTCGTGACCCAGAAGGAGGAGGTGGTGGACGGCGCGCTGGCAGCCGTGGCGCTGCTCCGGGCGACGCCCGAGGTGGACCCGGCACGCATCTTCGTCCTCGGCCACAGCGAGGGGGGCTCGGTCGCCCCGCGCATCGCGGAGGCGGACGGCAAGCTGGCGGGCATCGTGGTGATGGCCGGCGCCACCCGGCCCATCGAGGACCTCGTCCTCGCCCAGCTCGAGTACCTGCGCTCGCTGGCGCCCGGCAGCGGGCAGCTCGGCCCGCTGGTCGAGGATGCAAAGCGATTCAAGGCCGCCGTGGAGGACTCCGCCCTGCAACCGGAGGCGGAGATCGTAGTCCCGGGAGGTGGCACCATCTCGGGCGCCTACCTACTGGATCTGCGCGGCCGACACCCGGAGCAGACGGCGGCCACGCTGAGATGCCCGGTGCTCGTGCTCCAGGGCGCGCGGGACTACCAGGTCACCGTGCGCGACGACTACGAGCCATGGCGGAGCGCGCTGGGGAAGAACACGCTCGCGACCTTCCGCGTCTACCCCGCGCTGGACCACCGCTTCGTCGCAGGCGAGGGGCCGTCATCGCCGGACCAGTACGCACAGGGGGGACACGTCGACGTGCACGCCATCGACGATATTGGGGAGTGGGTGAAGGGCAGCGGGCGGTAGACGACCCCGGAAGCTACTCAGCCTTCGACACGTCCACGACGAAGTACGGGGTGTCCCCGAAGCAGCTGCTGGGCACGCCCTTGTGCTCCTCGTACTGCAGCGCGACCTTGTGCCCGGCGAACGACTCGATCTTCTGCGCGACCGCGTCGTCGCGGACCGTGAAGTTGAAGATCTCGGCCTGCTGACCGGCGATGTTCACCATGGCCAGGTCCCCCTCGTTGGTCTTGCAGAGCCAGCCCTTCTTGGAAAGCTTCTGCACGAAGCCAACGCGCTCACCCTTGGAGTACGAGAAGTTCAGCGTCCCGTAGGTGTAGAGGCCCACGCCGACGATGGTGAGGAGGATGCCCCAGACGAGCAGGCGGATGCCCCACTTCTTCGCCTTCGCCCCGGTCTCTTTGAGATCCATAGGGTCGGAGTCTACACGTCTTCAGGCAGCGCGATGCGCCCCGCGATGGCGCTCGCCGCGACGACCAGGGGGCTCGCCAGGTACACCTTGCCCGGACCGCTGCGGCCGGGGAAGTTCCGGTTTTGCGCGCTGACCGTCACCTGGTCGGGCGAGTCGCTCGAGCCGGGGCCGGCCTTGATGCACGCGCCGCACGAGGGATCGACCAGCTCCGCGCCGGCCTTCTCGAACACGTCGAGGTAGCCCTTCTCCTCGGCATAGCGCCGGATGTCCTGCGAGCCGAACTGCAGGTAGAAGTGCACCCCGGGCGCGACACGCTTGCCCTTCTTCACGGCCTCCCCGAGGACGCGCGCGTACATGTCCATGTCGGCCTTCTTGCCGCCGGTGCACGAGCCGCCATAGGCGATGTCGATCTTCACGGCCGGGCCGAGCGTGTCGAGGGGGACACCGTTGCGAGGGTCGCCGGGCGTCGCGACCATGGGGGGGATGGTGGAGAGGTCGATGATGAAGGTGGCGCAATAGGAGGCCCCCGGGTCGGCCTTCACGATGCGCGCCCGCACGTCCTCCGCGCGCAAGCCGCGCTGCGCGACCAGGTAGTCGACCACGACCTCGTCGGCCTCGATGATGCCGGTGAAGCCGCCCGCCTCGACCGCCATGTTGGTCAGGGTGGCGCGCTCGTCGAGCGACATTCGCGCGATCCCGTCGCCCCCGAACTCGAGCACCTTGCCGATACCGTCGCCGCCCTTGAAGAAGGGTCGGCTCAGAATGTGGAGCATCACGTCCTTGGCGCACACGCCCGGACGCAGCGTCCCGGTCAGCTCGAAGCGCGCAGTCTCGGGCACGGTGACGCGAACGTCGCGGGTCATCCACGCGTTGGCCATGTCGGTCGAGCCGACGCCGAAGGCGAAGCAGCCCAGCGCGCCCGCCATGCACGTGTGGCTGTCGGTGCCGATCACCAGGTGCCCCGGCAGCGCCAGCTCCTCGACCACCTTGTTGTGGCAGATGGCCTCGGAGCCGACGAGTTTCCCGTCGCGGTACACCTCGCCGTAGACCTTCACGCCGACGCGCCGGGCGAAGTCGTCCTGCACGGTCGCGAGCTTTCGCGCCTGGACGTCGAGCCCCATGTCCTTGTGGGCCTTGGGCATGATGAGGTCGAGGAAGGTGAGGTGATCGCGGAAGGCGAAGACGCTCTCCGGCTCGCTCACCTTCGCGTCGGCACCGAAACCATGGCGGAAGAGGGCGTCGGCCATGGGCGTCACGTACTCGTGGGAGAAGCGCACGTCGGCCCGGGCGAAGAAGGCGTCGCCCGGTTTGACGGCGGGGACTCCCGCGGCGCCGGTACGCGCATCGACGATGGCGTGCCGTGCCAGGATCTTCTCGCACAGGGTGAGGGGCCGGGCGGCGGTCGTGATGGCGGGCGGCGTGGTGGCGCCGGCGAGCCGCGCCTTGTTGTAGGCGAAGAGCCCGCCGTGCTCGACGATGGCGGCGCTGATGGGGTCGAGCCCGCGCGTGAACTCCTCGACCGGGATCGCCTCGCCCGCCAGGATGCGGGGCACGAGCGAGAAATCGGTGCTGGTGAGGAGGCCGATGTTCTGCGCGTTCTGCCGGTAGATCTTCTCGATGCTGCGGGCGATGACCAGCCTCACCCCGGCCGCGACCTCGCTGTATGGGGCCTGCTCGCGCGAGGAGCCGCACCCCTTGGAGATGCCGCTCACCACCACCGAGAAGCCGCCGCTCTTCACGGCGTCCGGCTTCACCTTGCCGCCGCGCAGCCCCACCAGCGAGTACCGGCCCAGCGTCTCGTCGTAGTAGTAGCAGACCCACCCCGGCGTGATCTCGTCGGTGGAGATGTTGCCGATGAGGGGGCGTGCGGGGTCGAAGTCGAGGTCCTTCCCGCCGAGCTGTGCCTCGAGGAGCGCGGGGTCCTCGGTGAGGAAGAGGACGCGGCCGGGGAACAAGACGGGCGTGTGCATCACGAGTCCATTACCATCGCTGCAGTAGGCTTCCACGGGTCTCATGCGCATCGCCGTCGTGACCACGAGCTTTCCTGCGGACGAGGGGGACCCGTCGGGGCACTTCGTCCGCGCCGAGGCGCGCGAGCTGGAGCGCGAAGGGCACGAGGTCGTGGTCCTCGCGCCGCCTCCCGGGGGTGCCTTCGGCTGGCCAGGCGTGGCCGCACGGCTGAAGGTGAAGCCCACGCGGCTCGTCGACGCAGCGCGCTGGCCGCTGGTGGCGCGAAGCCGGCTGGTGGACCTTCAGCCGCACCGCGTCGTGGCGCACTGGGCGGTGCCCTGCGGGTGGCCGGTGGCGATGACGTCCGGACCCGAGCTGGAGGTGGTCTCGCACGGGGGAGACGTGCGGCTGCTGGTGGCGGCGCCTCGGGTGGCGCGTGAGCAGGTAGTGGGGGCGCTGGCGCAGAGAGCCACGCGGTGGCGCTTCGTGTCGGACGGGCTGAGGGACGCGCTGCTCGCGTCGCTGGGGGCCGATCTGCGTGCACGCGTGGCCCGGCTCAGCGTGGTGCGCGCGGCGAGCGTCGAGATGCCCGACGTGCGCGAGGCAGTGGCCCGCAAGCGACAAGAACTCGCGGGCGCGCGGATCGCCGTGAGCGTGGGACGGCTCGTGCCCGACAAGCGCGTGGACCGGGCGATCGAGCACGTCGCGCACGACCGCGACGTGGACGCGCTGGTGGTGGTCGGCGACGGTCCGGAGCGCGGACCGCTGGAGGCGCTGGCGCGAGCGCGCGCGCTGGACGCACGCTTCGTCGGCCGCGTACCGCGCCACGAGGCGCTCGCGTGGATCGGCGCGGCGGCGTTCGTGGTGTTCGCGTCGCAGAAGGAGGGCGCGAGCACCGTGCTGCGCGAGGCAGAAGCGATGGGAACGCCCGTGGTCTTCGTCTAGCGGCCGAAGGGGTGCTCGCGCTCCGGTGCCTTCACCAGGCACCGGGAGCCAGAGCCACCCAGCGACACCTTGCACTGCGTGGTCCCCGTTCCGTGGACCACGTCCAGGGTCACCTCCCCCACGCCATCGACCAGATCGAGCAGCTGGAACGCGCAGGCCGAGAGAGGATCGCTGCTGTCCGTGCCCGGCTTGCTGGCTCCCCCGCCGCCGCCTCCGCCGTTGGGACGCCCGGCGTCGCCGGGGATGCGCGTCTCGGCGTCGAGTCGCTCGCCCGAGCCTGTCCGGTCCCGCAGCTCCTTGTAGAGGTCGGCCATGGCCTGGCCGCGCGAACGGACGACCCCGCGCCCGGAGCCGAAGACGACGAGGTAGCTCGCGTCCGTGGTCGCGCCCGTCTCCGCCGCGGGGCACGCCTGGGGGCTGGCCGAGCAGAGAGTGACGGTCAGAGCGTGGTGGACGTCGAGGACCGCGCCGGCATCGGTGCTCGGGCCGAGCAGCGCGTCGATGCCGCCGGAGGAAGACGCAGGGGGGATGCTCCCGGGAGGGAGCGGCGGGGGCGCGGCTGAGAAGCGCTGCTCGCAGCCGGAGGCAGCGGCGAGGGCGAGGACGATCGCGAAGGCGAGGGTGCGAGACATCGCGCGAGCCAGGAGAGCACAGCTGGACGGCGGTCGCCCGCCGCCTGGCGCGCTGGCCTACTGGAGCGTGCAGATGGCGACGTTCGCGGTGTTGCCGTTGGTCTTCACGACGCCGCCCACGTCGACGCCGCCCACGCAGTCGGCGTCATCCGTCAGCGCACCGCCGGCCTTTCCGGTCTGGCACTGGAAGGTGCCCCAGGTGTTGCCGACGGCCTGCAGCGTCTGACCGGGAGTGGCCGCCGGGATGGAGAGGCAGACGCCCGAAAGCCCGTTGGTCACGGTTGCCACCGGTCCCTGCAGCGTATTCAACCCCTGCGCCGCGGAGGAGCCGAGGTTGATGCCGGCGAGGCTGTTGCTGCCGTTGGAGACCCCGTTCGGCCCGATGAAGACCCCGTTCTGGTGGTTGCCGATGATGAAGCTGCCATGGAGCGTGAGGAACGATCCTGCATCGACGTGGATGCCGTTTCCGGTCGTGATGCCCATGACTTCGACGTCGTTGACGACGTTCGTCTGGAGCAGGCTCGCGGTGGTCCCCTGGGAGATCCAGAGACCCGCCACCACATTCTCGTCGAGGTCCACGGTCGCCTGTCCGGCTGCCGTGGCCACGTCCGAGCTGTTCGGGTTGACCTGCACGGAGCCCTGGTCGTTCACGAGGATGCCGTGCTGCGTGTTGCTGCTGATGGAGGTGTGCCCGGCCTTTCCGGTCGCCGCCGATCCCGTGACCACCGCCGAGCCGTTGTTGTCGATCTCGATGCCTGGCGCAGGAGCGGCGGTCGTCCCGTTGCCGGTCACGAGCATGCCCGGGCCGAAGGTGGCGCCGTAGGGGGCCTGCACGGTCGTGCTGTTACTCACGAGGATGCCGGCCTTGAGGAAGTTCCGGACGGTCACGTCTTCGACCACCGTGGTGGCGACGGCGGCGCCCGGCCCGACCTGGATGCCGCTGTCCGCCGTGTTCTGCCCGCCGTCGATGATTAGGTTCGCGAGACCGGAGTTGGCCGACGCGAGCGCGAAGCCCACATTCCCTGCCGACACCGTGACGGTCACCGTCGCCACCGCGGCCGGATCGGTCTGGACGATGACGTTGGCCGGCACGGTGAGGGGAAACGTCTCGCCGTTGGTCGCCGGATCGCTGGTAGACACGTAGATCTTCGTGCCCGCAGCGGCGGTCGTGCCAACAGTGGCGAGAGCCTTGGTGATGGTCTTGAAGGGGCAGGCGGCGGAGCCGGTGTGTCCGGTGTCACTGCCGGTGGTGGGGTTGACGTAGTAGATGTTCCCTGTCGGCGAGGTGCACCCCGCATCGGTGCCCGTGTCGCCGCCGGCGCCTGTGTCGCCGCCGGTCCCCGTGTCGCCGCCGGTCCCCGTGTCACCGCCGGTCCCCGTGTCGCCGCCGGTCCCCGTGTCGCC
>Ga0326727_10001191_pt1 | contig 99034 bp, 76 predicted proteins | sample MB2enrmetagenome_FD_207643 | JGI IMG/M metagenome (GOLD analysis project Ga0326727, IMG submission 207643) | Lab enriched peat soil microbial communities from McLean, Ithaca, NY, United States - MB29MY | ecosystem: Environmental > Terrestrial > Soil > Wetlands > Peat | place: USA: New York... | reverse complement strand
GAGTCCCGTGCCTGGAACCGCCAGGTCAATCGGCATCGGGTCAAGATCAACTGGCAGTTCACCCGCAAGAGGGCACGCGCAAAGTTCAGCTATAAAAGGAATCTATTTAGACGGTCAAAGACCTAGTGACTGGTTGTTCTTCAAAAGTCAGTCCCGAGGCTAAGTTTTCGGACGCCGCGGAGAAGAAAACCGATTCTTCTGGAATAATTATGGGAACAGCACAGCTCGCCTTGAAAAGTGGGGACGTAAAGAATATTGCATTTACAACTGTCATGCTGACGCAGCAAGACTACAAGGTCCTAACAGACTCCGAGCAAGAAGACGTCTCCTTTGAGCCGGACACGGGTTTGGATGCTGTCCGACTTGGGATAATGACGACTGATGAATTGGACCGAAAGACTAAGGCCAGGTTTGCAGCGATTGAATCGTTTCAAAACAAACTTTCCGAGAAAGCAAAAATGCCCGCGATAGCCACCACGACCACGGATGCCGCCGGGAATTTTAGGTTTGATAAGGTGAATCCGGGAACCTATTGGGTATTTCTAGATGCAAAGGTCGCGATTAATTATGTAGGTTGGTCATTAATGGTAGAGGTCAAGCCCGGGGAGACCAACAAAGCAGACATGAATAATTCAAATGTTGATTATTCCTTCCATTGAAACGCACCCGGATCTTGCACTCAATATGTTTAAGAGAATCTCAGAATTGGGTAGTCGTTCCCGAGAGAGCTATTCATACCAATCTGCTCGCCCCTTAACCTGACACGGGCCACACAAGAACATTGGGAGTCGCCGGCATGAAGATCATCTTCAGTCGTAAGGGATTTGATAGTAGGAACGGCGGAGTCGCGAGCCCGATTTTCCCTGATGGTCGAATCCGTTCATTGCCCATACCTGACCGAACTGACAAAGTGCAGTACACGAACATAAAGTTCGGCCTCTCCGATGTGGAGCATGGCTCACAGGAACTGGGATCGCTCGTGGAAGAGTTGAGCTTCGGGCCGAGGAAAATGAAGTCGAGTATAAAAAGGACCGATTTTTGCCATTTGGACCCAGACCTTATCCGAACCGATATTGCTCGTAAGGCAGGCTGGTTGCCCATCTTTGGACAGGGGAATGCGGCCGCATCTCACCTTCTCAACTATGGTGTCAGAGAAGGGGATCTTTTTCTATTCTTCGGGTGGTTTCACCGCGTGCATGAGGTGAACGGACGCTTCAGGTTCGATCCCGAAAGACAAGATGTTCATTTGATATTCGGGTGGTTGCAGATCGGTGAGGCATGGTGCAGGTTCAACGCAGAGTCGATTGTCCCAAAATGGGCGAAGTACCACCCTCATCTAGTTGGGAGCGCCGACGAATACCATAATCGAAGCGAGCCAGTGGATGCTGTCTTCATTGCAAAGAGGTGGCTTGAACTGCCCGGCCTGCGGATGCGGCGACCAGGGGGAGGAGTGTTCGAAAAATACCATCCTGATCTTTGTCTTACGAAACCCGGTGAAACCAGAGGGCACTGGCAACTGCCATTGTGGATGTATCCTTCTCCTGGAAGAAAGCCGTTGACATACAATGGGGACAGGCGGAAATGGAGTAAAGACAGAACGCATTGCTATCTGCACACAGCTGATATCGGTCAAGAGTTCATCCTCGACTGCGCCGGATACCCTGATGCGATGGTAAACCGATGGCTTATACGCTTATTTGCACATGCAGTTTGACAGCCACCGGGCGATAAGGCGCAGAGATGGGCTTCCCCTTCGATGACGAACTGGAGTCCAGGCACCTGAATCCCGTGCGGAAGGAGCTGGTCAAGCGGCGGGAGGATCGGCGGTGCTCGAGTTACAACAATTTTGCTTTGGACAACGCAACGGTGGCGGCGTGTCCCATCCAGATTGATGACGTGCGATTGCCATGGGGGTATCGCGCATGAGAAAAGCGCACGGTCAGAAAAGCGCTGAGCGTGACTACCAGCTACTAGGTTTTTGTTATAGCGGAGGGCGCGGGTCCCGGCAATCATCCAGAGTCGGAGGCACATGCTCGGTGTGGTCGGCGGACACAGGCGTCCTAATGAACCGTACCGGAGGACGCAGATGGTAATGTGGGTAAAGATCGCCCCGGGTATTAAGTCGGATCGCGAGAGAATTTGGGCTGACTGTCGCCAAGAAGACTATATCTGTGTCGGATGGGATGCAGTTGGTGATTTGAGGAAGTACAGCTCGAAGGACGGGTTTGTGCGGGCTTTCGAAAGGCAGTACCTGGAGAAGTGGTACAACGGCCGTCTATCCAATACACACCAGAAAGCCAACGAGCTGTGGACTCTCGTCACTTTGCGGAAGGGCGACAAGGTTGTCGCGAACAACGGTCTCACTGAAGTTCTGGCAGTAGGAACTGTCCAGAGAAGTGGCTACCAGTGGAAACCCAGTCGCGACGATTACCAGCACACGGTGAAGGTGAGCTGGGACGAATCTTTCAGGAAACAAGTTTCGGCGCAACCCTGGAATAACACCGTAGCGCCACTCTCTTATGGTCAGGTAAAGGAGATCACTGGCACTTTAGCCCCACTTCGGAAACAATTTTGGTCATACGACGACTTCGAGGATGAGGAGAGGCGTGTCGAGAGAGAAGTCAAAGATCGGCAGGGCCAGCCAGAGTTTAGGAAAGAGATGCTAAAGATTTACAAAAACCGCTGTGCAATATCCGGCTGCGATGTGCCTGAGGCGCTTCAGGCGGCGCACATCAGACCTTACACCGGGCCAAAATCAAACCACCCTTGCAACGGTCTTGTGCTTCGCGCCGATCTACACAACCTGTTTGACCAGCACTTGTTGGGTATCGATCCTCTGAGCCGCCGCGTACTCATCAGCCCACGACTGAAGTCGACCGTTTATCAGGCATTTCACGGCAAAACCCTAACGCCAGTGCAAGCTAGATGTGGGCCGCACACACAATGCTTGGAGGAGCGATACAGATTATACTTAGATAACAATGGTTTGGGGCGGTAGGAGGTGGATCATGGGATTAACTGAGAGGCTCGTCCTGTTGCGAAAGGGCAAGGACGCGCTGACCAAGATACTGGATAGCCGGGATATTCAGGAGACGGCCAGAAATCAAGCGAAGTTGGCAGAACTTGTTGAAGAGATCCGGAAAATCCGCAATGAGATAGAGAGTTTCTGCCGGGAAGAGAAACCTGACTGGAAAGAAAACTAAGCTCGCAATTTCTTGGAGCCGAATGGTTCACACGAATGCTGTATTACTCGCTCCCAAATGTCAGGCATCCGCTTGCCAAGATCGGCTTCGACCGCGCTGGCGACAGGACGGAATGAGGAGGTAGCGGCATGGCCCACCGACCTCGGCGAATGGGTCAACTTAGGGCTGACCTTTGAACGCCTCGCCCCGTCGATGAGCGCATACCGATTTCTGAGGGACCATTGCAGGGTGCCGCCCCATCCAATTGATTACATAATTTTCGAGCGGGGTAGCGGGTAGCCACGCTCAGCGTTTTTCTGACCGTGGGCTTTTCTCATGCCCGATGCACCAGCGGCAGGTCGTGAATCTGGATGGAACACGCCGCTACCGTTGCCCTGTCCAAAGTAAGTTTGCTGTAACCCGACCAACACAAGTCTTCAGTTGTCAGTTTTCAGTTATCAGTAAAGACGGGTGGCAAGTAGGGGCAGTTCGCGAACCACCTTTGCGAGAATTCGCGCGATGGGTGAGGAGGGCGCTTCGCCAAGCGCCCCTGTTTGCCGCTCGATTTCTGCTCGCCCGCTGGCAGCTTATCCTTCTCCGCGCCAACCATGAAGGGACCCACGGTCAGAAAAAACGCTGACCGATGGATTAGACGCCAATTTCTCGCACTTCGCCCTTCTTCACGAAGGGCAGTACTTTCAGGAGGGCAGGGATAATTGGCCGCAGGTCGCTCAAACGGTTTGTTGGCGCGGTCAAGACCACGACCGCGATGTTGAAGCGCGGCAAATTCTGTTGAAACGACAGGTTCCGATCAGTGGTGACAAAAGCTTCAAAGTGGCTCGCCGCCAGGGTTAGGAGTTCGCCGTTCTGCTTCGATTTCCACCCCATCTGTTTGACGGTCTTCACGTCGTGCCCCGCCATGTCCTCCGCCAGGCGCTGGTCAACGCACTCATCGAGCAGGATCTTCACTTCGCCTCGGCGAGTACTCGGCCTTTAGCGGTCTCCAGCAACCCGACGACTTGTTCGCGCGTCACGGTCGGAAAGCCACCCAGGAAATCGTCGATGGTGTCGCCAGCCTCAAGGTACTCGAAAAGAGTTTGTACGGGCACGCGGGTACCGGCAAACACCGGAGCACCTCCCATTACTTCCGGCAAAGTTGTAATCAGGGTATCACTCATAGAAGAGAGTCTAATGGTAAAAGGTCTCTCGGGGCAAGCGGTACGTCGAACATCTGCTGTGCCCTTTGCGGCATGGGGCGCCCGCGTGGCGTGTAACCACATCCCTCATCCCTAATCGCTGATTCCGAATTCCGAATACAAGAACTCGCGTCGCGGATTCCAGATTCAAGATTCAAAATTCAAGATCCCTGACCTCGGGCCGTGGCCCGAACCACGCGTCCCGTGGCCCGTTTTCCCAATTCCGAATCCCTCATCCCTAATCGCCGCGTCCGAATTGCGAATACAAGAACTCGCGTCGCGGATTCCAGATTCAAGATTCAAAACTCAAAATTCAAGATTCAAAATGCCTGACCTCGGGCCGTGGCCCGAACCACGTATCCCGTATCCCGTACCCCGTACCCCGTATCCCGCCTCTCAGGAATTCAGCTCCAGCAGCTCTTCCGGCGGGTCGATGATGATGGTCTGGGTGGCGAGGTCGATGCGGGTGCAGATTTCCTGTGCCAGGGGAACGAGCACTTCACTTTTTCCGTCCGGTGGCTGGACGTGGAGCACATCCACGCCGCCGGTGGATTCGACTTCGGTGACCGTGCCAATTTCCCGTCCCTCGCGCCCGCAAATTACGCGGCATCCCTGCAATTCGCACAAGTAATAATGGTTGGGGGGAAGGGGGGTGCGTTGTTCCCACGGAATGAAGACTTGGAGGCCGCGCAGGCGCTCCGCACTCTCGATGGAGTCGATTCCCGAGAACTTCAGGATGATGCGGCCTTTGTGCGGCCAAGCGCCTTCCACCTCGAGGGCTTGCGGCGCCTGGCCGGGAACTTCCAGGAATGCCGATTGAAGCTGCTGGAAACGCGCCGGGAAATCCGTAAGGATCTCCGCCGCAACCTCACCCTTGCGCCCCTGGGGCCGGAGGATGCGTGCGATGGTCAGTAATTGCCCGGTTGCGTCTGCCGCCAAAATCTCTCCCGCCTCGCACGCCGCCACTGGCCGCATGGGAGACGAAAGGCCCCCCTATTCGAGGATTTCCAGCGTGAAGCGCTTCTTGAGCTTCATGCCGGCAGCGTTAAGGATGGTGCGGACGGAGCGAGCGGTTCGCCCCTGCTTTCCGATCACCTTCCCCAGGTCGGAAGGATGCACTCGCAACTCCAAAACGGTTACTTGTTCGCCCTCCACTGCCCGCACGGAAACCTGATCAGGATTATCTACTAGCGCTTTGGCGATGGCTTCGATTAACTCTTTCATCTGGCCCTCCCCGCCCACATGAGCTGACGTGCCGAGGTTGGTGAGAATCCGTGTGTATGAGAACACATAACCGCAACGCGAGCGCTTGCCGCGATCGGCGCCGCAACCGGCCCCAGCTTCTAGGCGGCCGGCGTTGGCGTCGGCGCGGGAGTCGGAGGCGGAGCATTCCGCAAGAAACTCCGAACCGTTTCCGAAGGCTGTGCCCCTTTGCCGATCCAATAATCAACGCGCTCGCGTTTCAGTACAATTTCCGGCGGCGTTCGCCGGGGATTATAGTGCCCGACAATTTCCACGAAGCGCCCATCGCGGGCCCGCTCGCGGTCAATCACTACCACTCGATAAGTGCTTTTCTTTTTGGCCCCGGTTCGAGCCAAGCGTATTCTTAGCAATCTTCCCCCTTTTTATTCGATGCTCGATCGACGGTTGTGGGTTCGTCTTTCACCCCCGTCAATCGGCCACCGGCAATCGAAAACTCATTTCGTCGTTACTCATCTCGTGCCACGGCCAACTTGGCCGCCGTGCCACGGCCAACTTGGCCGTGACCGTTCACGGGCGAGACCCCGATGGATCGGGGCAGGCTGCCCGTGACACATCAAATCGTCATCAATCTCGCCTCACGGAGATTATCGCATCCCCGGTCCCACCGGCATGCCCAGGCGGCTGAGTCCCCGCCCCAGCAGGCTCTGACTCATGGACTTCATCATTTTGCGCATTTGGAAGTATTGTTTCAAGACCTGATTTACCTGCTGGACGGAAGTCCCGCTGCCCCGGGCGATGCGCTTGCGCCGCTTGCCATTGATGATCTCGTGATTGCGGCGCTCCTGGGGAGTCATGGAATTGACAATCGCCTCGATGTGAATCAGCTCTTTCTCTTCCACTTTGACCTTGCTCGCATCCTTGAAGATGCCGACCTTGGGGAGCATGCCCATCATCTGCTCCATCGAACCCATACTGCGCACCTGCTTCAGTTGATCGCGGAAGTCCTCCAGCGAAAAAGTATCGGTTTGAAGCTTGCGATGGACTTCGATGGCCTTTTGCTTGTCAATCTTCTGCTCGGCTTTTTCCAGGAGCGAAAGGATGTCGCCCATGCCCAGAATGCGGGAAACGATGCGCTCGGGATAGAAAACTTCCAGTTGATCGTACTTCTCGCCGATGCCCATGAACTTGATAGGCTGGCCGGTGACGTGATGAATGGAAAGCGCCGCGCCGCCGCGAGCGTCGCCGTCAAGTTTGGTCAGGATCACGCCGGTGGTGCCCAGCCGCTCGTGAAATTCCTGTGCGCTGCGCACCGCATCCTGCCCAATCATGGCGTCGGCCACCAGCAGGACTTCGCTGGGCCGCAGCTTGGTGCGCAATTCACTGACTTCGTTCATCAATTCCTGGTCGATGTGCAGACGGCCTGCCGTGTCCACAATCAGCACGTCGTGGCCGCGATCGGCGGCGTCCTTGCGCGCGGCCGTGGCCAGTTCAATGGGGGAGTTGATTCCCTCTCCGGCAAAAATCGGAATCTGCACGGCCTTGGCGATCACCGCCAACTGCTCCCGCGCGGCGGGGCGATATACGTCGGTCGAAACTAACATCGGGCGGCGCTTGCGCCCGGCCAGCCACAGCGCTAATTTGCCGGAAGTGGTGGTCTTGCCGGAACCTTGCAGGCCCACCATCAGGAACACCGTGGGGTATTCCTTGGAAAAAGTCAGCAGCGAGGCTTCCCGCCCGAGAATCGCAATCAATTCGTCGCGAACGACGCGAATCACTTCCTGCACCGGCGAAAGACTGGAGCGTACCTCTTCGCCCAGCGCCTTGACTCGGATGCGGTCAAGCAACTCCTTTACCACATTAAGGTTAACGTCGGCATCGAGAAGCGCCAGGCGTACCTCGCGCAAGGTTTGGTCCACCACCTCTTCGTTCAGGACTCCCTGAACACGCAGGCCCTTGAAAACCTTCTGTAGCCGGTCTTGCAGCGCGTCAAACATGCCAAATCAACCTGTCGCGGAGATAATTCAGCCCGCCGATCCCCATCCGATGGAGAACCGCAAAACGAACCTGGAACGTTATTTTACGCCCTCTACCCAAGTCAAGCAAAGTGCGTGATATCAATATATCACCAGAATCGGGCGGAGGGAATGATGAAACGGCAGCCCATCGAAAGCAGCTTTCGCGGTTTGGGGGGCGATTTCCCATGCCATGAGGTAGATCTCCCGTACCATCCCATCCCATCCCCTCCCATCCAATCCCATCCGGAGGCTGATTCCCACTCGGCAGGCTAGGAGATAACTGATCGGCATCACGCCCCAGCGAGGGTACCAGACAAAATGACCGTTTTTGGTCCCGCCCCCCCTCAAGCCCCCTCCCTGGGACCCCCCTGGGGACTAGCGGGGATTCCTGGAATAACCATAGTGCCAGGGTTCAGGGCGAAAAAAATCCGCAATATTTTTGAGCAGGCACACTTTTCAAAAACCGGCTTCCAAAACGCGCCGCGCAACCACGAGGATTTCGGTGAAGGGGAAAAAGTGAGGACTCGCAGGTGTGCCGAAGGTCAGCGAGAATCCCAAGAGATGCGGAACAACTTTCCGAGGGTGATGATCGTAACTGTTACGAAGCCACTCGTGCTGTCGCCAGCCTGGAGATGAGTGAAGCTTCGCATTACACCCAGCGGTTAGATGAGCCCGGCGTCCTTGCGATGAGTTCGCCAACAAAGAAGTTGCTGGACGGCAACCGATAGCACGCACACTCCGCCGGCAATGGAGACGCTTACTTCCAACAGGTACTGAAGCATGTCTGCATGACTTGGGGCACTGGCCATCAGCACCAGGGCAACTCCATGACCAACGGCCCAAAGGCCAACGATGGCGCACAACCCAAGGGTCACAACTCGCAGGGCGGTCTTGAACATAGCCACCTCGCTTTCCCGCCGGAAGGGCGCACGGATCGGCTCCCATGATTCATACACCCGGATAAGGGCAGGGTCAACACAAAGTGAATCGGCCGGGGATGGGGATAAGGCGGGCCGGAAAGAACGGTCCGGACGCAGATTGATTCCTGCCGCGTCAGCAACTCATGCCGCACCTGATTTCGCCGGGAATTACGCGCTCGCCGCGCATGGCAACAGCACACCGACCTCCCATCGGTGTTACCCACCAAGACGGGATTCCGCGGATTCACTAAAGGGAGGTTACAACTAGAGGTTGGTGAGATAATCAGAAGTGGTCAGGCTTCCGAATCTCACCGAATTCACGCGCTCCCCCACCACATTGGCAAAGTACTCAAGGATGGCGGTCAACACCAAGGCGGGCGGCTTTTCGCGCAATTTCAGCCAGTGGCGCGTAACCAGAGAAGCAAAGCCCAACTTGAAGTAAAGAATCAAAAGATACTCTTCGTAGCTATAGCGCTGATTGACGTTGGCAGCGTTTTTGAGGAGGTAAGTAAGCGCCAGGAAATCACATTTGAGCGTTAGCGTCAGCCGGTGGAATTCGATGGGACAGCCAAAGTCCTCGAATGCCTTCCGAATCGATGGGAATTCCAGGCGATTGGCGTTGACGATGGATTGGAAAAACTCCTCCGTGAACTGCCGGCGCAGGATCTTCTGACAGACCGCCTGGATGTAAAAGAAGAATAGCCCCGTGGAGACGATCAAAACCAGAGCTGCAATAACCATGTTGCACCTCGAGGCAACGTGCTAATTCACATCGGCCTCAGCCAAAGCTGCTTGTCTTCCCATCGGCGAACGAACGGGGACTGCCTGGGGCGTCTTTCCGATGGCATAAATCCAAGTCGCCAACATTCCCAGCGTGCAGGTTGGAGCCAATAAACTGAGGAGAAGGCGAGGGAAGCTCTCACCAAAAGTCAGGTGCAAAAGCGCCAGGGCAGCGGCTTCGCCCGCAAACTGAACACCGAATCCACAAACCAGAAATCCGAGCTCGTCGTCCTCAATCGAGAGCTGCTGGATCATGAGGTAAAGCAGAGTATTCAGCACCAAGCAAGTGAAGTAAAGGTTTTGGCTGAATTCAATAATGAAGCCGGTAAAGAGTTGTGTATAATTGCGGGTAAGAAGAAGGGCTGATATTGCCAAGACCAGAATGAAGGAGAAGACGAGCAGCAGACGCGTGAAGCGCCACAACTTCTCTTCCCCGGCGCATGCACGCCGAAAGAAGGCACAAATCAACAGGAACGCGCCCAGGGCCAGCACGACGTCCGTCAGCCAATAGAAATTGCAGTACTGGCGGGATTGCAAGTCGAAATAATGGAGCACCGCCGGCCGCCCGACGCCATCCACAACAAAGAGCGCCATCACGTAAAGGCCCAAGCCCTTAAGGCGGCGCAACATCCCGCGCCGGGCGAGCAGCAGAAACAAAACTACCTCGAGAGCATAGCCCCCGTATTGAAGACCGCGGATGAATAGCAGATCACTCATGAGCGACACAAAAACAGCCGTTCCCACCCACCCCATTCGCGTCGCTCACCAAGCTAATGCGACACGATTTACTTGGCCGGAGGGATCGGAACGGGTGATGTTCCAATGCCCAGCGCGTCAATGGCCTGCGCCTTCGGGGGCGGTATCGGGACCGGGGACGTACCAATTCCTGCAACACTCCGCCGGATCGAAACACTGCTCAATACTACCAACACCGCAAGCATAAACGCCAGAAAGTAGTTCTTCACGGCTCTCCTCCAGAATGTCAAAAAATGAAAGCATGTCTATCTGGACGGAGAGCCTAATCCAATCCTAGCTACACGTCAATAGTTTTTTAAACACTCCTCCCTCTCCCAGCATTCTCGCCAAATTGGCCTTAATGTCAAGGAATTTCCGCAGTTTTCCGACACCGCACTTCCACGTCGATTTTATCTTACGGTCCCCGACAATACTTCACAATAGTACTTTAGTACTATGGTCTCATTTACCGCGAATCAACCTGGGGCTTTCCACCCGATTCCGCGGAACTCGTTGATCCATGCCAGCGGCAAGCGTCGCGGGCCGCAAAAACTTCTGTCGTCTTCGAGTTGACCCAATGGGGTGCGAGTGGCATCATAATTGATATAACCTTGGGGCGCTATGGAGCGTGCTGCATGAAGAACAAGAAACGGTATGGGTCAATTACTTTGGTGGTGCTGGTTGTCGGGCTTTTGCTCTTGGCGAGCTTTCCGCCCAAGTGGTTTGCCCAGCCCCCGGCGCCGGCGCAAAGCGGGCAGGAGCCCTCCTCGGGACCGCAGCCCGACGTGGGCGAGACGGTTTTGATTCCCAAGAAGACGGCGCCGAATACGACGCAGCCGGCAACCGTGCAGCCGCAGAATAAGCCCGAGAAGATCAATCCCAACGAAGTCTATACGCTCTCAACCACCACCAACCTGGTCAACGTGGATGTGATGGTCGTTGACAGCAATGGCAGCCCGCTCAAGAACCTGGAGAAAAAGAATTTCCAGCTTTACGACGACGGCGTTCCGCAGGCCATCACTAACTTCGGAACCGGCGAAGCCCCTATGACCATCTGTATGCTGATTGAGTTCGCCAACCGCTCGTGGGGGTACCTGGCTTTAGCGCTCCGATACAGCTACGATTTTTTGAATACCATCCACCCCAAAGACTGGGTGGCGGTCGTCTCTTTTGATTTGAAACCCCAGATCATCACTGATTTCACCCAAGACCACCAAGAGGTTCGAGCGGGTCTGGATCAACTGCGCATACCGGGCTTTCGTGAATCCAACCTTTACGACGCGTTGGCTTTTGTCCTGGACCGCATGAAAGAGGTGCATGGGCGCAAAGCCATCTTGGCCGTTGTCACCGGCGTTGATACGTTCAGCAAGCTGACCTACGACCAATCCCTAAAAATCGCGAAGGCATCGGACACACCCATCTATCCCATCAGCATCCTGGAATTCATGTCGGTTCGCAGCCACAGTATGAGTGGCCGCGTGGGCAATATATCGGGCATCGACATTCTGCAGGCCGAAAATGCGCTCAAGACCATTGCCTCCTACTCCGGCGGTCAGGCCTATTTCCCGCGCTTCGAGCAGGATGTGCCGGGCGATTACCAGCAAATCGCCGAGCAACTTCGGACGCAGTATAGCCTGGGCTTTGTTCCCACCAACGCGACTCGAGACGGCCAGTTCCACAAGCTCAAGGTGCAGGTGGTAGACGACCAGGGAAATCCCTACGAGTTTTTTGATCAGAAGGGCAAGAAAGTGAAATACCACATTGTGGCGCGCGACGGCTATTACGCCCCGAAGTCGTAATCCCGCCGCGCGGCGAGGGGAGAGTCGATTGATTTCGTCGTACTCCCAACTCCCCTCGGTCGCCGCGGCGAAAGAGGGGTCGGGGGTGAGGGGGGCCCGTCACTCTAATTTGCAGTACTCAATAAGTGAGCAATATGCGGATTGGCGCCTCAATGCGAGAAGTGCCGCACGCCGGTTAAGACCATCGCCATGTGGTGCTGGTTGGCGGCGGCGATGGCTTCGCTATCGCGAACCGACCCGCCAGGCTGCACAATTGCCGTGACGCCGGCTCGCGCCGCCTCTTCCACTCCATCGGAAAAGGGGAAATAGGCGTCGGAAGCAAGCACCGTGCCTTCGAGCGCGTGCTTCAAATCGCGCGCCTTGGTGGCTCCCAATCTGACGGAATCCACGCGGCTCATTTGGCCGGCCCCCACGCCTACCAGGGCTCCTGCCCGTGCGTAAACGATGGCGTTCGATTTGACATGCTTCACGATACGCCAGGCAAAGATCATGGTGGCCATCTCTTCCGGTGAAGGCTGGCGTTCCGTGACACATTTCCAAGACTGGGGTTGTGCGGGCAGGGAATCAGGGGTTTGGACGAGCAGGCCTCCGCCCACGGTTTTGAACTGGAGGCCGTAGTCGTCGCCGGCGGTCGCCGACATATCGAGGAGACGGAGGTTTTTCTTGGTTGCCAATCGCTCGAGCGCGGGCGCCTCATAACCCGGTGACACGACGGCTTCCACAAAAAGTTTTGCCAGTTCTTCCGCCGTGGGACCGTTCACCGCGCGGTTGAAGGCGATCACTGATCCATATGCCGAAACCGGGTCGACTTCCAGGGCGCGCTGGTAACTTTCCACCAGCGTCGCGCCCGTGGCCACTCCGCAGGGGTTGGTGTGTTTGATGATGACGGTAGTCGGTTCTTCAAATTCCTGCACCAGACGCCAGGCCGCCTCCAAATCCACCAGGTTGTTGTAGGAGAGTTCCTTGCCCTGGAGTTGCGGAGCCGCCGCCAAGCCCCGCCCGGCCGCGGCGGGAAGGCGATAAAGCGCGGCCTTCTGATGCGGATTCTCGCCATACCTTAAATCCATCACTTTCCGGTAGTTCAAGTGGAGCGACTCGGCAAATTCTCCATTGGCCATCTTCTGCAAGGTGGTGGAGATGGCGCTGTCATAAGCTGCGGTCGTCGCGAAGGCCTTGCGCGCCAGCCGGGCACGCGTTTCCCGCGAAACGCTTCCGCCGTTTCTCCGCAGTTCCTCCAGGACGCCGGCATAATCGGCAGCATCCACAAGCACGGTGACATCTTCAAAATTCTTCGCTGCCGAGCGCAGCATCGAGGGGCCGCCAATGTCGATGTTTTCAATCAACTCCTCCGGAGTCACGCCGGGCTTCATCGCGGTTTTTTCGAAGGGATAAAGATTTACCACCACCAGGTCGATGAACTCGATGCCGTGTTCCTTGACCTGCGCCTGGTGCTGAGGGTTTGAGCGCACGGCCAGCAGGCCGCCATGGACCTTGGGATGAAGGGTTTTTACCCGGCCGTCGAGCATCTCGGGGAATCCCGTGAAATCCGAGACATCCCGCACCTTCAGACCCTTTTCGCGCAGGAGTTTCGCCGTACCGCCGGTGGAGAGCAATTCGACTCCTAGCGAGATAAGTCCGGAAGCCAGTTCCAGTATGCCCGTCTTGTCGCTGACGCTGATCAGCGCCCGAGAAATTCTGCGCATGGAAACCCCTTTGGGAGAAGAAAAAGTTAGAAGCTAGAAGCTGGAAGCTGGAAGCTGGGAGTCAGAAGTCAGAATTCTGATGCTTGCGGCGGCCACTCCTAGCTTCTTAGCTCCTGGTTTTCTCATTCCGCTTTCGTAGCTTTAAACTTGACCTTGCCATTCTCCACCGAGACGGAAAACAGAACCTTGTCGCACCGCAGCTTGTCCTTAACTTGCAGCGTCTTGGCTTTGAGGAATTTGTGGAAGGCGGCGAGGTCGAGGAATTCGGCGTGCTCCCCCGCCTGCCTTCTAGCCTCAAGCATAGCTTGCAGCAGTTCGCTGACCTTTTCCGTCTCTACATCCGGATCCGAACAGACCACCCGCACCGTGCCATCATCCGCCCACATTCCCTTCGGGTGTTTATGCGTGCCGGTCACGCTGCGGCCCTCTTCCTTTTCCTGAAGCTTGCGCCGCCAAAGGTTCGAGTTGACGGCGTATTTCTGGGCCAGGCTGGTAAAACGAAAGCGCTGGCTGAAGTTCAACATGGACTGGTCGCTGGAATATCGTTTAATCGTGTTTTCTACACGGAACAGGGTGTCGCGGGGAGGGCGGGGGGTGGCGCCATTAAAGTAGACTTCGTACTCAATCTTGAGACGGCGGAGATCATCTTCCAGCTTGTTGAAATCTTCGTCAACTGTCACGAGTGCGCCTCAAGTCCAGTTCTGGAGTCGGATTATAACCTGTTTGAAACGGCCCGCGTCAACGGAAAGTTGACGGCCATAGCCGACTGTGGTGAAATGTCGGACGGACAAGGAGCACGGGGTACGGGACACGGGATACGGGATACGGGTTCAGAAATGCGGGTTTAACGCAGATTCTTCGGCCTTGCGTTGTCCGATTATGCAGAACCTGCAGGTTGGATCTGAGTCCGAATCCTGTGCCCAGTATCCCGTGTCCCGATTCACGCGCTATGGGCTTCCCTAAGAGTGGTCCCCAACCCGCAGACGGCAGCTTGCTCCGCCAGATTCCCGCCGTGGATGAGTTATTGAATCGTCAAAGCTTGCGCGAGCTCGAAGGGCGGGTGGGGCATCGGCTGGTGGTGGAAGCGACGCGGAAGGTTCTTCAAAACCTGCGTGAAGAAATCTCCTGCGGCAGCGTGGCCGACGTTTCGGTCGAATGGCTGGAAGAAAAAATCCTCGAGGAAGCGGCAGCCGTCGCGGGGTTTTCGCTCCAGCCGGTCGTTAACGCCACGGGGGTTATCCTCCATACCAATCTGGGACGCGCCCCGCTGGCGCCGGAGGCCCTTGCCCACCTTGTCCAGGCCGCCGCGGGCTATTCCAACCTCGAGTATGATCTGGAGCGCGGCGAGCGCGGGCAACGCGACGTCCACACGGACCGTCTTTTCAGCTGGCTGCTCGGCGCGGAGCGGGCGCTGGTGGTCAACAACAACGCCGCCGCCGTCTTTCTGGCCCTGAACACGCTGGCGGAGGGCGCAGAAGTCATCGTCTCGCGTGGCGAGCTGATCGAAATCGGCGAGTCGTTCCGCCTTCCCGACGTTTGCGCAAGAAGCGGGGCGGTGCTGCGCGAAGTCGGCACCACCAATTGCACCCGTGCTGGTGATTACGCCGCGGCGGTCAATGAGCGCACTCGCCTGCTGTTGCGGGTGCATCCCAGTAATTTCCGCGTCGTGGGTTTTACGCAGCGGCCCCGTTTGGAGGAACTGGTGGAATTGGCTCACCAGCACAAGCTGCTTCTGATGGAGGATTTGGGCAGCGGGTGCCTGGTGGATCTCACTTCCAGCGGCGTGCGCGATGAACTGCCCGCCGGTCTGAGCTTGCAAGCCGGCGCCGACGTGGTAACTTTTAGCGGCGACAAGCTGCTGGGGGGCCCGCAGGCGGGAATCCTGGTGGGGAAGCGCGAACCCCTCGACCGTATCCGGAGGAATCCGCTTTTTCGCGCCCTGCGCGTGGATAAGCTGACGATTGCCGCGCTGGAGGCGACCGTCTCCCTTTATTTGCAGGGACGGCTGGATTCCATTCCCGCGCTGCGGATGATGCGCCTTTCCCAGGAGGAGATTGCTTTGCGGGCAGAGCGCCTGGCTAAGAGGATCTCCGCTCGGCAGGAGTTTACGGCGGTCCTCCGCCATGGCGAATCCGTCATCGGCGGCGGCTCTACTCCCGGCCAGACGCTTCCCACCTCCCTGGTGGCGGTCCAGCATCGCCAGCACGGCGCGGCGAAGTTGGAGGAAACGCTCCGTCGTCAGACCCCTGCTATTCTTGGCCGCGTCGAGCAGGACGAGTTCATTATCGACCTGCGAACGGTTCTGGATGACCAGGATGATTTGATCGCCCAGGCCTTTGAGCAAATCCAGTAGGCAGTAAGCAGAAGGCAGTAGGCAGTCATGCGATGTTCCATTGACGAAGGTTTTTTCAATCGGCAATCAGCAATCGTAAATCGACAATGATGAAGGCACTCTATTTCGATGGCAAACTCACTCTACGCGAAGTGGCGAGGCCCGAGCGCGCGCCCGGCGAGGCGTTGATAAAAGTGTTGCTGGCGGGCATCTGCGGCACCGACCGGGAGATTCTGAAAGGCTATTCGGGTTTTCATGGCATTCCCGGCCATGAGTTTGTCGGGCGCGTGGTGGAATGCGACGACCCGCAGTGGATGGGCCAGCGCGTGGTGGGTGAAATCAACCTTGCCTGCGGCCATTGCCCATGGTGTGCAAGGGGTCTGGGCCGGCATTGCCCGCATCGCACGGTTCTGGGGATTGTGAATCGCCCGGGAGTATTTGCCGAGTTCGTGGCGCTGCCATTGGTAAATCTGCACAAGGTTCCCGACGAGATTTCTGACCCCGCTGCGACCTTTACCGAGCCCGTGGCGGCGGCATGTGAAATCCTGGAGCAAATGACCCTGGCGCCGGGGACTCGAGTGGCCATTATCGGCGACGGACGGTTGGGGCTGCTGGTGGCCCAGGTGCTAAAGCATGCCGGAGCGCAGATCACGCTGATTGGACGGCATGGATGGAAATTGGATCTGGCGCGGGCCTGGGGCGTCCGGGTTTTGAGCGAAGGCGATGACGAGCTTGCCCCCAGCAGTTTTCCCGTGACGGTGGAAGCCACGGGTTCGCCGCGCGGCCTCAGCGCAGCGCTGCGATTGGTTGAGCCACGCGGCACCCTGGTGATGAAATCCACTTTCCACGGCGCGGCAAACTTTGACGCCACCAAACTGGTGGTGGATGAGATTACCCTGCTCGGCTCCCGTTGCGGGGTCTTCGCGCCCGCTCTCGAATTGCTCCGGCGAGGACATGTGACGGTTCACAACCTGATTACCAAGACGTTTCCCTTGGAACAGGGACTTGAGGCCTTCGAGTATTTGGACCGGACCTCGGGATTGAAGGTCTTGCTGGGGATGCCCTAGGAGAAAACGAAACTCGAAATTCGAAACTCGAAATTCGCGGGTCAAGCATCGGATTTCGAGTTTCGTGTTTGCGGTAAGATTTGTCATGAGGGTGAATGCTATGCGTCCTTTATCGACACGAAAGTCCAGCCTCTTCCATATTCCCATAGTGTTCTTCATAACCGTGGTGCTGGGTGTGGGGGCAGCGGAAGGGAAGAGGAAAGCACCACCGCCTGCGCCCACCGGCTTGCCCGCGCAGATCAACGACTTGGCGAAGCAGCTCCCTGGGGTAATGCTGGAAGATGCCGGCCCCATCACCAGCCAGATTCAAAAGTTGGTAGTGGATCACATGGTGGAGTGGATGGCCAATCGCACACCGACGGACGTGGAGGTGCGCCGCGAACTGGAAAACGTTTTCTCCCTCCTGCATTATCCCGAGGTGGCTCTGCCGGCGGCCTTCGCGCAACCGTGGAAGGATCAATTGATCGTGGGCGCGGGATACACTCTGGGTTGGACGGACATCGATCGCCAGAACGTGGTGGCAATCTTCGCCAGTGGCGCGGGCAAAAGCCACCTTGTGACGACTACGGATTTCGTTCCTCGCGCCGACATCCACTATGAAATGCTTCCCCAGCTTGCCTGGGACGACCTCCGGTTCTTTGTTTACGGTATGCGCCTCGGCAAGAGCCAGCCGCGCCTCGAGGTCGTGCTCTATTCCTTTGACGGGCAAAACCTGAAGCGGCTGTGGGAAAGCCGGGACATCTATGACGGAAGGATGGACATTGTGAAGGATAAGGTCACCATCCGCTACCTGAAAGAGGATGAGTACGTGCGAGCGGTGGCGAAAAACGGCAAGCCTCCGCGCCACTTGGCCACCTACCAGCTTACTCCCGCAGGAATTCAACTCCTGGACGAGCACGAGATTCCCTTCTGATCTGGCGCCCTTCCTCGGCATTTCCCGGGACCGGCGCTCGTCGGCGGTTCCGAAGCCGGCCACCGGGATTTTTGCGCGTGATGGTGTTACGCCCTGCTCCCAGCGCGAGGCTGCCAGGTCGGGCTTCAATAGGAATCCGATTTAGAATGACACCACGCACCGCCAGAGTCCGGGTTGGTCACGAGCTTCCCGGCGAGGTCTGAGGGAGTCCTTGCGGCATTAACTTCCGCTCGTCACCTGTTGCACGTCCGAGGGACGCGGGCAGACCTGGGTATTTCAGCCTCATCTCCGAACTAAAAGAGGAGGCGAAAACGCTCTTGACAAGAGCTTATTCCGCTTATAGTCTACTAACTCGATAGGGTTACTTATAAACCGATGCGAATTTCCAATAAAGGTCTGTACGCCCTGGAAGCAATGATGCGATTGGCTCGCGACTATCATAGCGGCCCGACCAGGATCCACGCCATCGCCACCTCGGAAGGAATTCCGGAAAAGTTCCTGGAATTGATCCTTCTCGACCTGAAGGCGGCGCGCCTGGTGGAGAGCCTGCGGGGCGCAAAGGGCGGCTATCACCTGAAGCGCGCGCCCTCCACGATCTTTTTGGGTGAGATTATCCGCACCATCGATGGTCCGCTCGCTCCCTTCGCCGATGCCAAGGGGCTACGTCGCTTGGTGGAGCGCGACAAGAGGCACGCTACGCTATATAGGGTTTTCCTCGATGTGCGGAACTCGGCAGCCCGGATTCTCGATCACACTTCGCTTGCGGATATTAGTGGGGGACCTGGTCATTCCCGCAAAGGCGGGAATCGAGTCCGTCGGCGGAGCGTTTCCAATGGTTTGCGGAGCGGATTCCCGCCTTCGCGGGAATGACGGCACGGGGGGCGCCCCATGTCTCGCAATGGACCGTTCAGCGAAATGCAAAAAGGCTTGACACCAGCGCCGCGTCTGGTAGTATAAATGACAATATGTCACACATTCTTGCTCAATGTTGTTGTCGCCCTGCGCACCGCGCAGGATGTTGTGGGTCGCGTTGTATCTAGCCGGCCAGCGAACATTGAGCAGGGACAATTCCCAACTACCTCTTTAAGGTTTATCCCGTTTCATCTCTCGTTTCGCAGGCCGGCCCACGCAGGTTATGGGTGGAGCCATGGGGGACGTGCCTTTACGAACTCGTCCAGCATTGATGGACTTGGAGGCTCGTCAATGATCAACAAACCCATGCTCATAGAAAAACAAAATCCATGGGGGGCGCCGGTTAGCCGGGTGTCCCGTCACCTATGAGGAGAGTGAGATGCGAAAGCGGTCGATGGAATCGAGATTCCCCAATTACCAACCCGCGCCCGGCCGAGGGAACCCCATCCTCCAGGCGCGTTTGCGAGCGCGCATCCTTATGGGCCTACCCATCCTCTTGCTAGCAACATGCCTTGCGGCTCCGATGGTCTGGGCGCAAGGTGAGGCCTCTATTTCCGGGATTGCCACCGATGCAACCGGCAGCGCCATCGCGGGCGCCACAATCAAGATTGTCAACATGGAGATGGGAACGGCTCGCACCATTGTGACCGACGAAGCGGGCCGATATGAAGCTCCCCTGCTGGCCGTGGGGACGTACGAGGTTTCCGCCGCCAAGACCGGTTTCAGCACGGCGAAACGGCGAATCTCACTGGTGCTGGGACAACACGCGAGTCTCGATTTGACGCTTGCCATTGCCGGAATCCACGAAACGGTTCAGGTGGAAGGGAGCTTCACCCCCGATGTGACCACCGCCGATGTCTCGGGACTGGTGAACAAGCGCCAGGTGAAGGACCTGCCACTGAATGGCCGGAGCTACGACCAGCTCCTCACGCTGAATCCCGGCGTCATTAACTACACGTCGCAGCGCTCGGGGGGCACCGGCGCGTCGAATTCGGTCGTTGGTAATATGTTTGCGGTTTCGGGCCGGCGCCCGCAGGAGAATCTCTACCTCCTGAACGGGGTGGAATTCACCAGCGCGTCGGAGGTTAATAACACGCCGGGAGGATCGAGCGGGCAACTTCTGGGCGTGGACGCGGTGCAGGAATTTGCCGTCGTCAAGGACACTTACGGGGCCGAATACGGGAAACGCCCCGGCGCTCAGATCAATATTGCCACTGCCTCGGGCTCAAACCAACTGCACGGCAACGCCTACGAGTTCCTGCGCAACAGCGCGCTGGAAGCACGGAATTTCTTCGACCAGGCGCAAATCCCCAACTTCCAGCGCAATGAGTTTGGCGGCTCTTTGGGCGGGCCCATCAAGAAGGATAAGACCTTCCTGTTCGCCAACTACGAAGGCTACCGTCAAGTGCTCGGCCTGAGCGATGTGACGCTCGTGCCCGACGCCACTTCGCGGAAGGCGGCCGTGGCCAGCATTCAACCGTTGCTGGGCTTGTGGCCCGTGGCCAATGGGCCGGAACTGCTCACTTCAACGGGGGCTAACAGCGGCATCGCCAAGGCCTTCAGCGATCCCCTTCAGCATATCCGCGAGGATTTCGGCACGGCGCGCCTGGACCAGGTCTTTTCCGATAAGGACTCTTTCGCGGGCGTCTACACGGTGGACGACAGCGGCGCCCATTCGCCCACCTCCAATCCGTTCAGCGTCAGCGAGGTCTTCTTGCGCGAGCAGGTGGTGAGCGCGAGTGAAACCCATGTCTTTTCCTCCAGTTTCCTCAACAAGACGACGATGGGATTTTCCCGCGGGGGGTTCTATTTCAACAGCGGAGTTGACGGGTTGGCTTCCGCCGTGCCGGGCGCCTGGGTCCATGCGGACCAACCTGTGGGCGCCGTGGTGGTGGGCGGTGGCACCACGCTTAACGGCGCATCGCAGATCACCAACGGCGGCACCAACGCGGGCAGCAACCTTACCGCCGTGCGCAACCTGTTGACGGCCACGGATCAGGTCAGCTTCATCCACGGCATCCATTCGATCACCGTGGGCACATGGTTCCAGCGGGTGCAATCCAACAGCAGTTTGCTGAATGACCAGTACGGACAAGCCTCCTTTTCCAGCCTGACGACTTTCCTGGCAGGTACTGTCAGCACTTGGACCTACGCTCCGTCCGCTACGCCGCTCGGGTGGCGCTCGCTGGAGGGCGCGTATTTTGCCGAGGACGCGATCAAACTGCGGCCCGGCATCGAACTTCGTCTGGGTTTTCGGGGAGAGTTTACGACCGGGTGGAATGAGGCCGACGGGCGCGCGGCGAACTTCGTGGCGGGCTCGAATGGAGTGCTTCTAACCCAGCCGGTAATCGGCAGCTCGGTGTTCTCCGCGAACGAAGCCAAGTTCCTTCCTGCCCCCCGGGTGGGTCTGGCTTGGTCACCCTTTGCCTCGAAGAAAACTGTGATCCGTGCGGGAGCCGGTCTGTATTACGCGCTCAACGACGCTCTGGATTATCGCCTGGACCAGGTGGCTCCTTTCAACACCGTGTATGCAGACAAGAGTATCGCGTTTTCGACCATCGGTCCGGATGCGACCTATAAGGCGGCCAAGATTGTTCCCAGCGGCGTGCAGTCGAACCTCCGGACGCCGGCGGTGGAGTCATACACGTTCACTACCGAACAGCATCTTTCTGCCAACACCACGCTCAGCGTCGGCTATATTGGGTCTCACGGATACCACGAGATTCTTTCCATCGACGCCAATGTTCCGGTTCCCACCATTTGCCCGGCGTCGCCGTGCCCGGCCAGCTACCCGGCGGGGACCTGGTACAACGCGTCCACCGCGCCGCTCGCCAATAGCGCCCTGACCAATTCCACCCACTGGTTCTCGGAAGGCGTCAGCTCCTATAACGGACTGCAAGTGGACGTGAACCACCACTTCAGCCATGGGCTCGAATTTCGCGGCGTCTATACCTATGCCAAGGCTCTCGACGACGGCGACAGCTTGAATACCAGCGTCGCCACCAATTCACCCGCCTTCGCTGCCAATCCCCTGGCGCCGAGTTGGGACTACGGCCGGGGTTCATTTGACATTCGCCACTCCGGGGTCATCAATGCCACCTATGACCTTCCGATTGGAAAAGGAAAGGCGTTTCAGGGTGGCCCCTGGGTGAATCGCCTGTTGGGAAGCTGGCAACTCAGCGGCATTGAGACCCTGCAATCCGGCTTGCCCTTTACGCCACAGTTGTCCTATAACCCCGCCAACGACGGCGACAGCCGCAATCCGGTTCGGCCGTCCTGGAATCCCAACTTTACGGGACCGGTGATTGAAGGCGGGCACAATCAATACTTCAATCCCGCCGCGTTCACTCAACCCCTCACGGGCACGTACGGCAACGTCGGCCGTAACATCCTGCAGGGAGCAGGTTTGGCAACCACAGATTTGTCCTTGGCGAAGAAGTTCCATCTCTCTGAACGCGTCGACCTGCAGTTCCGCAGCGAGTTCTTCAACACGCTTAACCACACAAACTTCAATACGCCGAATCCGGTTGTCTACACGGCGGCGACCGGTGGGCCGTCGCCTACGGCGGGAGTCATCACTTCCACCGCCACCACGTCGCGGCAGATCCAGTTCGGGCTCAAGCTATTGTTTTAACCGTTGTAACGGGTGATTACGCTTTGTCAAGCAAACTGGACCCGGTTCAACCCTAAAATCCCCTCCCCCCTCCCGAGGCATGGGACGGGCGAGGGGATTACCCACAATCGAACTGGTGAGTGCCTTTGCGCCCCCCTTACACTTCGCGTGGGACGGTTGTCCTACGCCTGGGCGAAGTAGCCCTCTTCCCGCCCCACAAATGCTTTGCCGCCGCCGGCGAGGAAGGTGCTCCGCGCGGAGCCCCTAGCAAATTTGAAACAGAGGTGGCATACTTCACGTCGCAAATTCGCGCGGTGATTTGCGCCTTGATATTCGCGCCCTGGTGTTCTTAGCTTGTCAAGTTATCCGGTTTTCATAGCAAGTGATCTGTGCGCTTTTGGTTCTTCTTCTCCTGCGTAATTTTGAGGGCCACCGCCGCCGTCGTCGCTGTGGGAATGTGGGAATCCGGCGTCTGGTGCCGGATTTCCGAGCGCGGAGGGAAGGGTGGAAAACTCGTCTTTGGAGTTTTCCACGCTTTCCTCGGCGCGTCATTTCCACAGCGTGGCGCGCGCGTTTTTCCCGAGTTTTCTAGGACTTCACCGGTCGCCGTGTAACGCCCTACCACGTGGGGGCCGTAGACAATCGTGACGCGGCCCTCCAAGTGTTCACAGAGGGTCACGCGACAGCCTGCCAGCGTGCCTCGCCAGGAGGTGCGCGCGATCTGCCAGGTCCGATCCGCCAGCCGCACGGTGTTGTCCTGAGCCACGGCGCGCTCGTGCTGAACCGAAAAGACGAGGTCCAAGTCCTGGCCATGCACCGGCATAAACGCGTGTCCGCTCTGGGTGGCCGGCACGCTGAATTTCCGGTTCATCTCCCCGATGTAATGCTCCCGCAGAAACCGGTTGGCTTCCTCCACTGCGGTGATTTGGGCCAAGCGCAACTCCTGCGGCAATCGCCCTTGCCAGGTGCCAAACCGCCGCTCGCTGCGCCCCCGCGCCTGGGGCGAGTAAGCCGCGATCATCTGAATCCCCAACCCCTGCAGCGCCCGCCCCACCTGACTCAGCCGTTCGCGGCTCACCGGCCCACCCGCCGCCGGGGTGTGAAAAAAGTGGCTCGCCCGATCACTGTAAAGCGCGCAGAATCGCCCCTTCCGCTCGATCACTTCGCGCAGCGCCGCCATCACCGTGCGCGTCGATTCCTCCTCCACCAACTGCGCGTAGTAGGTCTCGCTGGTGGCGTCATCGACGATCTCGATCAGGTCATACCAACGCTCGTCCTGAAACCACTGATGCCGGCTCCTATCCAGGTGCAGCAGCATCCCCCGCAGCGGACGGCGCGCTCGCCGCTTCCGATGCGCCCCCCGCTTCCGCCCCTTCTTCACCAGCCCCGCCCCTTGCAGCGCCTGCTTCACCCACGTGTAGCTCAACTTGATGCCGTGCCCTTCCTGCCGCTTCTCGTGAAAATGCCGTACGTTCAGGTCCGCATACTTCTCCTGATATAACCGCAGCACTTCTTCCGCCTGCGCCAGGGGAACGCGCTTCGGGCTCGGCTTCCCCCACCGCCGGTCCAGTAGCCCGTCGTATCCCTGCTCCTCGTAACGCTGCCGCCAGCGCCGCATGCTGCGGTCCGAAAGCCCGATAATCTCCGCCGCCTGCCACCACGTGATCTTCTTCGCCATCGCCCGCAATATCACCTCTTGCACCTTCATCGCCCGCTCCCAGGCAACCGCTGAGCATTTTGGCATCTGGCCTCCGCCCTCTTGGATGCCTCTACTCCCCGCCGCCTTCGGCGGACACATCACGTGCTAATTGAACCGGACAGATGACATGCTAACGACACGGCCGATGTGCACGCTTGCAACTGCAAAACCATGTGCTATGATGGCGTGAGGAATTAGCCTGAGTCCGAAGCGAAGGTGCTTTCTGGTGGCAGTGGCGGAAGAAGTTTCCACAGAGCGGACGGTTCGGCGGCGCAGCGTGCGCATTGTCATGCGCGTGCCGCTCTATGTCAGTCCCACTGATGCGCCCCAATCCAGCGAATGGGAACCGGTGGAAACGCTGGTGGTCAGCCTGCATGGCGGGATGATCCGCAGCCGCCAGCGGTTTCCCATCGGCACGACGCTGGACATTCGCATGCGGAACACGCAACGCTTTACGCGCGGCCGGGTGGTGTGGACGGCCAAGGGGGATCTGGCCTTCGAGATCGGCTTTGAGATCCTGGAGCCGCCGGGGTTTTGGGGGATCAAATTCCCGGAGGACAGGTGGTCCGTGGGGCAACATACCTCTTTCCACCAAGCCTGAGAGGGGCGCTGGCAACTTGAGGCGGCCTGGAGCCCGAGTGTGCCTCGAGTCCGCAACCCCTTGATGAGGGTCCACAACAGTCATAATCATTAACACAACCCGGCGGTCCCTACCGCACCGATTTGCACCGGAAACGGGAAGTGATCAGGAGGAATCAACCATCCACCCCCATGCACCTTTGCCACATCATATGAAAGCTCGTGGGGGCGTTTTGGTGCGCGCACTGATTCTGGCGTTGATGGGCGCTCTTGCCGGCGCCACCTCGGTTGCCAAGGACAAGCCCCCCGCCCAATATCAAATCCCCATCCCCACGCTGCCCGATTTCTCGCCGTTCGATTGGTTGCAAGGTCGATGGACAGGCAAAATCCTTTCCAAAAGCCCCTCCGGTGAGGTGCAACTTTCCGTCAATCCCGACATGGGGAAACATTTCCTGGTTTTTCGCGGCGAGGTTTCGCTCGCCGCCACACCAACCGTGCCGGCCACCAAGGAATCGTGGATGGGAATCCTGAGCGCCAGCCCCGGCCAGGCCGGATTCATTCTGCGGATATACTCCAGCACCGGATTCATCACGCGCTATCGATTGACGGTGGATGAGCCCGAGATTCACCTGAATCCCGAGGGCGGCGACTCCCCTCCGCCGGGATGGCTCTTTCGCAGGATCTGGGCGCGAACCGGGCCCGATGAATTCACCGAAACCGTCCAGGCAGCTCCGCCGGGGAAAGCGTTTTTTGAGTACTACACCGCCAAGTTCACCCGAGTCCCACCTCCCGCGACAGCCGGCTCCACCCCGTGAATAAGCGCCGAACGAAAAAACAGTGTAGTATTTATTTTAGCTGGCGATTTAAGGGCTGGCCTTTCGCTCAGGGGCTGGGGGCAGCCATTTCGATGAATCTGTGAAATTCCCCGGGAGTATGCTGCATGACCAAAGGCAGGAAAGTTGCGCTCTCCGTGGTGATCGCGCTGGTGCTTATCGTTGTGGGGCCGGCCATCATCATACCCCTGATTTTCAATATCAATCGCTATCGGCCACAGGTGACCGCGCAAATTCAGCAGGCGACCGGGAAACCCGCCCAAATCGGACACCTGGCCCTGAGAATCCTCCCGGAAGTCGCCATTCGCGTGGATGATTTCTCTCTGGGCAATCCCGCCGGCTTTCCCACGGGCGATCTTGTGAAAGTAAAGAGAATCTATGTGGCGGTTAATCCTTTCGCGCTGCTGCATCGCAAGGTGGAAATTACCTCGCTGGAGCTGGACGACCTGACGTTGGACATGTTGGAGGATACTCACGGCAAGTGGAACTTTGAAAATCCACCCGTGAAAGATCCGCGAACGGGTGATCCCTCTGCCGATCCGCCGGGAGAAAGTAGCGCACCGTTCACGCTGGGTATTATCTCCAAGCTGACCATCGAGCGCGGGGAATTTGCGGCGGCAAGCCTGCTGCCGTCGGGAGTGTCGGGCCCATCCCTTATGGAGGTCCATGGCGCCTCGATCGACTTGGGCCAGGTGGACTTGAACGCCTTCTCCAACGCATCACTAAGCGAGCCCGCATTAGCACCAGGGGAATTCGCCGCGCTGTCAGGCTGGCTCAACGAGCTTGTGTACGCCGCAAACGCAGAAGGGCCGGCGGTGGCGCAAGGAACCCTCAAGGCTGACGCCTTACAGTTTGGCAATGTCGATGTGACCAGGTTGAAATCCAAAGTCCGCCTCTATCCCAAGCAAGTCTTCGTTGACGATCTGGACCTGAAATGCTACGGCGGCAGTGCCACGGGAAACCTTTCCCTGAACTTCGCCGGCCCGAACCTGGCTTACAGCGTGGAGGCACGGCTGAAAGGGGTCAACGTCGCGGATTTTCTGAACGCCTTTCCCCAGACCAAAGGGATGATGACGGGAACTCTGGAGGGGACGGCAAAGGCGAATGGCACGGTCGTACACTCCTCTGATCCCCTGGCCGGTATAACCGGATCCGGCCAAGCGACCATTCGCAACGGCCGAATGCCGAGTTTGCACCTCGATAGCAATCTCCGCAGCCTGGCGAAAATGGCCAGTGTCGGCCCCGCAAATGGCGACCCCTCGTCGTTCGCTTCCCTGTCCGCGGATTTCCGCATTGCCGACGCCAGGCTTTCGAGCAGCAAGATTGCATTGGTCGGCAACGGCGTGGACGTGGATGGATCCGGCAGCATGACCATGGCCGGCGAAGGGAGCCTGGAATACCAGGGGAACGCCAGTCTCGCCGCCAACGGCAACAATCCGCTCGCCAGTATTCTGGGAGGCATGGCCGGCGCCAAATTTGCCAACGGCAAAATGACATTCCCTTTCACCGTGGAGGGGACATTCGCAAAACCTAGGTTCTCCTTGAAAGGCGGTGCTGCGGGACAAGGTGGAGATCCCAAAGCCGTTGCCCAGGAACCTATCAACACCTTGCGCGGCATCTCCGGGTTGTTGAAAAGGAAGAAACAGCAGTAAAAACCAATCCATGTGCCATTCATCCAGCGCACGACTGTTGGTGCCAGTTGTCCTGATAGCTGCGGCGGCAAGCCTGTACGCGGCAAACCCCAGGCCTGCGCAGTCCGTTTCTTCCTCGGGCACTACAGAAGCGCAGCTCGTGAACATGATCCGCGGGAAAGCGCGAGCTCCCGAAGGCAGCAATGGCATGCGTGTTGGTTTCCAGTCTTTCACAACTTCCTTTAAACTCGCACCCACGAGTGTCAGCTACTCCGACTACGCCGTTGTGCGCCTGTTGTTTGAGGCCACCAGGGATAAAGGCTTCTGGAATCTCAATTGGGACAATACCAACATGCCGCCCAACTCCGATAACATCTGGCGGCAGTGGCAGAATATGCGGAAGCCTTCCTCGGTGGCGCCAACGGCAACGGCGGAGTGCGACGAACTCTCAGCTCTCTTTGCCTTCCTTGTCGAACGCGCCGGAGTTAGGAGCGTCGGATTGCTTTGGCCTACCGTGAACCATACAGTAGCGGTCTGGGTGCTCCGTCCAGCGGCGGGTCCTATGGTGCGAGTCGTCGTTCCCACCACGCAGATTTTCCTCGAGCCAACCGATTTCTTTGGGACGAACAAGTTCGATCCCTGGCGCCAAAAGACCATTTACGAATACACGCGGCGTGAAGTCCCAGACTCGTTTGAGATTCCCAAGCCGCTTTTTGATTTCTTCATCATGCAGGTGGACAAGTACGGCGGCGCCTCTGACCTCACCCTGCAACAACTAAGGTACCTGCGGGGGGCTGTTTTGCTGAAAAGGTCGTCCCCCGAAGACGCGGCGATAGATGCACTCAAGTTGCGGAATGGGCTGGGCTCCGGTCCGGCCGAAGATTTGGCGGCGTTCCAGAACTTCGCACAGGATATGCGCGCGGGCCTGCCCCGATGAATAATCGGGTTCTTTCCCTGACCTTACGTTCGGCGCCAATCCTGTCCGCGCGGCCAGCTTAAGACTCAACCTCCGGCAAAGTTTGACGGAACGGCGGCTTTCTGTTACAAAATTAATTAGGGCTTTGATGCAAACCATATCAAATCTCGGTGTTGTCCCCGCCGCCGCGCGGCTCGATCATGTGCGCTACGCCATTCGTGACATGGCCGTGCTGGCGGAGCAATTGGCGCAGGAAGGCAAGACTATCCTCACGCTGAACATCGGCGATCCCCTCGACTTCGACTTTTGCACTCCTCCCCACCTGATCGAGGCGGTGGAAAAAGCCATGCGCGATGGCAAGAATGGTTACGCCCCTTCGCTGGGAATTCCGGAAGCCTTGGAGGCAATCCGCGCGGAAGCCGAGCGTAACGGGTTTCGCAACATTCAAAGTGTATTCCTGACGGCGGGCGTGAGCGAAGCCTTGGACATTGGTTTGACGGCGCTGGTGAACGCGGGCGAAAACGTTCTGACCCCCTGTCCTGATTACCCCATGTACTCGGCAGCTCTCGCCAAACTCGGCGCGCAACCCAATTCCTACCGGCTCGAAGAGGAGAATGAGTGGCAGCCCGACCTGGATGACATCGCCCGCAGGATTAACTCCGGCACGCGCGCCATCGTGGTGGGCAATCCCAACAACCCCACGGGCGCCGTCTACTCGCGCCGGACCCTGGAGCGAATCGCCGAACTCGCCCGGCAGAACAACCTGGTGCTTTTTGCTGACGAGATTTATGACAAGCTGATTTTGGACGGGGAGCCGCACACCTCGCTGGCGACTTTGGCGCCGGACCTCCCCGTCGTGACCTTCAATGGGCTCTCCAAGTCCTACCTGGTTCCCGGTTGGCGAGTGGGCTGGGGCATCGTCAGCGGCGATGCGGCGGCCGTCAAGCCTTACCTGGAAGGGATTCACCAATTGCTGCGCGCGCGTCTGTGCACAAATTATCCGCAGCAGTTTGCCGTGCGCCCGGCGCTGGAAGGCCCGCAGGATCACCTGCCCGAGGTTCGCCGCAAGCTGCGCGCCCGGCGCGACCTGACCGTCAACGCTTGCCGCTCGACGCCCCACATGAGCTGCGTAGCGCCGCGCGGGGCGTTTTACGCTTTTCCCAAAATCGATATTCCCGACAGCGACGAACATTTTGCCAAGCAGTTGCTCATGGAAAAGCACGTGCTCCTGGTGCATGGCACGGGCTTCGGCCAGGCCCCGGGAACCAAGCATGTGCGTATTGTCTTCCTTCCCGATGAGGCCACGCTCACCCGTGCCTATGACGGCATCCGCGCCTTCATCGCCGAGCACTACGCGTAGGCGAAATTCGAGCTTGAATAAAGAAGCGCCCAAACCCGCCACCTCCGAATCCATCAGAGTCCACCCCGCTCCGGAGTTTCCCAACCAGTTCTGCCCCGTTTGCTCCAGCCGGCTTGAATCCCATCGCTGCAAGATGATTTGCCCCCGCTGCGGATACTTTATGTCTTGCTCGGAGTTTGAATAGAGCCGATGAAGAGATGGGATCATTTGTGATTTCCGATTGGTGATCTGCGATTTTCAAAGTTCAATCTTCTGGCGGGTTGCGGAAAAAGTCTCCAACCTGTCATTTCCGCTCATTTCGCCATTCTAACTATGGTTAAAGCGCCAATGCCCACCACTCCCAGGGTCTTTTTGCAATATACTCGCAACCCGTTCTATTCAAATGACTTACATGCAAGGCTTCCGCCTGGCGAAGAATCCTGCCATGTGTTTTCATGGACATAGCGGGATCTTCCGGCAGGGAGCTTACCCTTAGGGACCTCCCCGCAGTGCTCCTGACCGCCTAGGGATCCACCAGAAGCAGCGTCCCCGCGCGTTTTTTCCGCAGCCTGCTAGGGCGTGGGGCATGGGGAAAGCCTACGGTGACGAATGCCCTGACTGTGGTTTCCCCACGATCACGCCGACGGGAATATGGGAATAGAGTGGACCTGAGCTTGAGGTGGCAGCTCCCGATTAGTGCGATCTCATGGCCGTTAGTTGCTCTTTGGAGAACAGCTTCCCTCGGAGGAGGACCGCGTCAATCTGGCTTATATTCCTGATGTCATCCAGAGGGTTTGCATTCAGAAGAACCATGTCAGCCGTCTTCCCCGGCTCGATGGTGCCGGAGGTCTTGGACACTCCCATGAACGCTGCCGCGTCTCTGGTAGCAGCCTGCAATGCCTCGAGCGGTGTCAGGCCTGCCTGCACAAGAAGAGCCAATTCTTCCTGCAATGCCTTGCCGCCATCCGCATAGGGTCCATCAGTGCCTGCGAGGATGGGGACGCCGGCACGTTTCATTTGCAGCACGACAGCCAGGTCTTTCGCGAAGATTCTCCTACCAGACTCCATGTCCCGGTCATTTAGCTTAAGACGGTCGCGATTGGTATCCCATAACGTCTGAAGCACGTAAAGAGTGGGTGTCTGCGCTATATGATTCTGAGCGTACAGTCGGAAGAGGCGTTCCGCCTTACCGGGATCAAAGGAATCGAGAAGCTTCTGGTCAAAAGGGGCCGTGAATTGGGGCTCGCCGGCAGAACGGTTTTCTTTGAGCGCCACGAGGAGGTCATGGTATGTCGCGGCGAGGATTTTGTTGATTTCCTCCTGGTCCGTGGAACAAGCCACAAGGACATTCAGGAAGCGTCCACCCAGGTGCTCGACATTTACCTGATGGGCTTTCACTATTTCATCCGCTGGAATCATGGGAGGTATGTGGCCCACGAGCCGAAGAGACTGATTGTGCGCTTCCTCGGCGATGGTCCAGTAAAGTTCAGGGGTCAGGGTGGTATCGACTTCCACATAATCGACGCCGTGTTCGTTAAGGTTTCGAACCTCCGTCCGCGCCTGGGTTACGTTAAAGATATCCACAATAAGCGGCATTTGAATTGGGACAGGGCCTTCCATTAAGGGCCCGGCAACAAAAAGCCGGGGGCCGATGACGGACTGCGAGGCAAGTTGGGCACGCAGACGAACGATGTCATCAAGGGGAGCCCCCATATCCCGGACCGTGGTCACACCATATGACAGGAGTGAGGGAAGGGCAGCCTTCGCACTGTCATAATCGACGGCGTGAAGGTCGTTGTTCCAAAGTCCGGGGATAAGATACTTGTCTCTTCCGTCCACAACGGCCGCGCCCGTTGACTTCACAGCGTGCTGCATGGAGACGATATTCGCAATTCGGTCGCCTTCCACGACAACTTGGACATTCTGCCGTGGGGGACGGTCGGTTCCATCAATAAGCGTCACGCCTTCAATGACCAATCTTGATTGTCCGAACGCGGGCGCCACCGTAATGCAGCATAGAATCCACAGAAGGTTGAGAGTGCGCACATCGTCGTATACGCACACGTGCGGGAGCGGGTTCCTTTTTACCTGGAAGAACAATTAGCTTTTGCCACAGGTGCCGTCGTGCCTGGAAGACGACGTTCAAGCAGTTTGATCCTGCCTAGTCGCCAAGGGTTGAAGTAGCTGCTCCCGGCCTCGCTCGCCAATTGGGAGTCTCAAGGATTACCGACGAAGGGTGCGCCGCACTGATTCGTTTGTGGTGGGAATACTGAAGCTCAGCAACAACCCTGCTCTTGCCAACCGGCAAAGTTATATTGCGTCACAACCCGCGCTTCAAGATTTCGGAATTACTTAGAACTGGACGGAGAACCCGCCGCGAATCGTATGGTATCCCGAGCTCAGGACCAGAGGTTTCTGACCCTCTTGGCCGGCGGGGGTGTAGCCCTGCGACAGCAGATTCTGGAAATCCGCCACGGCATCAATATGGACGGGGAGGAAATTAGGGGTGGGAATGGGCTGGCGGATTTGGACCCCCAGGTAGGGCTGGAGTTGCAGGTTGGCCTGTCCGGCGGGATCGACCAATGTCACGCGATCATTGGGAACCCACTCATAGGAAGTGGAGAGGCGTGTGTGGGTGCCGGGAAGGTCGGCGGTAATCTTAGCGATCAGGGAGTTGGTCTGCTCCGGCAGCAGGGCTCCCGGCGCATAGGAATGTGAACCTTGCATTACGAAGTTCCGCGCCGAGAGGGTTTGGCCGGAAGCATAAGCTCCGAGGACCTCGAGGCGCGAACCGAAGGTCTGGGCATAGACAGCGCGAAAACCCGTTGATTGGTAATTGCCACCGTTAATGACCATGCCCTTGCCGGCAGGATTGGGGAGGGAATTGCCCACGAAGGCCCGTTCGTAGGCAGCGTTGCCCAATCCCCAAATCGCGGCATCGCGCAGGCCGTCGTGGTAGGCTGCGGCCTGCACTCGAGCCGCCTTGCCCAAGCGATGGTTGACCGCCACCTCGGTGTGGTTCAACTGTTCCATTTCCAGGCGGCCGTCGCGCTGGGTGATCTGGGGGAAATTATTCAGCACTCCCAGGCGATCCATTATGGAGTTGGACCCATCGGCGCGGGCTGAACCAAACTGGGCGGAAACCACCGTCTGCGGCGTTGCCTGGTACTCCATATTAACGTGGGGTTGGGCGGACAATACGCTTTCGACCGCATTCAGATAGTTGATGTCCATCCCCGCGGTCACTGTGATCTTAGGCGCAATCAGGCGCGTTTCCGAGTAAGTTGCGGTCATCCCCTTCGCCTGCCCGAGCCCATTCGGTAACATGCCGGGGAAGGCAGAGGCTCCCGGAACCAGGCTGAATTGATGGAGGATCATCCCGAATTGCTGGGGTTCGCCCGGAAGTTGATTCCGGCGCATCACCGCGCCCACGGTGCCGGCGTCGGCGCCGAAGGGTGCGAACGACCCCGCCACGAGCACATCGGAGTCGGTCGAAAGCGGCTGCAGATAAGCGAATACGCTGGCCATGCCGAAATCTTCGGCCAGGGGATCGCGTGGCGTCGAACCCGGAAGAATGCCGAATACGCGATCGCTCCCCGGCAAAGGAGGTTTCTCATCCCGGGAGGCAGACTGCTTCATCGTCGATTGCTGGCGGTAACGCAAAATGGGCCGCGTCGTAGAGGAAGTCCTCAGCACCCATTTCCAGTCATCTCCCCAGCTCGCGACGGAGTTGCTGGGCACTTGAAAACGAATGGGCGCGAAGGTATCGGTCAGGACAAAGGTCGCCACCACGGTTTCACCGGCATCCACGCGAACGCCGTTTCGCATCGCCGGCAAGCGTGTCGGCGAGCTCACCTTGAGGGAATACCAGCCTGGAACCAGATGGGCAATGGTAAACCGCCCATGCGCGTCGGTGATCATGCGCTCCATGGTCTGGCTGGCCGCTTCCGTGGCAAAGGCCGTGGGTCCGGTGACCAACACGGTCGCACCCATCAAGGGCACACCCTTTTCATCGGAAACGACTCCTGCCAGGCTTCCGTACCCCGCCGCAACACACTCCGAAGGTTGCAGGAAGGGGAGCAACAGCCCGCTCACCAACAGCAGAGCCTTTAGCCGGAACCCCAAACTTGGAGTCATCATGAATACCGCCGTGCTTTAAGAGAATGTTGCCTTCCGCCTGCGCCCGGCGCGAAAGCGGGGTCTATCGTACCTCAAAAGTGGCCGAAGGGCTAATAGTTTGTTTCGAGATGTTGTCCGTGACCTTGATCTGCACCGAATATTTCCCCGGGGTCAGCCCTTTGAGACCCATCGTCTTGATCACCGTGTATTGCTGCGAGGCCTTCTTCAAATCTGTGGCGTCCTCCGGCTGGTCGAGCAGTTGCTTCCCATCCTTCTCGATCTCATAGCGCACATCCAATGAGGGCTTATGCGTTTTATCGTCGACGCTGAGATTGTACACCTGCATGTAAATCCCCAGACTTTGCTCGCGCGTGAACACGTTGTTGACGCTGGGGCGGACCTTCGTCCCGCCAATTACAAAGGGGCCGGTTCCCACCTGGCTGGTGGGGAGCGGCAGGATCTGGTCAGCGAGAATGAGGGAACTATAGGCAAGCTTATCATCGCTGAAGGTCGGCACCAAAAAACCCAGTTCCTCGGACCCCGTGCGGCCGTTCAAGTCGTCCTTCAGGACGATGCTCAGCTTGTAACGGCCGGGTTTGAGTGGCACGACTTCCTGATAAACTGACTTGTGACTCTGGTACAGTTGGAACTCGTGTTCGGGCACATCCAAAACCAGGCTCTTCTCAAAGGTGTTGACACGGCGTCCGCCCAAACTCGTGATTTCTCCGAAAATATCCAGAACCCCATGCATTACGCCATCTTTGTTCTGAAACTGCAAATCGCTGTTGGAGATCTGGACCGTGATCGGGGTGAGGACGGTCTCATTGGTCACGCGGATGAAATCCGTGCGCTCGTCGAAGGGCAGAAGATTAGAGGTGATTCGGGAGGTCACAACGGCTTTCATGTCCTTGAATTTTACCGCCGGGGGCTGAAAGATCTTGGAATAGAGGTCCAGCCGGGTAAACTCATTCATGCTCTCCGGTTGGGCTCCGCCAAACGGCGTCCCCAGAGTCGTGCCATTGGTGTTACTGAATCGATCCTGTTTTGAACTCCCGCGGGCCCCGCCCATCTGTTCCGCCATGGTCAGGCCGGCGCCGGGAACGTGCAGCAAGGCGTCCTTTTCACCGGGGTCTATGGTGAGATGGTACTCACCGGTCAGGGTGGGATCGACAAACTCCAGAATGATGTTCTCACCGATGCCGTCGATGTACCGGTACCGCCATTGCTCGAAGGGATAGGTGGAAGTCTCGCCGCCGCCTTCCGAATCCGGGCGATCGTACGTCCCGCCGCTGGGATGAGATTCAACTTCGTCCGCCGGACCGTACATAATGTAAATCCGGCCGCGATCCGTCTTCCAACCCGGAATGCCGGAGGCAAAGCGCTCGTTGGCGTAAGCAATGCGGCGGTAATATTCCTCTTTGTACTCGTTTTCAGGGCTGCCGGGGCTAGGGTTGCGGCGCTCCCAGAAGTTCTCGATAAACGCCTCACGTTCGTCGTCCGTGGAGAGTTTCTTAAAGGCGGCTCGCTCATCGACGGTGATGATGTAGGGGACTTCATCGGTCAGCCATTTCTTGTAGGGCGTCTCCATTTCATTCCGGAGAGCCTTCTGGCGACGCTTCTCCTCTTTGCTCACCTTGGGCTTGGGGTTGTCCTGGTCGTCCTTGTCCTGATCGCCCGGCGCCGGGAATGCGCGCAAGATTGATAGGCCAATGATGAGGGTGAGTGCGGCCAGCACTCCAAACCTCCAGCGGCTCATCCCCCTATGCCGCGAGAAGAAACCGTCCTGTTTCAACACTACTCCCCCGTTAAACTCCACGAATTGCACCCTGATTTTATTTTTCCAATCTTGGAAAGTCAAGTTCCCATCCCCAGCCTTGCTCCCTAGCCCCACCCTCAACTGTCACCCCGATGGGGCCGTTCTCATACTGGACAAGAGCAAGACACCAAGGGTTCCCGACCCAGAGTCGTGCCACAACCCAGCGCTGTTTTCGATGCGCCGCCACTGACAAAGGTGGCTTCCCCCCCCCAAAAAAGTTTGCTGACCCATGCAACCTCTGTGTTGGCAGAAAACTCTATGGAGATTGATGCGTCTTATTAAGGGGGCAGCGTACCCCCCCGCGACACCATTTTAGGCCCAGGAACGGATATGGGGTCAGTTTAATGCAGTGGCAGCAAGTCTATCCGCCAACTAACGGACCAAATGGCTGCGTCCCGATAAAATCGGGATTGGGTCCGCTGGGGCAAATTGACCCACTCCCCAGAAACGATTGCTAAAGATATAGGCCCAGCATCCCCGAAAGCCGCTGACGGGAATTGCCGGAGGAATGAAATTCTTGTTCTTCGCCGTACGGGAAGGCGCTAGAATGAGAAGAGCTGCAAGGCTATGCGGCTTTGTCGTAGGGCTAGGGTTGCGTTTCGGCGGCCTCAACTTGGCTCCGAATACCGAGGGAGGGCCAAACAAGTCCACAATTCCCCTGCGCTGACCCCATTGTAGGTTGTTCCAGCAGCATAAACTTTGGTGAAACTTTTGAAGTTCAAGCAGCGTATATGCATAAGGAGCCGGTAAGCAAGCGCGCACATCAGCCGAAAAGTGGGCCAGTCTGCGGGCACGCAGCAGCAGCCTTCTGCGGAGAGAAGAGAGAAGTTGATGCGTTTGCGCAAGGCCGGGGAGTGAGAGGAGCCCTCCATGGCAGAGATTTTGGAACTGGGAAAGACCAATGATCCTACTTGGGTTGACGCAACGGCGCCGATTCCAACCCGGCAACGTAACGGAACAGGAATGAAGCAGTGGGTGAAAGTAACACTCGGCGTTGTGGGCGCCTTGGCTTTCGTCGGCCTGGCGATTGGGGGAGTGGCGTGGAGCCACCGGGGCGTGGTGTCGGTCCAAACTGGCAAAGTCCAGCGGGAGGATTTGGCCCAAATCGTTACCGCCAACGGTGAGATCAAACCCGTCGAGCAGAATCAGGCCAACGTCAACGCCAATTCCATGGGAAAGATCACCGAAATCCTGGTGAAGGAAGGCGACCACGTCAACAAGGGCCAACTGCTGATGCGGACGGAGGACGTTCAGCAAGCAGCTAGCGTCGAGGCCCAGGAGGCGGCGATCACAACCTCCCAAGCCGATCTGGCGGCGCAGGATGCCAATGTGAACTCGGCCAAGGCCGCGCTCGACACCGCGCAGGCGAACCTGGCACAGGCGACGGCCAAGCTGAGTCAAGCCACGGACAATTTCAAACGTGGCGAGGAGCTCTTCAAGGACAAGTTGCTTTCTCAGCAGGACTTCGATCAGCGCTTGAGCGATTACAAGGTCGCCCAGACCGGTAGGGATTCTTCCCAGGCGCAGGTGGGCCAGGCCAAGGCCCAATACCAGCAGGCTTTGTACAATCGCGATTCTGCTAAAGCGCATGTGGGCCAGAGCAAGGCCCAGCTTCTTGGTCTCCAGAATCAACTCGCCCAGACCGTCTACAACTCTCCCCTTGACGGCATTGTGACTTCGCTCCCGGTCCATGTGGGCGAGAACGTTGTTCCGGGAATTCAGAACACCACCGGAAGCTTGCTCTACCAAGTCTCCAACCTCTCGATCATGACGGTGGAAGTCAAGGTGGATGAGACTGACATCCCCAATGTGAAGCTGGGGCAAACGGCCGAAGTGTTAATTGACGCTTACCCCAATAAAACCTTTAAAGGACACGTAACGCAAATCGGTGAAAGCGCGGTGGGGCGTACGTCCGGCGCCACGAGTGGGGCCAGTGCGACCAGCTCTGACGAGGCCAAGGACTTTAAGGTGGTCGTGGTCATCGACGACGCGCCCCCCAGCCTCCGGCCGGGTCTTTCCGCAACGGCGAAAATCACCACGGCGACCCGTCAGAACGCGGTGGCCGTGCCCATTCAGGCCGTTACCGCGCGGATGCGCCGCGAACTCGAGGAGAAGAAGCCGGCAGCCAAGGGTGGTGCGGGAAGCGATGTTGCCGCCGGGTCAGCCAAGGATAAGGAAAAGGGCAAGGAAGAGTTGCAGGGAGTCTTTGTGATTAAGAATGGCCGCGCGGAATTCGTGCCGGTGGAAAGCGGCATCATGGGCTCAACTGACATCGAAATCCTGAAGGGCGTCCAACCCGGCGACACCATTGTTACGGGCAGCTTCAGCGTTTTGCGTACTTTGAAGAACGATACGAAGGTGCGGATTGAGAACACGCCGGCGCCGACAGGTACGCAGGGGACCTAAGGGGCCCGGCCCTCCGGCAACCCCGCAGGATGGGCGCTGGCGGCGCCTTCAGGAAGCAGGCGGGTCTGGACGAACTTCACCCCGCCCGGCGCCTGCATTTCAGGAAAAGGACGGATAAATCGCCATGGCAACGCGAGCGATGACATCCTCGATGGAGGAGACGACCATGCCTCCTGTGGGCGTAATCATCAAGGCGGACGACCTTTGGAAGACCTATGACATGGGCGAGGCCATTCAGGTTCACGCCCTCAGCGGCGTTACGTTTGAAATCGACCGGGGTGAGTACGTGGCCATCATGGGACCGTCCGGCTCGGGAAAATCCACGCTGATGAACTTGATTGGGTGCCTGGATACGCCCACGAGCGGCTCCTACTGGCTGAATGGGCAGATGGTGAGCGAGCTTTCCGACGACGAGTTGGCGTACATCCGCAACAAGGAAATCGGATTCGTGTTTCAGACGTTCAACCTGCTGTCGCGCGCCAGCGCTTTGCACAACGTGGAACTTCCCCTGATATACAGCGGGATGCCCGCCAAAGAGCGCTTGGAAAGATCGGAGGAAGCCCTGCGCAAGGTGGACTTGGCCGATCGCATGCACCACAAGCCCAACGAGCTTTCCGGGGGCCAGCGCCAGCGTGTGGCGGTGGCGCGTGCCCTGGTCAACAATCCTTCCATTATCCTCGCGGACGAGCCCACCGGAAACCTTGACTCCGCCACCGGCGAGGAAATCATGGCCCTCTTCGAGCGGCTGCACCAGAGCGGCAACACCATTTTACTGGTGACTCACGAACACGACATCGCTGCCCATGCCCATCGCATCATTCACGTTCGCGACGGACGGATCGAAAGGGACGAGCGGGTCGAGTAACCAGGAGATCGGGAGATCCGGTGATCGGGAGAGCGGGTGAACAAAGAATAAACCACTTCAGATTGTCCTCTGTTTACGCGCTTTACCGCTCAGGAGGATAATCTGGCCCGATCAGGCGAACAAGGCACAAGTTAGGGTGTATGGGTCTTTGATCCGCCGATCTCCCGATCACCCGATTACCCGATAGATCGGAGAGTCCTTGGCATCGATCGACCAAACCGCTTCCCTTCCGCACCCGCTCGTCGGGCGGCGCGCTAATGGCGCCGGAGTGTGGGTGACCACCCGCGAGGCCTTTTGGATTGCCCTCACCGCGCTGCGCGCCCACAAGCTGCGTTCCTTCCTCACTCTTTTGGGGGTGGTGATCGCCACCACCACACTCATCGTTGTCATGTCCATCATCAACGGCATGAACCTCTATATTGCGGATCATATTGCCAACCTGGGAGCCAATGTCTTTGTCGTTTCTCACTACCAGTGGGCTCAGGGATACGAAGCCTGGTTAAAGGCCCGGCGGCGGAACAAACCTGTCCGCATCGAGGAGTTCGAATTCCTGCGGGACAACCTGCGAGATTACAAAAACATTGGCGCCACTGCCGATATGTGGAGTCTCAACAACTCTGCGCGCTATGAAGGCCACACCCTCTATAATGAAGACATTGCCGGCGTCACGCCCACGATGATCGATATTGGAAGCCAGAAGGTCGAAAGCGGCCGCTACATCACTGATTCCGATTACCAGCATGAGTCTATGGTGTGCTTCATCGGGCACGATCTGGTGGATGAGTTTTTCCCCAGTGTTGAACCCCTGGGAAAGGAAATTCTGATCAACGACCTCCCGTTCACGGTCGTAGGTGTGGCGGAGAAAATTGGCAGCACCTTCGGGCAGAGCCAGGATAACTTCGTGGTGTTGCCGCTCACCACCTACAGTAAGTTTTTTGAACCGCGCCTATCCCTGGACGTGAACGTTCAAGCCTGGGATTCGCAGCAGATGCTGGTGCTGGAAGACGAAGCCCGCGCCCTTTTGCGAGCCCGCCGCCACGTTCCCTACCGTGAGGACGACACCTTTGGCATCAACGCCTCCCAAACCATCATGGACGTGTTTAACCAGCTCATGGGCACCATTTTCGCAGTGACTATCGGAATTGTGGCCGTGTTCATGGTGGTGGGCGGCATCGTGATCATGAACATCATGCTGGCCAGCGTCACGGAACGTACGCACGAGATCGGCATTCGCAAATCCCTGGGCGCACGCCGCCGCGACATCCTGATGCAGTTTGTGATTGAGTCGATTTTGATGGCTTGCACCGGTGGCGGGATCGGCGTCCTGCTGGCCTTCATCGTCAGTGCCATCGTGGACCATTTTTGGACCTCAACGGTACCGGTGAGCGCCGTGCTGGTGGGGCTGGCTCTCTCCACCGCCGTGGGTCTTTTCTTTGGTATTTATCCGGCCAGCCAAGCGGCCAAACTTGATCCCATTGAAGCATTGCGCACGGAGAACTGAATATGCCGGCCGCCAAGCGCCATGACATTCGGGAAAATCTGATGCTCGCCCTGGATACGCTGCGGACGCACAAGTTTCGCGCCTTCCTCACCATCTTGGGCGTGTTGATTGGCACCGCCACGGTCATTAGCGTGGCGTCTATCTTCACGGGTCTCGACCAGCAACTGGTGGACGTGGCGGAAGGCTTCGGGACGCGCTCTCTCTTCATCTATAAATTTGACCCGGGAAAGGTGGGCCCCCTCACCCGGGAAGAGCGCCTGCGCAAACCTCTGACCTATGAGCAGGCCATGGCCCTCAAGGATCTGTGCCCTTCTGTGCAGGCGGTGGGAGTGGAGATCTTCAATCGCGGACCTGCCGTGACCGCCAAGTACAAAGGCGTGGAGATGGCTGATACCAACTTCCTCGGGGCCACGGCGGATGATTTTCAGAACATCAATGCCGATCTTCAGGATGGCCGCATCTACAGCGACACGGACGACCTGCATCGGATGAATGTGGCCGTCATTGGGGCCGATGTGGTGCAAAGGCTCTTCGTGGGCGAGGACCCAATTGGCAAGGAACTGTCTGTGGACGGACACACCTTTCAAGTCATTGGGGCGCTCACCAAGCGCAAATCTCTTCTCGGTGACAACGGCAACGACCGTATCGTGATGGTCCCCTACTTTACCTTCAAGTCGCTTTATCCCCAGGCGAAGGAGAACTTCGTTACCGCCATGGCGTTTCCCGGCAGGCTGGATCAGGCTAAGGATGAAGCCACCGCTGTGCTTCGCCGGGTGCGTAACGACAAGCCCGGCGCTCCGGACAGCTTTGGCATTGCCACGGCGGAGTCGCTCATCTCCAATTTTCGGGACATTATGAGTATGGTCGTGTTGGTGACCATGGTGATTGCCTCCATCGGCCTCATGGTGGGAGGCATTGGGGTCATGAACATCATGTTGGTGTCGGTCACCGAGCGGACTCGCGAAATCGGTGTGCGCAAGGCCATCGGCGCGCGGCGCAGCGACATCACCTGGCAATTCCTATTGGAAGCCATGACCCTGACCGGCACCGGTGGCGCGTTGGGAATCCTCCTCGCCATAACGCTCACCTTCCTGATTCGAGCCCTCGGCTGGTACTCCGCCGTACCCCTCTGGTCGGTCATTGTGGGTTTTGTTGCTTCCGTGAGCATTGGTTTGTTCTTTGGAATGTGGCCCGCCATGAAGGCTTCCCGGCTCGATCCCATCGTCGCGCTACGGCACGAATAAGCCCGGCTCCGCAGATCGCTTGGAATCGCAGATCGATGAACCACCTCCCTGGGGGGGACTGCTAGTCGTATTATCTAAGATCACAGTTTCCGATGACCTGCACGCCGATGGACAGGCTGCCCCCCCAGATCCCGCGGCCCCAGCCCTCTCCCAGGGGTTGCCGATCCGCCGTGGCGAAAGAGTGTGTCCGTGAGCTGACGGACGGGCAAGGGGTCATTTGGAGTCGGCAGATTCGGAGCGGATATGTTTGTGCGCTACAGATTAGCTTTTGGGAATTTGAAGCCGGAATTTGGCGTGCGGCCGAACGCCCCGGACGGCACGGCGAAAAAAAACTCGGGCGTCGAAGTGGAAATGCATGAGCGGAGAGGAGCTCAAGGCAGGAGGATACTCGACGCCCGAGGAAACTAGGCAAAAATCACAAACCCCGCGTAACCCAATCCGGCACCCACCATCGCACCCACTACCACATCACTCAGGAAGTGCATTCCCAACATTATGCGCGACGTGGCCACGCTGAGCGCGCAAAACAGCAGGGCTCCGATCAGGTGGGGATAGAAACTGCCCACGGCCAAGGTAAAAGCGAAGGCCGTGATGGTATGCCCGGAGGGAAACGAGAATTGGTCAGGCGGCAGCAGCGTGGCCCAGCAATGCGGTTCTAGGGTGTTCGGCCGCTTCCGCCCCGTCCATTTCTTCAGGATGAGAAAGAGAATGGCGCCGGCACCGCAGGCCGTCCACGCCGCCGTCATCGCTGCGTACCGGAAGGAGCCGCCCAAGACCATAACCAGCGCACTCAGGCCGTACCAGAGCCAGCCATCGCCCCCGCGCGTGGCGTAAATCATCCAGAGCCGGAACCAGCGTGGCGGCCGCCAACGGTGCACTCGCCGCATCAAACGATGGTCGCGCGTGGCGATGAAATCGAGCATGTGGCCGGGAAGCGTCATGCGCTCGCCTCCCCAGGGGCAGCCCGCATTCCTCCCGTTTGAGGCCTTTTTTCCAGGCCCCGCCAGCGCTCCCAGCGGCTTCCCCAGCGCCGGGCGAAAATGTCTTCCACCACGTAGTTGAGCAACGTCACCACGGGAACCGCCAGCACCAGAGGGGCGAGAAGCATGGCCACGGGCTTCTCCTCCATCAAGGCGGCGCAAATCTGCAAGACGTCGCGCGTCAAGCGGCCGAAGTCCCCCGAACTTCCTTCCACCTCCCCCTGCCCGCGCCGCAGCCCGGCGAGAAATTCTGCCTTGTCGCGGGCACCGCGCACCCACGTGCAGACACTCCCCAGCGAGTGCAGCGTGTGCGCGTCGCTGCCGCCCAGCATGACCTTTCCCGAGTGCCCCGCCATACGCTCCGCCAGCCGGTTCGAGCGCTCGAGAACGTGCCCATTGCGAACTTCCACGCCAGGGAAGGCGCCGTCGACCCAGTCAAAATCCTCCATCGACCGCCGGCCGGTCAGGGCGGAGAAGGCGTGGTTCACGCTGTAAAACAGTTCTTGTTCGTTTAGGTAGGCCACCAGGCGCGGCAGGTCATTCCGGCGCCGCTGGATATCCACATGCTGGCGCTCCGTGAGATCGTACACGCCGACGTGCAGTTCGTTGCCGCTCGGCATGCGGCAAGTCACTTCTTCGCTCACAAAGAAATCCTCGTGCCGGCTGAGCGCCGCCGCCGCGTCTATGGAGTCGTGATCGGAAACCGTGACCAAGTCCATCCCTCCCCGCCGGAGCGTCTGGTAGACCGCCTCCGGTTCGCTGTAGCACTCGCGGCAGATGGCCTTTAGCAGCGGCAAAGTGCACATGCCGGAGTGAATCGTATGGACATGCAGATCACATCGCACGTCATAGGTTAGAAGGCCCATGTTACGGGAATGTATATCCGGAATGAAGTGTCTATGAAGAGTGTCTATTGCCTATTTACAGGATAGCTGAACTATGTAAAGGTAAGAGCATGATTAACGCCGATCTTGTTTTCTTCGATGCCGGCGGCGGCCATCGCGCTGCCGCGGAGGCTCTACGCCTGGTGATGGAAGAGCAGGGCGGATGGAAAATCCGCCTGGTGAACCTTCAGGAACTGCTTGATCCCATCGACTTGATGAGGAAGCTGACCGGCCTGCGCATGCAGGATCTCTACAACCTGATGCTCAAAAAAGGCTGGACGCTCGGCACCCCTCAAACCGTACGCGTGCTGCAGTTCTTCATCCGCCTCCTGCACTCTCGGCAGGTACAGTTGATCGAAGAGTCCTGGCGCTCCAGCCGCGCCGACCTCGTGGTTTCGTTGGTTCCACATTTCAATCGCGCGCTTGCTCAAGGCTTGCGCCAGGTGCGCCCCGGCACCCGCTTTGTCACCATTCTGACCGACCTTGCTGATTATCCTCCGCATTTCTGGATCGAACCCGAAGGGGAGTACCTGATCTGCGGGTCGGACCGGGCCGTTGAGCAGGCGCGTGCTCTGGGCATCCGCGATGGGCGGATTTTTCAAACCTCGGGCATGATCTTGCATCCGCGCTTCTATCAATCCGTCTTCTGCGACCGGCGCGCGGAGCGGAAACAGCGCGGCCTTGATCCCGACCTGCCCACGGGACTCGTGTTGTTTGGCGGGCAGGGTTCCGATGCCATGCTCGAAATCGCCGAACGTGTGGATGCCGAAGGCCCCCACAATCTTCAACTCATCTTCATCTGTGGCCGCAACCAAAAGTTGGCAGATGCCCTGCGCCGGCGCCGCAGCCGCATGCGGAGCTTCGTGGAAGGTTTTACCACCCAGGTCCCCTTCTACATGAGCATTTCCGATTTCTTTGTCGGCAAGCCCGGGCCCGGAAGCGTGAGCGAAGCGGTCGCCATGCGTCTGCCCGTCATCGTGGAGCGCAATGCCTGGACGCTCCCGCAGGAGCGCTATAACGCCGAGTGGGTTTTGGAAAAGCATGTGGGCCTCGTGGTGCAAGGGCCGCACCAAATCCCCGCGGCGGTGAAGACGTTGCTCGAACGCGGGAATCTGGCGCGTTTTCGCGTCTGTGCCGCCGCCATCCGGAACCGGGCGGTCTACGAAATTCCCGGCATCCTGCGCCGAATCGTGGAGGGAACCCACGACAGCCCCGCGCTCGAACCGGAAAAATCATTCAGCGAACAGTGCGCGTAGGCTTGCGGTGAAAGGCGCTCGCGCCACCCCCTTCTCCGTGATAATAGCGGTAATGTAGCGCTGCGGAGTGACGTCGAAGGCCGGATGCCGCGCTTCGACGCCCGCCGGGGAGATGGCGACTCCCGCCAGGTGGGTGACCTCCGCCGAGGAGCGCTCCTCGATGGGAATCTGCTCGCCCGATGCAAGGCTCATGTCGATAGTGGAAAGCGGCGCGGCCACATAGAAGGGAATGCCGTTCTCGTGCGCCAGCACGGCCAGCGAGTAGGTGCCGATTTTATTCGCCGTGTCGCCGTTTGAGGCAATGCGGTCGGCGCCCACAATCACGGCGCGAATCTCCCCCTCCTTCATAAAATGCCCTGCCATGTTGTCGGTGATAACCGTAACCGGAATCTGATCCTTGGCCAGTTCCCAGGCCGTCAGGCGGGCGCCTTGCAGGAAGGGCCGAGTCTCATCGGCAAAAACCCGCAGCTTCTTCCCCGCCCCGATCGCGGCGCGAATCACCCCCAACGCCGTGCCGTAGCCGCCGGTCGCCAGCGCCCCGGCGTTGCAGTGGGTGAGGACGGTTCCCGCGTCCGGCATCAGGTCCGCGCCATGGCGGCCCATGGCTTCGTTGATGGCAATGTCTTCCGCCAGGATGCGCTTGGCCTCCTCCTCCAGACCCACGCGCACCATGGCCAGCGCCTGGGCATCCGTTTGGTGACAGGACAGGGAATTCTCAAATACGGTGCGCATGCGCTTGATGGCCCAGAACAGATTGACGGCGGTGGGACGCGTCTTGCCCAAGGTCTCCGCGATGATTTCAAAATCCGCCCGCAACTCGGCGATGTTCTTCGCCCCCGAATTCTTGACGCCGACGGCAATGCCCATGGCTGCGGCCACGCCAATGGCTGGCGCGCCGCGAATCACCAGGGAGCGGATCGCTTCCGCCACCTCCCGATAGTCCGCATAGGTGCGATAGATTTCTTCCCCCGGCAAGCGCGTCTGGTCGATCATGCGGACGCCCTGCTCGGTCCATTCGATGGTTTTGAACATGCAGCCTCGATGAGTAACCCTGGTTGCTCCGTCAGCAGCAAGGAGCCTGAAGATAAACCGCTATTATACGGATATGTGTGGTTCACCTGCGAGCGCCTCTTCCGCCAGCGCTCGCTCTTCCCGCATATCGAGTTTGGCCAACTCCTCCGCCAGACGGGACGTTTTCCGGCGGGCCAGCATCTCTGCCAGGGCGGCCTGCACAGCCCTGCTCCGGTTCGGATACCGCCCCTCCCTTACCAAGCGGTCAACCTCACGCAATGAGCCAGTATCCAGTGTGACGGAGATCTTCGCAGTTGTCATGGAATGGTAATCCTCGCCGGGGATTGTCCCCAGGACTTCGCGCCATCCTCTGCCGTGCCCCCCAGTTGTGCCTCTACAACAATCCGGCGTTGCCGAGAGTAATGGCAGCGACCATGATGATGATGAGAGAGCCGATCAGAATCAGGATGAGAGCCTGCTTGCGAAGGTCTTTTTCAACTGTCTGCTCGCTCTTAGAGTTGATTAAGAAGGTCTTCTCGTTCTCGCCTCTGGTGATGAGGTGGCGGTCGTGGTCGTCTTTGGGGCTGGGATTCTCCACGCAAGTCCCCAGGACCATGCAATCACGGTCAGCCAGCAGGCAATTCTCGGTGAAGCGATAATGGTGCGCGCCGAAGTCGATGCTTAATGCGCCCCCGCTTGAGATTTCCGGGATAGCCAGCTTATAGCCAATGCTCCGGGGCTTTGCCGCTGCGGTCGAGCCGGGCGCATTCGTCGCTACGAGCGCCGCGCGTGCGCGTTCGGATGCACCATCGAGATACGCGCGCAGGTCCTGTTCCGAGGGCCCAGCCACGCCGAGCGATGGCTCCACGAACCGCTTGCTTGCCAGTTTCGGCCCGATCTCGTAGCTGAAGGTTTGGAGGGCGTCGAGTTCCGCATACGGCGCGTTGACCAACACCTTAGCCGTTCCATCGTCCAGATAGAACGGCCGGCAATCCATTTCGCTGGAGACCGGTTTCCACCCCCCATTCTTACCCTGAACGTACTTCTCCATCCTCACCCAGTAGAAGAAACATGGAGCGCCGGTCAACGGGCTGGAAAGTGGGTCCTCACCGGTCGCCTTGCCGCGCGCGTGAGTGAGCCCCATGGCAAGGCTGCGGATCGGCATGATGGGCGTGTCGGCAAGAAGGCGGTATCTACGGAATGACCGGAAACCCAGAAAGAAGAGCAAGGCGCCCAGCGCGAAGAGCAAGAGAATGCCAAGAGGGGAATTCCCGCCGGACCTCAATAACACTGCCAGCATGAGCGTCATGATTTATACTCCTTCTCTGCGTCGCAGTGCGCAGCGTCCAGTATAACCATAATCTGCTTCACCCACTCGCGGTGTTCGGGCTTCATTAAAACCGAACGCAGGCACAGCACCGTGTCTTGACCGCCTGGCGAATCCGCCAGAGGTAACGCCCCGATGGATCGGGGCGGCTTTTCCAGCGAGGGGAAATGCGAGACGGGCAGCCGCACCAGCGCCAGGTGCAAGCCGCGATTGGCGGCCGCCGTGAAGATGCGCTGCGATAGTTCAGAAACGAGGCGGGCGGATTCAGCGCGCGGCGCCCAGACCACGATGTCCAGCTCAGGAGGAAACGGCACGAGCCATCGGGAATCAGCGGCGAGCCGCTCCGCCAGGCTGACCGCGGCTTCCCGGCCGGCCTCGAGCCCCTTGGCGAATTCGCCACCGCGCACGAGGGGCAACAGTTTTTGTGTGGCCCACAACGCCACGGCCGAAGCCCCCGGGCGCGAGCACTCCAGGCTGATTTCACCCAGATGCAATTCCGAGGAAGTGAAGTAGGTGTAAGGAGAATCGTGTTTGTACAGCGCCCCCACGCTCGGGTCGCGGAACAGCACGCACCCACACCCATATGGTTGCAGGCCGTGCTTGTGGGGATCAACCACAATCGAGTCAGCCTGGCCGATCTGTTCGAAGGCCGCGCGGGTTTCCTCCGTCAGATTTCCGGCAAGGGTGAAGTAGCCGCCGTATGCCGCGTCCACGTGCAAGCGGAAGCCGTGTTGGGCGCGCAGGCGAAGGATCTCCGGCAAGGGGTCAATGGCGCCCGTCCCGGTGGTTCCAAGGGTTGCCACGACACAGCCAATATCTCCTCTCGCCAGCCGCGCTGCCAAGGCCTGAGTATCCATCCGCCCTCGAGGGTCGCAGGGAACTTCCGTGAATGGCAAGCCCAGCACGCTGCTGATGCGGTGGTGCGTATAGTGGGCCTGCGTGGAGGCGGCAATCATTTTTCCCGGATGAAGCTGACCCGCCACCCAGAGCGCCTCGAGGTTCGCCATGGTGCCGCCGCTGGAGAGATGCCCCAGGTGGGTTTGCCAAGTCAGCATGGCGGCGATTTCCGCTACCGCTTCTTTTTCCATCGCCGAACTGGCGCGCCCGCCGTCCAGCGCATGGTTGTTGGGGTTGATCCAAGTGGCCAGAGCATAGGCGGCGCGGGCAATCGGATGCGGTGGTTTGAGCATCTGGCCGGCATAGAAAGGATGAAAGTATGGATAGTTATCGCGCAGGCGAACGGCGACTTGCTGCATCACCTCCGCCATGCGTACCCGGCCCGGCGCCGGCGCGTCGATGGCGGGAAGTGAGGCAAAGCCCTGCTCCAATGTCCGGAGCGCCGCCGGTAGAATCTCCAGAGTGTCTCTTTCCAACTCCATCGCAACCTCCCAGGGGAATTGGCATCAGGGGTTAGGAATTGGGGGTTAGGGAAAGAGCGTCCCCAGCCATGCGTCCCGAATCCCTAATCCCGATTCCCGCCTCAATGCACTCAGGCGCGGTGCGGTTCGACCTCGCGTGCACGGCGTGGGCATTGTAAACGATATTCGCTTCGCGCGCAGGCGCACGGCATTCTTGCGTATCCGCCGCCGCCTTTCGAGCGACGACGGACGGCAGGGGCGAGGGTAGTAATATCAAATTTGCCATTTCCGATTCACAGTGCTGCCTTGCCCATTCACTTTCATCCTGAGCCCTTGGGTCATCGGGTCATCGGGCCATCGGGTCATCGGGTCATTTGCGATTGGCGATTCGTGATTTGCGATTTGTGATTTGCGAATCTCGGCCTTCCATCTCAGATCTACGGTTTTCGCAGTTACCCAATCGATCCATTTTCTGACTTGGCGCCGCCGATAACCGATACGAGGTAATGTGGGTGGCGCGGATCACAGTGATTGTGCCGGGCAGCGCGCATCTCTTCGCTTCGCACCTTGACCCCGGAGTCTGGACCACGGGTGGAAGCCGCATCTCACCGCTCGTCACTCGCCACTGGCCTTGGGTTCGCGCTGCGGGACCGTCCTTGGATCGAGTCATGGGGCCATCTAAAACCAACCCCATTGACAGCCGATGAGCCGATGGATCGATGGGCCAATCAGCCGATGAGCCAGCTTCCCTTCGCCTCGCGTTCAACGTCTTTCTCCTTTATTTTCATCAAGATCGTGGAAAGATGCGTATAACTCGTTTGTTTTCATCAATATCGTGGAAACACGGAAAAGTTGGAAATTCCCTCCATTTATTTTCAATAACTTAAGGCAATTTTCCCCCATTTTTTATCCCCTTTTTTTTCGCCCGACCCTTGCTGCGGAAAATTTGATAACTGTTTTAGTTTCAATAATATAGTTTTTTGAGGAATTCTCTCCGTTCACTGCTAATCCTTGTTGTTTCTGATACATCGTGGAGACACGGCCTGTTTTTCCGCCTCGAATTCCGGCCATCAATATAACTATTGGTATTTGAATAAGATAGACAGTATAGACATTTTGACCCTAGACGCTAACCCCTTTCCTTTCCGAGATATCGTGGAAAGCCACGGTTTTGTAGCGCTGAACTTTAGTTCAGCATATGCCGACCTCCCGACTTTGTCGGGACAGGCGCCGGTCGGCGGTACAAGTTCAGCATGTGCCGACCTGAAGGTCGGCGCTACAAGTACCGCATGTGGCGACCTCACGGGCCGCTTGATCCTCATTTCGCGACCGACAACGGCCATGGGCTAGGATACAACAGTCGGAGGCCCGAGTCAAGGCAAAAGAGAGGCTACATTGTAAACCTATGAAGTAAGGCAAGGGGTCACGCCCGGCGTTGGGACAAATCATCCAGACAAATCATCCCGGCCGATGATTCTGGCATACCGGCAAGAGCGGAGGCGCCAAGGCGCCGGCTGAACGCGCTTGTTGGGCGGCACATCGTTCAACCACTTGGCCTTCTTGGAAACAACATTGGCGTTCTGGATTTGTACTCCAGGTAGGATGCTCCAAAGCGAATCTCCAGCTCTCGTTCTTCATACACTTTCACGAAGACAAGCAATGCCGGTGCAAACAGGACGAGTACCCAAAGCACAAACAGCGCTGATTGAAACCAGATCCCCAATGACAGGAGAAAAGCCAGAACTGCAAGCACCATGGGATTACGCGTCCAGGCATACAACCAATCTGCCGCCAATCTCCTGCTGAGTGCAATCGCAAAGGGCGCACCGAGCCCTTTCCAGGCAAGGTTTACCACGGTCAGCGAAAAAGCCGCCCCAGTCATAATGACTAACCACAAGCCGATTTCAACCGGTATGGGAAGCGTCCAGCCAGACCAATCTTGATGAGTGGCTGCGGCTCGAATGATGGCTACGATAAAGGGAATCCCCACGGCATAATGGACAAACGTGGTTATCCAAACGGCTCGGCTGGTTGTTGGCTGCCTGTCGAGAATCATCCTCCCCAGCCAAACGAACGGGAATACCAACAATACACCTCCCACAATAATGGACAGATTCATTGTATTTGAGAGCGGTTGATTGAGCGCCCATAGGCAAGTAAACAAGGTGAGTACCAAAAGGGCAATCCTAGAAAACAATTCAACGGCATGTCTCACGGCAACCTCCTGTGACCATTTTCGAGACCGCCCAACTTCAGGTTAGGGTGGCATGCGCCCTTGCGATGCAATTGTAAGTCAAGGACGACGAGATTGGCAGGAAGTTACCTCGAAGGCTGAGATCAACGCCCTCGAGGTGGGGCTGGCATGTACTGGGCCTAAAAACCCTCGGGAACAGGCGGCAAAGGGCGCGACAGGCCACGCCTGGCACTCGCCTTGCGCCTGACTTCCCGATAAGCCCTGGTAAAGTGCGGCCTTCCTTCTACCCGGCCGCTTGATGGCCTGACAAAAGCCTGCCCATGTTCCTCCGCTGATCAAGGACAGAGGGGGGCGCAGGCTCTCGCACCCCAGAGAGTCTGCGTTCTTTGTTCCGTGTCACGCTTGGCGGCGGGAGGATGCGCGGACATGTCGCGGCGGGGACGGCGGGTTTTGTCGCACCGGTTTTTGTTCTTAAGGGCAGCCCCATCCCCGTGGACCGCATCTCTTTACCCGCCGACTCGCGCTCACTCTCATTCAAAGTGGACAAGCGGAACGGAAGGCCGCAGCTCCACCAGCTTAGTCGTAATGATCAGCTTGGCGGGCATGAGTTCCGGACCTTCCCAGCCCTCCTTTACCGCCTCGATGTGGATTTCGCCGGGACGCTTTGTGCTCTGCACAATCGCCTGCGCAAGCCCGTTGAACAGCGAGCGCCTGGGTTCCTTGTCGCTCTCCTGGCAGTTGGGGTCGCCGTTCCCCACGCCGATCAGTGCGCCGGCGCCGGAAACCTTGAACGTAATCTTGTTGTTGGCGGTCGGTACCGGCCGGCCCTCCCGGTCGAGGGCTTCCACCTTCAGAATGGCGAGGTCCTCGCCGTCGGCGTTGATCTCGGTGCGGTCGGCAGTCAGGCGGATGGCTACTGTGGGGCCGGTGGTCTCGCGCTTTGCGGTCAGAACCACCTTGCCGTCCTTTGATCCGCGCGCCTCGATCGCGCCCGGCTCGTATTTCACTTTCCACTCCAAATGGCCAAGGTGCGGGACCTTCTGGCTGCCCAGGCTCTTGCCGTTGACCAGCAACTCCACCTCGTCCAGGTTGGAATACACCCAGACCGGAATCTCGTCGCCCTCCCTGCCGTGCCAATCCCAGTGCGGGAACAGGTGCAGCCCCGGCTCCTTGCCCCACCACGCTTTGTAGTAGTAGAAGTAGTCCTTCGGATAGCCGCACATGTCCACGATGCCGAACTGCGAGTTGATCGACGGCCAGCCGTAGGGCGTCGGTTCGCCGCGATAATCGAAGCCCGTCCAGGCGAACCCCCCCGCCTCCCATTCGCGCGTAGCGTAGAACGTCCACCATCCTTCCGGCGTTTTGCCCCACGGCACCACGCCGTCGTAGGAGTTCATCGTGTTGCGCAGCGGATCGGTTGCGTACTCGCCGCGGGTGCTGATGGCGCTCGACGTCTCCGAGCCGTAGACCGGGCGCTGGGGATACTTTTTGTGGAACGGGTCGGGGTTCCTCTCGTTGTAGTTGAAGCCTATAATGTCGAACGCCGCGGAGACGCCCTTCTCGTTGTCCCCGTTGACAGCAGCGGAGACCACCCGCGTCGGGTCGAGCTCGTGGCAAAGGCGCACCATGCTGCCAGCGATCTTGGCGCCCTGCTCGGCCATGGCGTCTTGCAGTAGCCACTCTTCGTTACCGACGGACCAGATGATAATGGACGGTGAGTTGCGATAGCGCTTGACCATCAGTTCGAGTTGCTGCAGGCCCTCGGGATTTGAGCTCATCTGGCGGGTCTCGCACATCATCATCATGCCCATGCGGTCGCAGGCTTCCACCCACTCAGGTGTGGGCATGTTGTGAGAGGTGCGGACGGCATTGCAGCCCATCTCGCGCATCACGGCAAGCCGGAACCACTGCAGGCGGTCGGGCAGCGCGGCGCCGACGCCGGCGTGATCCTGGTGATTGCACGTGCCCTGGATCTTGAGCGATTTGCCATTGAGGAAGAAGCCCTTTTCCGCATCGAAGACAGCAGTGCGCACGCCGAACGTGACGCGCTCGGCATCGCGCACCTGGCCGCCGGAATCGACCGTGACCGTGGCCGAGTAGAGGTTCGGCTCATCCACCGACCACAGCGCTGGATTCGCCAGCTTTGCCGTGGCGCTGAAAGTGGCTGAGCCCTCGACGGCGATGGACTGCGCGGGCGCTTCGGCAGTCGCGACCGTTGCCCCCTTGGCATCGACGATTTTCCAGCTCACCTTGGCGCTCGCCGCCTGCTTGCCTGCGTTCTGGACCACGGTCGCGAGATTCAGCGTGGCCGAGTTGCCGTTCACGGTGGAGCGGACCGTGCTGTCCCATTTGCCCAGGTGCACGGCATCGGTCTTCGTCAGCCACACGTGGCGATACACGCCCGCGCCCTCGTAGAACCACCCGTCGCCAAAGCTGGCATCCACGCGCAACACGATGTAGTTCTTCGCGCCATAAGCGAGGAAATCGGTGAGGTCAAAACGGAACGGCGCGTAGCCGTTGTTGTTGCGGCCGATAAAGCAGCCGTTGACGAAGACCAGCACATCGCGGAAGGCGCCGTCGAACTCGACCCAGATGCGGCGGCCCAAGTCGCTGGCGGGAATCTCGAACTCGCGGCGGTACCAGCCCACACTCGTTTGGGGAAAGCGGCGGCCGAGCGGCTTGTACCCGTGCCCGCGCAGCGGATCGTCGTTTCCGATCCCGGCATCGTCGCGCACGAACGGAAGTTCTACCGCCCAGTCGTGGGGAAGATTGAGGCGGCGCCACTGGGAATCGTCGAAGCCGGCCTTGGCGAACTTGAAATCGCCGGTCTTGGCAAAGTCGCCCTGGCCGAAGCCGAATCCCAGATCTTTGGCGGGGTCGGTGCCATGGCCGAAGGTGAACTTCCAGCCGAAGTCGAACAGGAGTTGCTCCCGGGGCGGAATGGCAGGGACGGCTGCGGCTGAGCCCTCCAGCGTGTCCTCGGCGAGTAGCGGGGCGATGCGGGCCAAGGCGGAGCCCGCGAACAAAGAAGAGGCGGAGAGAGCCAGCCCGGAAGAGAGCAGGTCACGGCGAGAGAGGCGCGGCATTAGGACCTCCAAGGATTGAAGATTCATTATACGCGAGGAAAAACGCGCATGTCATGCAAGGCGAGCTGAATCTAGTGGGCATTGGTTTTCAGCCCAAAGTCACTTTGAGGGCAGCGGCATAATCCACGTTCGGTCGATACTGCTTCGGAAGCTCGACCCGCAGGCCATCGGCATTCTGCTTCCAGTGCACCCTCTCCTGCGTTCCGATCAGTTCCACCCGGGCGATCCTGCCCGGATTTGTTGCCGCCGATGATCCGAGTGCCTCCGCGAGGATGGGCTCCGCAGGCCAGCCAAGGACCAGAGCATAGATGACTGTATTCGTTTTGTTCCGGGTGAATCGGATGTCCTTCGGCCCGAGTTTGCTTACACTGTTGCCCTGAAACCGTCCACTCTTTACCATATGGGGGCCTTCGCCATAGATTTTCCAGGGTCTGGTCTCGTAAATGGCCTCGCCATTCACCTGCATCCAGTCCGTGATGCCATCAAGGACAGCGATTTCCTTGCTATCGATGGTTCCGTCAGGCTTGCCGGGAATGTTCAGGATGAATGTGCCGTTCTTGCTGACGGTATCGATCATCCAGTGGATTACATCGCGGGGCGGCAGATATCCGCCAAACTCGCCGGGTTTCTCGAAGAGCCTGCGGTGGTAATGCCATTCGCCGATACAGGTCTCTGACTGCCACGGGTAAGGCATGATTTGGCCTGTCAGGCCACGCTCATAGTCAGCCACCAGAGCCTTGGCCAGGCGGTCCGGAATCTCCTTGCCATTCAGAACTGCCTCCATTCTGCCCCCGTGCGTTTGTAGATTGTGATTGTAGTAATACGCGGCAATGTTCATGCCGCCCCAACCGAGAGGGACCAGGTCATTATCAAAATAGAGCAGGTCGGGATCGTGCTGATCGATCAGGTCGCGCGTGCGATCATAGAAATCCTTGACGTACGAGACATCCGGCAAAGCGTTCAACGGATGTTTAACCCCATAGATCCGATGCGGATCGAATCCCTGCCACCACTGGTCTTTACTTTCACCGGCAGTTAAATCCCCATCGTAGGGGACGCCTGCCAGCGGACCGGATTTGTCCGCGCCATGGCATGATTGGAAAAACCACCAATTGAAGGCCTGATGCACGGTGACCCCGAGGCGTAATCCCTGTTTTCGCGCTGCGGCGGCCCAGGCGCCCACCACATCGCGATGCGGACCCATCGCCGCCGCGTTCCAGGGTTGATGCTTGGAGTCCCACGTGTCGAAGCCGTCGTGATGATTGGCAAGCGCAACGAAGATCTTCGCCCCGGCCTTCTTGTAGCGCGCAATGAGGTCGTCGGGTTCCCAGTTCAGAAGCGTCCACTGCGGGCAGAGATCTTTGTATCCGAAACGCGATGGAGGCCCGTAATGTTCGAGGTGATATTGGTACTGCCGTGAGCCCTCAATGTACATATTGCGCGCGTACCAATCACCGGCTTCGGGCACGCACTGCGGGCTCCAGTGGGCCCAGATGCCAAACTTCGCATCGCGGTACCACTCCGGCGCGTCGTACTGCAGCAGCGAATCCCAGGTGGGCTTGTACGGCCCCTCACCTGCAAGATCCGGGATAGGCGAGTCCATGGGGACGCCGTCCCACGATCCGCCCGGGATGGGCAGCACGGGCGGGCGGCCCATGGCGTTGGGCTTCCAAGCCGCCTCATCGAGCTTCGCTGGAACGATTTTGCCACCGCTCAACTGATAGAAGACCCTCTTCTCCGGCGGCAATGCGCAGAACTGGGCGTAGTCTCCGGTGTACTGACCGAATCCGCTGGGCAATTCCAACTGATTATCCTGCGCGGTTTGCCCCAAGGCTGGTAGGGCTTTCGATGCGGCTGCGATCGCCAGAAACTTGCAGAAATCCCGTCGCTGCACAACCACCCCCGTCATGTTCGCGAAGCGGCAGGTCACCCCATCCGCTTCGTCATCATAGGCTCGACATCGAGAAACGCGGATTATAACAACCGACATCAGCGCGGTCAACGGTGCGTTGCCGTCGGCACGGTCAGAATGGGGCCGTAAGGCATCAATCATCCCCCGCTGTCGCGTTCCCGCGCACCTCCGTCCCAAAATCGGACATCCACCGCCCATGGAATTTTAGGCGGATTGCGCATTGTCAATAAGATACGGACAATGTTACAAGGCATCACACGTGCTTTCTACACGTTGCAGGAGGAGGAGGAATCATGCTGGATGATCTACGCTATGCTTTGCGCACCCTGCGGCACAATCCCGGGTTCGCCGTGATCGCCATTTTGTCGCTGGGATTGGGAATTGGGGCCAACGCCGCCATTTTCAGCATGGCGGAATACTTGATTCTGCGCCCCCTTCCCGTCCCCCGTGCCTCTGAAATTGTAGTTGTCCAGGCACACTTGCGGGGGGAAAGCGCCGGCCTATTCCAGCAGGCCGGTTTGTCCTACCCGGATTTCATCGACTTGCAAAGGAAGAGCAAATCCTTCTCCGGCCTCGCGGCATCACAGTATTTCCCCCTCGGCATCGCTCACGACCGGACCACGCTGCCCAAGATGACGTACGGGGCGCTGGTAAGCGGAAGTTTCTTTGACGTGCTGGGCGTGCGTCCACAACTGGGGCGTGGCTTCCGCGCGGATGAGGACCAGGTGCCGGGCCGCGATGCGGTGGTCGTGCTGGGTCATGATTTTTGGGAGAACGAGTTTGCGTCGCGACCGGACGTCGTGGGGAAGGGCATTTTCCTCAACGGCCTCCCCTTTACGGTGGTGGGAGTGGCGCCGGAGGAATTTCGCGGGCCATTCGTTTGGGTGCGCGCCGACGTGTATGTTCCCCTGGCCATGGAACCGGCGCTGGCAGGCGCGTCGCAGCAGAGCGAACTGGAAATGCGCGGGGTTCGAGCGTTGAGGATTCAGGGACGGCTGAAGCCGCGGGTGAGTGTTGGCCAAGCCTCGGCCGAGGCCGGAGTCATCAGCCAGCAGCTTGCCCAGGCTTACCCGGAGACGAATCGCACTTGCTCGTTGAGCGTTGGGACCTACCGGCAAACCCAGATCGAGCAGTATTCGACGCCGGCAGTGGCATTCCTCGTCATGATGGTGCTGGCCGGGGTGGTGCTGCTGATCGCGTGCGCCAACATCATGAACCTGATGCTGAGCCGCGCCTCCGCCCGCTCGCGCGAGATCGCCCTGCGGCTGGCGGTGGGAGCGGGACGGGGCCGGTTGATCCGCCTCCTGTTAACGGAGAGCCTGGTGATCGCGATTTTGGGCGGGGCGCTGGGACTTCTGATCGCCCAAGCGGCCGCGGCAATGTTTTCCCATTTCCGCATCCCCAGCGACATTCCTATCGTGCTCGATTTCGGAATCGACTCACAGGTGCTGCTCTTCGCACTGTTGATTTCGGCGGCCAGCGCCATCCTGTTTGGCCTGGCCCCGGCGCTCCAGAGCACCAATCCTGACTTGGTTTCGGCTCTGAAGTCCACCGCGGGAACGGGGGACAAGCAAAGGCGATTCCTGGGGAAGAATGCGCTGGTCATCGCGCAGGTTGCCGGTTCGCTGGTGCTGCTGGTCGTGGCCACGCAGGTTTTTCTCGGGGTGTCGATTCTTCTCTCCTCCCCGATGCGTTTCCGCGTGGACCACATGCTCACCGCCGGCTTTAATCCGGCGTTGGCGCGCGACTCGATGGAGCAGACGAGGGAATTCTACCGGCAGTTGCTGGACCAGGCTCGGACCCTCACCGGGGTGAAGTCCGCCGCTCTCTCGCAGGCCATACCTTTGATGGAATCCCCGGCGCAGTCCCAGATTGGGGGATTAGGTGCGACGAGGGTCATCCCCGAGGGGGTCCAGTTGCCCACCGGGACGGAGGCGGTCACCTTGTATTCGAACGTCGTCAGCGAGGGCTACTTCCACACCCTCGGCGTGCCCATTGTCGAGGGCCGCGACTTCCTGCTGACCGACCAGGCGGGTACGCCGCGGGTGGTGATTGTCAATGAGCAGTTCGCCCGCAAGTACTATCCCAATCAAGAGGTGATCGGGAAACGCCTGCGATTGAACAGCGCGGCCGGTCCCTTCGCCGAGATCGTGGGGGTAGCGAAGCAGAGCACGTACCTGAACCCTTTCGAACCGCCTCTCGAGTATCTTTACCTGCCCATGACCCAGAACCCCAGCGCCGCGATGGCCCTGATGCTTGAAACCGAGGGCCCTCCCGCCGAAGAGGCCGGCCCCTTGCGAGACCTGGTACGGCGGCTGGATTCGAACCAGCCGATTTACGCCGTGCGGTCCATCCAGGAAGTCTATGACCTGACCGTGAAACAACGGATGGATATCCTCCGCCAGATCATCGGAGGGCTGGGTTTCCTGGGGTTGGCGCTGGCGTTGGTCGGACTCTACGGATTGATGACGTATTCGGTGAGCCTGCGGTATCGCGAAATCGGAATCCGCATGGCGATTGGGGCGGCCCCCAGCAACGTGGTCAGGATGGTGCTGAAGCAGGGGATGATTCTGGCCGGTAGTGGAGTGGTAATCGGCTTGGCCCTGAGTCTTGCCGTGTCCAGGCCGCTCGCCAACCTGGTGCAAAGCCGCGGCTTCAACATGCCTCTCGTCGCGCTGGTCACCGTAGCCCTTCTGGCCATGGCGGCCCTGGGAGCGTATATCCCCGCCCGCCGGGCGTCGCAAGTCGATCCCAACACCGTCCTGCGGCAGGAGTAAGCTTCGATGGCCGGACACGGGGTGTTGGCCCCTCAAAAACGAGTCACGGATTCGCTCCGCCAGGCAGCTCAGCGGATGAAGCCTCATATTCACGGTAGAATCCACCTCTAGGTCGATCTTTCCACCGACGACATTGGCACCGGTCTGTTTGACGACATCGCTTTTTCCGTTAAGAGCACGTTACCCTGGTATTTCATCATGTTTAACGACTTTGCTCGACGATTACTTGGCGATTGCGGAATGACTTCTCCGGCAACCATCGGCGGACACCCAGCGCGCCGGTATCCCACTTGGATTCAGGCTTATCCGCCCTGGCAAGTGCCGGTGCGAAGCAGGATGAGAACTGCTTTGCGGGCCAAGCGATTCATGCTAATGTGTGGACTCTAGGTTTGCGGCTAGCGGACCACCTCTTGGGATGGCCGTTCCTTATCGGCATACTGGTGCCACACTCGATGGGTCATAGGTGTCTGACTTCATAGGGGGGAGCATGCGAGTTATACCATCATATATCCGGCAGACTTTAATCCGGCAGGCGTTGCATTGCCTGATCCTTCTTCTCAGTGTCGGCTGCGTAGCAACCTGGGGGCAAACCTTTCAGGGTAGCTTCACAGGGACCGTAATGGATCCCACCGGGGCGGTCGTTCCGGGCGCCCTCGTGACGATTACGGAAAAAGACAAAGGGTTTTCGCGCCGCGTGACCACCTCCAACGAAGGCAGTTATGAGATTCCCCTTCTCCCGCCAGGGCGCTATGTCCTTGTCGCCAAGAAGGAGGGCTTCCGGGCATTCGAGCGAGGCCCCATGACGCTCCTCGTCAACCAGCACCAGCGGGTAGACATGGCGCTCGAGGTGGGCCCGCAGGCCACGACCGTCAAGGTGGAGGCAACCCCTGCCACGGTCGAGAGCCAAACCTCCTCCGTAGGAACCACCATCGACGAGCAGAATGTGAATGAGGTCCCCCTGAACGGGCGGAGTTTTCTGGAGCTGGCGTTGCTCGTGCCCGGCGTATCTCCGGGAACTGCGGGCACCCATATCAGTGCCCGGGGTGGCGCCATCAATGTGAACGGGATGCGCGACTCGATGAACTCCTATTGGCTGGATGGCCTCGATGATACGTCCGTGGGCGTGGGCCAATACACCGTGGCCCCGCCACTCGACTCAGTGCAGGAATTCCGCATGGAGACGGGAGTTTACGAGGCCAAGTTCGGCGCCCACGCCGGGGCCGAAGTCAACATGGTGACCAAGTCTGGAACCAACGAACTACACGGCAGCGCCTATGAGTTCGCCCGCAATACCGATTTCGACGCGCGCAACTTTTTTGACCCCTCCGTGGCGCCCATGCACCGCAATCAGTTTGGCGGGACGCTGGGCGGACCGATCGCGCTTCCTGGGGTCTACGACGGACACGACCGCACGTTTTTCTTTTTCGCCTACGAAGGCACCCGTGAGCACCGCGACTTTTATGACAACTTCCTTGTTCCCAGCTTGGCAGAACGCGGGGGCGACTTCACCGACCTCCTGAACCCCACCTGTTCCACCCAGACCGTGCTTATCGACCCCTTGGCTCTGATGCAGGGTCAGGTTCAGCCTTTCACCAACATTATCAACGACGAGGTCTTGCCGCAATTGGACCCGGTGGGGAAGAATCTCGTCAATCAGTTCCCGCAGCCCAACATCCCGAATGCCTCCTGCGGCGCCGCCAACTACCAGGCGTTGGTCAATCGCCAGGTCAACTACGACACCCTGACCGGCCGCGTTGACCACCAGTTCAGCACCAAGAACTCGATGTTCGTTCGCTACAGTCTGAACTTTGACCGGGAGTTCTGGCCCGGCGGCACGAACCCGGAAAGCAGTACGACGCTGCCCGGATCCGGAGCCATCTCTCGCAATTCTTACCAGATGGCGGGTCTCGATTGGACGCACATCTTCAGTCCCAAGCTTGTCAACGAGCTCAAGATCGGTTACAACCGCTGGCAACTCCGCGAGGTTAACCAAGATCTGGGCAGCACCCTGGCCTCCACTCTCGGCATCGAGGGCATCAACAATATCGGCTCAGTGCCTGCGGGTTACCCCAATATGACCTTTTCCAGCTATGCCGGCATGGGCGCTGACCTCGACGTCCCCCAACGCGGCGCCGTGAACAGTTTCCAGTTCGGCGACACCCTGACCCACGTGCTGGGGTCCAACACGTTGAGCAACGGGGCCGATATTCGCCTGGTCCGGCGGGGAAATTTCACCATCGACAACGTCATGCGCGGCCAATTCGATTTTACGGGGCTGGTGACAGGAGGCCTCGGACAACTGACTCAGGCCGAGCAGCAGGGGATTGCCATGGAACTCCAACTACCCTGCGCCGCAACCGGCAACTGCCAGTTCGGCAACAGCATCGCGGACGCGCTTCTGGGTGTGCCGCAAGATTGGATCAACGGCGATCAGGAGTACATCTCTGGCACCTTTGGTGAATATGACTTTTTCGTTCAGGACGACTGGCGCGTGCGCCCCCATCTGACCTTGAACCTCGGTTTGCGTTATGAGTACAAGAGCCTGGTTACGGAAAAGGACAACGACTTTTCCAACTTCGACTTTAGCAACGGGGATCTGATGGTGGCGGGGACCAAGGCCGTAACCCTGTGGGGCTTTAATCCCAGCATCAACCCCATCACCGGCCAGTACCAAATTGACCCTCAGCCTTGCACGGCTCAAACTTGTGCGCAAACCACGCTCAACCTGGGAAGCACCGCAAGCAACCGTTCGCTGCAGCATCCAGATCGAAACAATTTCGCGCCGCGCATCGGCATTGCCTGGCAACCTTTTAAGAACCCCAATACCGTTCTGCGGGCCGGCTACGGTATTTTCTACGACCAGACCTTTGGCGACGTCTATTTCCAGAAAGCCTCTAACCCACCCTTCCTCCAGCTCGAGGAGGGCAGCTTCGCATCGGCCTTTGCGAGCGGGTTACAGCCTGGCAGCGGCGCCATCATCGGGACCGCTTTGACGGGCGACACCGCGGCGGGCTACCCTGCCATTAGCCCCTTCCAGCTCAATTTCCGCAACGCTTTCATCCAGGAATGGACCGCGGATGTGCAGCGACAGCTTCGCGGATCTTGGCTGATCGACCTCGGCTACGTTGGGACTCGCGGACTGCGCCTGGTGTCGGAGACTGACCCGAATCAGCCGATTAACCTGTCGGTGAACCCGCAGACGGCGGTCTGCCCCTCTCCTTTAAGCCCCATTGGCGGCTGCGCGGCGCCTTATCCCTATCTCGCTAATTTCGCGTATACGCAGTCCTCCGGCAGCTCCATTTACCACGCTTTCCAGGCCAAGATAGAACGCCGGTTCTCGAAAGGACTTTCCTTCCTGGCTGCGTACACCTACTCGAAGTCCATTGACGACACCTCCGGACCCTTCAGCGATACCCGTAACGCCAACTTCCCCCAAAACTCTTACGATGTGGCGGCGGAAAAGGCCGTGTCGGATTTCGACATCCCCCACCGGCTGTCTCTCGCCTTCCTCTGGGCCATGCCCTTTGGTTCGACCGTGGCGAAGCTCGATAACCGTAACCTCAATCACCTGATTGAAGGGTGGGAAGTGGGAAGCGTCCTCACCGTGCAGTCGGGCCCGCCTTTTACTCCGGTCGTGAGCGGGGACATCAGCGGTGCAGATGAGATCAACAACGCCACGGTGCAGGCCGATACGGACCGCCCGAACGTCGCGAGCAACGTCTTCTACCCCTCGAAGCAAACCCCCCAGCAGTGGGTGAATGCCTCGGCCTTCAGCATTCCCGGCAATTTCACCTTCGGCAACGCCGGGCGCAATATCCTGCGGGGGCCGGGACTGGGAAGCTGCGATTTCACCATCCATCGCGACTTTCGCCTGGGCGAAGCGAGCCGCCTGGAGTTCCGCGCCGAGATGTTTAACATCTTCAACCGGCCAAACTTCGATATTCCCCAACGTAACCTGGCCACTTCGAGCTTCGGCCAGATCTTCAACACCGTTCAGCCAGTGGCAGGCTTGGCGTCGGGCGGACCGGGCGAGCCGCGAGAACTGCAATTGGGTTTGCGATTGACTTGGTAGGCGCTGACCCGTGGGCGAGTCCTTTTCAGCAAGCCATCGGAAGGGCGGGGCTCGAGCCGCGCCGCAAAAGCGGCTTTTCTTCGTCAGTCCCAGGTGTACCGCTCAGCTCGAGGCCGGAAGGTACTTGGGCCGGGAGAAACGCGAAGAATCTTCAGGGTATTGAAACGGCATAGCTGAAGCTCGCCCCTTCCCGGCCCGGGCGAGAAATCCAGGTTAGGCTTGAATCCGGCGTTCGCGGCATTCCGCTCCTGAGTTTAGCATGTTGGGTAGAAACGGCGCTTCTCGTGTCTCCCCTTGCAGATTGATTCTCGCCTTGATGGTCTGCGTCGTGGGTGGATGGACCTTCCCCCAAACACAGGATTTCAAAGGTGAGGTTGTGGGCGCCAAAGACGCGCCGATTGTCGGCGCCGTCTGCACCTTGAGGGGGAACGGCTTGCCCGCCGAGGGCATCTCTGTCGTGACCGGTGAAAAGGGGGGATTCGACTATCCCGGCTTGCCGCCGGGCAAGTACGACTTGGTGTGTGCAGCCGTGGATCACCTGCCGCTGGTGCAAAAGGACCTCGTGGTAACCCCGCAGGCTGTCTTATCGGTGCGGGTTGTGTTGCCGGATGCGGTGAAATTGCGGGAAACGGTCGAGGTTCGCGAAGCGGCGCCCACTATTCCCCGGGAAAGTGGCGCTCCGACCGCCCGGCTGAGTTCTCCGGAACTCATCGCTTTGCCTCTGGTGGAGCAGGAATTCAAGGCTGCCCTGCCCCTCGTGCCCGGTGTGGTGCGCACCCCCGACGGGAAAATCAATATCAAGGGTTCCGTCGAGAACCAGGGCATGCTGCTGGTCGATTCCATGGAAATGGTGGACCCGGTTACGGGCAGTTATTCGATCGATATGCCCATTGACGCCGTGGAATCCGTGGAAGTGTACAAGACCCCTTACCGCGCTGATGTCGGTCACTTCTCCGGAGGCCTTACCACTCTCACGACCAAGCCCCCATCCAATAAATGGGACTTTGAATTGAATGACTTGGTCCCGACTCCACGGATCGAGGCTGGACATATCGTGGGGATCTCTGACAACAGCCATCGCCTCAGGTTCACCGGGCCACTCCTGCTGAACCGGTTGACTATGGGCGAATCCTTCGCCTACGAGATGAACGAGCAACCTGTGCGGGGATTGGCTTGGCCGCACAATGAAACGAAGAAACAGGGCTTCAACTCCCTCACTGACTTCCAGTACATCTTCTCTCCTCACCACCTCACAACCATCAATGTCCACCTGTTTCCGCAGCGGCGCCAATTTGCCGACATCAATTCTCTGGTGCCGCAAACCGCCTCCTCGGACTATGGCCAGCGAGGCTTTTCCGTGGGCGCCACCGACCGCTATCTCTTCGCCTCGGGTGGCGTTCTTACCTCGCTCGCCCAATACATGCAGTTCACCAGTTACGGGCACGGCCAGGGACCCGAGGAAATGCAGGTTACGCCTGACGGTTGGGGCGGCAACTTCTTCAACTCTTTCACCAGAACGAGTAACCAGGGAGAAGCGCAGGAAACCTTCCAGTTTCCCCACAAGAGGTGGCACGGGCAACACGAGTTGAAAATCGGCGGCGACGGTGTCTTCCGCTCTTTCCGCGGGATGAGCCATTCGATGCCTGTCGATGTGTTGAGGGCAGAAGCAACGCTCGCGGAGCAGATTGACTTCTCCGGGGCTGGGTTGCTGCGGGCTACCGATACCGAAATGGGAGTGTTCGCCCAGGATCACTGGGCGCTCAATGACCGGTTGGCGTTGGACCTCGGGATGCGTTTTTCGGGCCAAGCCATCGGGAAGGATGCGGCCCTGGCGCCTCGGGTGGGTGTGGTGTATGCCCCCGGCTCGAGCGCCAAGACGATCTTACGTGGAGGCATCGGGGTCTTCTTCGATCGGGTGCCCCTCCTGGCCGGCAGCTTCACCGGCAATCCCACCCGCGTGCTCACCATGTTCAACGAGGAGGGAATCCCGCTGGGGCCGCCGGTTATCCTCCCGAACGCCTACGCTCTATACGGTACGCACGGGCTCCAGATTCTTCCTCCCGGCCACGACCTGGGTAGCACACCTTACAATGTGACCTGGAACCTCGAGGTCAATCGTGAATTGCGCCCGCATGTAATGGCGCGACTTAGTTACCTCTCCAGCCGGACATATGATCTGTTCATTGCCGGGCCGGAGCAGTTGCCCGGAACCAGCCCCCTGCTCTTGCTGACGAACAACGGCGGCTCGCGCTACCACGAATTCGAAGCAACGGTGCGCCTGCGGCCCCGTGAGGGCGCCGACCTGAACGTTTCCTACGTCCACAGTCTGGCGCAGGGGGACATCAACTCGCTGACGCAGGTCTTCGTACCCTTCGAGGAACCCGTCATTCGCCCTAACTTTTATGCGGACTTACCCTCCAATGTTCCGAACCGGTTGGTCGCCTGGGGGGTCTTCAAAATTCCCTGGAAAATCACGGCGAGCCCGGTGCTCGATTGGCACACCGGATTTCCCTATTCAGCGGTTGATGAGTTGCAGAACTATGTGGGGCAGCCCGACAGCCTTCGCTTTCCCCCATTTCTTGCGCTCGACCTCAAAATGTCTAAGGATTTCCGCATCCGGTTCCTGCCGTGGGTGAAGAATCACCAGTTCCGCGGAGCCCTCGGCATTTACAACATCACCAACCACTTGAATCCGCGCGACGTTTACAACAACACAGCTTCGCCCTACTTCGACCACTTCGCCGGGCCCCAGCACCGCACGCTCGATACAATGCTGGATGTGGTCTACTGACGTTCACGAATCCGCGCGACCCTGCGGGAACACGTGCATCTACCGTGATATGAGATAGGCGCAAGGGCGGCGGGAAGGACTGTACTTCAGCAATAAGAAGAGGTCCTTTCTCCTCTGCCTTGGGGCGTTGGGACGATGCTTGCGTGATTTGCTCAAGCCAAATCAGCAAAGGGGAGAAGGAGCGGGCGTTCTGCCAGAAAAGGCAGACGGGAGATTTCTTGCAGGGCGCGGATCACATGCTTTTCCTGGGTGGGCTCGAGGGTCATGACAAAAGGCAGGCGCTGCTTCTCGCAGTCGGGCTCTTGCAAAACGGAGTCGATGTTGATGCGATGACGGCCCAGGATGGCGCACACGCGCCCTAGGATTCCGGGCCGGTCGCGCACCACGAGCCGCAGATAGGTGGCGGCAACGTTCTCATCGGGTGTGGCGATTCGGGACGGACGCAAGTTTTCGTATCCGAAGGGGGTCGAGCGCGCACCGCCCGCGGCAATCGAGCGCGCGATCTGGACGACGTCGGAAAGCACCGCAACGCCCGTGGCTTCACCCCCGGCGCCGCGACCGCTGATGCTGGTGTTGCCGCCCTTGTTGCCCACCAGCAGCACGCCGTTGATGACGCCCTTCACGCCGGCCAGGCGTGAGGAGATAGGGATCATCATGGGGCGGACGAATATCTCCAGGCGATTGCCGGCGCGGCGACGGGCCCCGGCGATCAAGCGCAGGGTGCGGTTCAGGCGGTGGGCGTAGGCAAAATCCACCTGGTCGATGCGGGTGATGCCTTGCACGGGGATGTCGCGAACCCGCACCGCCTGGCCAAAACACATCATGGCCAGGATGGCGATTTTGTAGCTCGCATCGTAACCTTCCACGTCGAAAGTGGGGTCGGGCTCGGCGTACCCTTTTTCCTGGGCCTCGGCCAGGACTTCGGCAAACGAACAACCGCGCCGCTCCATTTCCGTGAGGATGTAGTTGGTGGTGCCGTTCAGGATGCCATAGACGGCGGTAAAGTTCTCGCCGGACAGACCATCACGGATCGCGTGCAGCACCGGCGTTCCGCCGGCGACACAAGCTTCGATTCCCAAACCCACGTGGTGCTCGCGGCTGCACTCCACCAACTCCACGCCATGTTCTGCCACCAGTTGTTTGTTGGCCGTCACCAGATGCTTGCCCGCTTTCAGGGTGGCGAACGCGATGGCGCGGGCGATGGGCAAAACCCCCACCAACTCGACAATGATGTCGACTTTCGGGTCACGGATGACCTGTTTCCAGTCGGAAGTGTGCTTAACGGGCCGGTGCAACCAGGAGAAATCCCGCTTGTGCACGTCGAGGGAACAGATCGCCTCGAGTTGGAGATCGCATCCTAACCGCCGCTGGATTTCCCCCCGGTGCTCCGCCAGAACTTTCAGCGTGCCCGTGCCGACGGTCCCCAACCCGATCACCCCCAGGCCCAGGGAACGCTCCTGGTGTGCGGGCTTGGCGAAGCGAATTCGAGGTGGAGGGTTCATCGGTGTGATCCTGTTGAGAATGAAGACTCCTATTCACTTTGCAATGAAACGGGTAGAAATGGCAAGCAAAACCACGCGCCGAAACCCGTTGATGTGCGAGGCGTGAGCAAAAGCGCCATAACGGCGTTGCGGGTTGACCTTGCCGATGAAGAGGGCTCGCCGAGGCCGCAGGCGCGGCCCCGGCGATGCCTTGCGGAAGTTACTTCTTCTTCGCAGCCTTCTTGGCCGGGGCTTTCATGGCCATCGCCTTCTTGGCAACAGGCTTCTGTTCTCCCAGAAGGACGGTCAGGTCGTCAGAGTTGTACGGGAAGAAGCGCTGCGAAGTCTGGCCCGTAGTGCTGAGGCGAACGTCCACGCGACGGTTGTTCGCCATGCGGAAAGCAACGATATTCCGGTCCACGCGCCTACGATCTTGCGGCGTGATGTTGGGGTTCTGAGCGGTCAGATCTTCGACCTCTTTGTCGGTGAGGTTGTGTTCCTTTCCGAAGGCTTCGGTTTGAATCCTCTCGGCAGGAATCCCCTGCTCGATCAAATAGCTCTTCACCCGGTCGGCGCGACGTTGTGACAGCACCTTGTTGAACTCCACCGAGCCACGGAGGTCAGCGTGGGCTCCCAGAATCAAATTAGCCTCGGGCCGAACCGTCAGGTACTGTTTGAAATTGGTGACGATCTCATCCAGGCGTCTATTCTGGCTGGGCACCAAGCCGCCCTGAGGATCCGCCTTGGTCGGCTGGTTGTAGGGGAAGTAAATGCTGTTGAAGGTGAGTTTGGTTTCGAGAGTGGCCTCGTTCACGACCGCTGCGGGCACTTCAATTGAGCCCGTGATGTGCAAGGCAGCGGTTCGGGTCTCGGACCCGCCGCAGGCGTTGCTGGCGTGCAAGGTGTAGGTCACGTTCTCGTCAATCGGTCCGACCGCCGTCTGGGTAGGCGTAATCTGAAAGTCGTGGCTGCCACTCGCCCCTACCGTTCCGAGGGGGTCCAGGGAAATGGTGTCGGCGTTCCCGGCTGACCAGGTTACGGTGGCGCTTCCCTGTTGGTCAACTTTGTCGCCGATCTTGTGATAACGAACCTCGGCGGGCGAGACGCTCAGCGAAGGGGTAATCGCCGTGTTGACGTTTACATTGGCATCGGAGGTGTAAACTCCGCCCGGCCCGGTAGCGGTGAATTTGTAATCGGTGGTCTGCTTGGGCTGGACCGTTTGATCGCCGGTAGCGGCTACGGGCGCGCCATTGAGGTCCGTTGCCACCGCGCCGTCAGAGGACCACGTCAAGTGCGCGGAATCGCCGCAATTAATCTGCGTAGTGGGACTGGAGAACTGGGCGGTGACCTTTTGGACCGCCACCTCCATGCCGGGTTTGAACCGCGGCAGCGACTGTAAGTGCTGTCCGCGCGGCCACGCCTCAGTCTTGCTGACGCCTTTGTAAGCATCAACCACCACGTGCTGGTTGGCTGGTACATCGACCGTGGTCGACCAAACCTGGGGGTCGCCATGGATAACGGTCAGCTCATATTTCCCCGGGGGAACGATCAACACCAGCTTCCCACCCGATCCGTTCTTGAATTCGGCCCCGTGCCCCACGAAAAAGGCAGGGTCTTTGCCATTCAAGAGGACGACGTCGTGGTCGGCGCCTTTCACCGTAATGCATCCCCACGGCCCCGGGACCTCTCCAGGGATGGCCTGCATCGTTACATTGATGACCGTGGTCTGATGAGCCTGGATCGTGACCATGCGGGATTCGGGTTTGAACCCGTAGTTGTACAAATCGATTTTGTGTTCTCCGGGTTCCAGGAACACGCTGTGGTGGGCCGCTTCGACGACCGGATCGCCATCAGCAAAAATATAGGCTTGAATCGGTTCTACTTTGACGACCAGTCTGCCTACCTGGGCTTGGGTTGACTGCACGCCGATCAGTAGCAGAACGGCCAGGACTGACAGAAGAATGCTAAGTTTGCGAATACGCATGTGAGTTCCCTCCAATAGATTTAATGCCCTTTCCGGGGATTCAAATCCCTGTAATTAACTGGCAGACTCTATCAAATTGCAGAGGATCTCTTGGCGCGGAAGCGCGAGATCGCTCCCTTTCTCCGTAGTTGAGGAGAAGCCCTCTACATCACTCCTTTGCTGAGGTCGCCGATGTGGAGCTTCCGGGACATCACGAATCCGTCCTCCTCGGCTACGGCCACCATCACGTTAAGCACCCCATGGGCGTTTGTCTGTTCACAATTGACCACCACGCGAATGATACCTCATGGCATGGCCCGTTGGGAATGGAGAACAATAAGGCGGGCTAACCTGCGCCGGGCCTTTCCTATCGATTTGTCATGCGGACGCGCCACTAATACTCGCGAGAGCATATCTCCCTATGGGCGCCCACCGCTGGGAGCGCCGTCGGCACAGCAAGGGGTGTGTCCGCCGGTACTCTAAAACCGTGCCCTTCAATTGCTCACCACTCGAACTCCAGGCGCGTCCGGCGCACCGAGAACTCCGCGTAAGGCGCCACTTGCAATTTGCGCAGGTGATGAGATTGGTCGGTATAGGCCAGGAGAAACATGAGGTTGTTCTCGCCCGCCGGGAAAAGGTACGGTTCGGGAAGATAGAAATCCTTCTGCGGTCCGACGGTGACGTAGCGCCCCACGAATTTTCCATTGAGGAAAACCAGGGCGTCGCAGTCGGCGTCGAAGGTCAGCTTCCAGGGTGTTTTCCAAACTTCATCCGCCGCCGGTAGGGTGAATCTCGCGTGGCACCACGTGAAGGCCGGGACAGGGGGTAGACTTTCCCCGTCGCCAAGGAACGAAGCGGGCGTCCAAGGCACCAGCGTGGGTCGCGCCCCGGTTTCGGCGGATTTGCGGCCTGTCGCTGCAACCGGCGCAGGCACAGCGTCGGGGTGGATTTCCCGCCCGCGCATCAGCTTACCGAAGCCCTGGATTTGCCAACTCGCCAGACCTTTGGCCGAGGGGAAATCCGCGCCCATACCCACCGCTTCGAGCCCTTTCAACTCGCCCAGATTCTTGCCAAAGTTCGGGGCGCCGAAAAGTTCGTAGGAAATCTCCACCAGGTTCGCGCCGGGCTGGGCATATTTCGGGAGGGGGAAATCAAGAAAGGTCTCGGTGTTGGAAGCTTCCGCCACAAATTTGCCGTTGATGAAAACCTTCTTCGCATCGTCGGCCCGCGTAGCAATAAACATCCTGGGCTCGCCGTTATAAGTGAACGGCGTGCGGTACTTGACGTAACCGTAGGGCACCGGGCCCAGATCCTCGAGCGCATGCAGGGGGCTGGTCAGCCATTCGCCGGTTCCAGGATCAAATCTCTCCACCCAGGCATCGCCCACGTTCAGGTTGATAGGCTGAAGGGGCAAGGCTGGCGTCGTCACGCGGACGCGCGCCATGTGCCAGGGCCGGTCATATTGGAAGTCGGTCAGTTCGCCATCCAACCGGCATTTCTCCGGAAGCGGTGGGAGCATTATCGCCACGTCGTGCTGGCCGGGAAGGAACTCCAGGTCCACCCAAGCGCGGCTCTTTAGGGTACCCGATCCCACCAGTGAATAAGCGTCGGTCATGATGGGGGCAACTACGGTTTTGGTTCCCTCGGAGCCGGGGACGATCTTGGGTGGAAATTCACACAGCAAGGTGCGCAGGGCTTTGTTGCGCGGGACGACGAAGACCTGAAGATGATCCTTGTACAGTAGCATTTTTTCCGTGGCGCCAACCTGCACGGCCAGAACCGAGGTCTCGAATTCTTCATCCCAGTACCGATAAGCCGTGTCGCCTCGCAGTTGCGGTTCGTCCTCGGTGGCGAGGCCCATCTCCAAAACCCGGCCGGGCAGGTCATAGAGGATCAGGAAGTCGCGGTCCAGGTTGCCCCCATGGGCCAGGATTTCCCCCGTCGAGTAGCACAACCTTCCTCCACTGATCGGAATCTGCACCGGCAGCATCTTCATTTCGCGCGGCGCGAGTTCCAATTCGCCCTCCCGGGGAGCTAGAATGAAGCGCCTGCTGGGGCTGTGAGAATCGGTGAAAGTCATCTTGTAGCGCTGCGGGGCGTTCGAGTTCTCGCGGACGAAAAGCACGGCACTGGGGCCGTTGGTGCGCTCACTCACACTGACGCTGGCGTTCGTGCACTGCGTTCCCGACAGGGCTGCAGCGCGGGCCAGGACGCTGCCCAACGCGCGCAAAGACAGGCCAATGCCGCGGACGGCGTAATACTTGTCACCCAGGCCGCCGGGTTCGCGAATCGGCGCGGCATAATCATAGGTGGTGGTCAGGCCTTTCGCGGCCCAATCGAAATTGGTGCCGCCGAAGCCCATATAGTAATTAAAGCTGGTAACTCCCAACTCCAGAGCGGTCTTGGTGAGCGCGCTGATCTGCGCGGCGTCCACGCCTTCCTGATTTGCCGAAAGCACACCGCCGAACTCGCTGAACCATCCACCCTGAAGTTCCGTGATTGCCAGGGGCGAGGCGGGCTCTTCGCGGCGCAGCTTTTCCAGCGCCGGCGTGAGTTCTTTCACAATGTTCCAGCGCGGATAGAAATTGCACGTGTCCATGATCCGCGCCATGTCCGGGTCATTGTTCTCGCGCGCTTGCTTGGTCCAACAAGTGAATACGGGCACGCTGATGCCGGCGCCCCAAACCATCTTGGCCAGGGCGCGAACATACTCGCGTTTGTCGGCATCGGGAATGGGCTGGCTGAAATCGTACTCATTTTCCACCTGCACCATGATGATGGGGCCGCCGAGCGTCACCTGATTTTTCGCGATGATGGGAAGAACTCTCGAGTACCAGTGCTGGGAGGTCTGGAGGCTCTGCGGATTCGGGGCACGTAGGGGAAAGCGCTTGGCCGCCACCCAATAAGGAATCCCCCCGCGCTCCCATTCCCCGCAGATATAAGGGCCCGGGCGTACGATCATCATGAAACCCATCTCGTGAACGAGTTTGACGAATTCTTCAAACTCAGCGAGGTCCAATTTGCCTTCCTGCGGTTCGTGATAATTCCAAAAGACCAGGGTTTCAATGGTATTGAATCCCGCCAGCTTGAATTTCTGCAAGCGATCGCGCCAAAGTGCCTTGGGGCAGCGGGGATAATGAAATGCGCCGCTCATCACCAGCGTGTCATGGTTATTGATTGTGAAACACCTTGCGTCGTAGCGAATGATTTGCGGATTGTCGAATTGTATTTGCCCCGCGGGCAGCTCGGCCGCCACCGCCTCAAAACGGCCCTGTGCCCAAGGGTCGAAGCGTACCGCCAACGGTGCGGTGACGGCGGTCAGAAGGAAATTGCGGCGCGATGACTTCATAATATGAGCTCCTTCCGGCGTAAGTTCAGGAAACAGATATTGCTACACCGGACGTGAATTCGTGTTACGCGAATTCCCCTCAAAAACTCGAAGTATAGAAGTGCGAGAGTACTTCTGCAACCTTGCCGCCGTCTTGATGATCCCCTAAAGCATTTATTGGAACCAATACGGAGTCTTTTGCGCCCAGTCGGACTTGGGGTAATTCTGGTGCAGAATTGTGAAAGCCTCGCGACTTAGCGGATTGGGCTTCCCGTCATCGCAACCGTAGCGCGTGGCGCGAACCGCGAGATGCAGGGCCTCCGGGACTCGTGGGTCCTGGGGGTGTTTCTTTGTCCATGCGATGACGATCGTGGGCAGGTAGCGTGCTGCGGACCCGGACGAACTCAACTGCTGCCATTCCGTGGCGGCGCGCTGCCGCTCCCCAGCATCCAAGAAGGCAGGAAATGGGGGCGCTGGAGTTTTCGACCCTGGTTCCGCTCGGTCATCACTGTAGTTCTTAACCCAATTGACCTCCCCCAAAAGGCTACCCACATCCTGGCACCACCAGTTATCCCGGTAGTTGTCGATTCTCTCGAATGCCGTGGTGCGCGGGTAAGGGCCGTCCACGTACGGGCGCATCCCTGGGAAATGCAGCACCGTAAAGGCGGCAACAAACTTGCGCTCTTCCGGTGTCTTTGCTTGATCGTATTGCAGGACATAGGGCCTAAGTTCAATTTGTCCCTTTTCGGCAGTCTCTGCCACGCGCTGGGCAAGGTCGGGCTCGTCGAGCAGCGCAGCGCGGGCCCATGCGGCGGCCGCCATTCTTGAGCGGAGATTCTCAGGCAGTCCGCTCGATTGTGCTACCCGGACTAGCATCACAAGGGGAATCCGAGTATTCAGCAGCATGGCAGCCGTTGGGCTCAATTGGGGCAGAAGTCCCGCGTTCGTCGAAGGCTTCGCCATACCGTAAAACGTTAGACCGAAGCCAGGGTTATATGAGAGAAACTCGCTATCTGAGAGGAGCCCCGTACCGGAAAGGCCATCCCCAAAATCGAAGTCGACAGGGTCTTGCCAGAGATGAGACTGGAAATCGTCGAAGTCCGTCGCAACCGTTATCTGCTCATCCTGCACCATATGAGCTGTGGAAGGTGGCAAAGTATCACCGTGGGCCAGCACCTCCTTAAACATCCGCCGTGCGGTGACGTAGTCGCCGGATTCATGTGCCACGCGGATCCGGTGGTAAGCAACCGTGGCATACGGCGATGAACCGGATGGAACCTGCCCCGCGGCATCCAATAGATCGTGGGCTGCGACATCCCCAGCGTGAAGTTTTCCCAGTGCGGCGACCAACCAAGGGATGGAGTGCGTTGACCTCCACTTTTCAACCGCGTGGTCTTTGGCCGCAGGCGCCGATGACTGCACGGTCATCAGCCAGTCACTGAGGTCGTCTGAACGCTGCGGCTTCAAGTCCGTGTAACGGTGGAGAACCCACTGCTCTTTTCGTTTGTCGTACTCACGTGTCCAGCTTTGGACCCCCGGGAATTCGGGTTCCTCTTCCAGAAAACGGTCCAGCAGCCAAGTGTAATCAACAAGGTACCTCCCGAAACGAGGGCCGGAACTGCCCTGAGCCAGCAGTCGCCCGAGTTGGTGTTGGCGCTGCTCCGGATGGAGGTGATAGAGGACTAAGTCGAGAAGCGATTCGGCGTCCTGGCGAACCGAGCGGTTCCTAGGATCATTCATCATTGCCTTGAGCCATACCTCCGCCTGGGAGAGCACGACCGGGTCATAGCTTTGATCCTTGGCAGCTTTCTTTGCCGCTTCCCGTATGAACGTCCGGGCAACCAGATAATTAGCTATGGTGTGCCAGGGTGAGGAGTCGTCCGCGGCGATGGCTTGAAACTCTTGCTGCGCGGTTTCAAATTGGCCGGTGTAAAAGTGCGCCGCGGCAATCTGGTAGGCACGATCGGCGCGGAGCAACTGATTGGCTCCCAGGGGAAGCTGGGCCGGAATGCTGGTTCCCGCGGCGCAGTTGCGAAACACCGTGTCTTGGCCGCGCAGCCATTCCTCCAACTCCGAACTCGCTGCGCCAAAGCGGGCGGCACGGTCTTTCAAGGTTGCTAAGGCGCTGACGAAGGCCGGAGCCAGACAGTTCGGGATTTCATTGTATCTAAGACGCTCGGGCGTGAACTCCTGGGTTTTTTTCGGGGCTCCGTTGGTGGGGTATTTGTTCCTTGCCGAGACCCAACCGGCAATAGCCTCGTCCCTCGTATCATGTTCGATTCGGCGATCAATGTCCCAACGTTCCAAGAGCGAGCGCTGTTCCGCCGCGCTAAGGGGCTTCGACTCCAAATATCGATAAGCCACCACCAGATACGCCCGCCACCACGTTGGGAGGATGATTCCGATTCTCCCTCGGGCAAAATTGGACATGGGTCGGTCCGGGCCATGGGGCCGCACGAATATTGCCTGTTGGAAAAATGGCCCGCAGGTCTCGCCCAGCCGGGGAAGGAACATCAAAGCCGCAAGCACGCTGAGGATTAATGCTTTGGGGAATCGTGTCATGGTTTCACCATCGCTTCCAGATTCGCCATCGCCGTCGGGGTCCAGGCGCCGGGATGGAATATGTAAATGCGCTCGTCGGCTCGAAGAGCAGGCCAGGGCTCATCAGTGGAGACGCCCGCGCTGGTATCACAAAGAGGTTCGCGAAGGGGATAGGTCCAACCGGGCAGGTCCGAGGGTCGAGGGTCAATGCCCATGCGAAAGAACATGGGCACAGCTTCCTCCACGGGAAGGCCGCTGATCCAATCGTCAGCCGCACACCAGGAAGCCAAAGCAGTGATCGAAAGCGGCATGTCTTCGGGCAGCCTCTTTCTAACCTCCCGAAGCAAGTTTGCGTAAAAGGCGCGCTGCGACCGCGTGGCGTCAAAGTCAATTTGCACCATGGCGGTGCGCGGCTTTTGCGCCGATTGCTGAATCAGGCTCGCAACTTGGACAGGGAGGCTTGGCGCGTTGATGCCAGCGCCGGCAGCGGCAGCTTCAATTCGAACTACAGCAATAATCCGGGTGGCGGGTGAAACCAGCAAACGCTGAAAACGCGGCCGGGATGACACTTGCGGGGAAATGAAGATGGTTTGATCGAGATAGGCAACGGCGTAACGCTCGGGGTCGAGCGCGCGGAGATCCACGGGGTTCTCCCACGCCCAAACTGTCAAACGGGGAAAGGCAGCGAGTTCCGCCGGGCGCTTACGTCCATTGGGGCCGCCCACGCCGGGGGCGACAGCCATTAACACCAATGCGGTTAGGCCCATCCTGTAAGGGCTTAGCTTGGCAATCGCGCTCAACACCGTGGCCACCACCTAAGACTGCCTATGCGCCCAGAATGCTAGCTGGGCATATTACTTGGAGGGATTATACATCCGTTAATCGTTACCAGGATTGCCCGTGGCCGCGGGTGGCGCTGCCAACCTTCTCATGTCGTTTACAAGATTTGTCATCCCTTGACTAAAGTTCTTGTCCCAGGTCGCTTTCCGGCTCCGGAGGGCGCCCTGCACAGGCTCCGTAATAGTCCACAGCCGGAAGTGCGTTTTGGCATCCACGATCGCCAAATTCAACTGAGGATCATAAATGGCAGCTTTTCCGCAATCGGTAAGCGGTGCGGTGAAACGTATTTCAAATACCAAATCGGCATCCGATGGGGCTGCCACAAGTTCGTATCGTCCCCAATTCTTCATTGCCACATAGAACTTGTTGTAGGATTCATCAGGATCCCCGTCCCTCTTGAAGATCGCCAGCGACGTGCTATCCACACCAGCATTGGATATAAACGCCTTCTTGCCGTCAACTATTGCCGCGGGGACCGCGGCCGTTTGGGTGATTCTTGTTTGTTGCGCTCTCAGCGCGGGGACTGTGGCCAGCGCCGCCGTAAAAGCTACGCATAACATCCCCTGTTTGACGATTCTTTTCATGGCATCTCCCATCCAACCGAAGTGAACGTGTGCAGAGTGTCTTTCCCGGGCAGGATCATCGTAACCGGGACCCGCCCAGGCAAGATCTCTGATGGCATGGACGCTCCATCAGCCTTTTCCGTTACCCGATGGGGAAAAGGGTTATGAGGGATTGCCGGAAAAAGCGGCTGTTTCCTGAAAACATCACAGTTGAAGCCACCGTTGAACAGACGGCGCAAATGGCCGAGCGTCTCCGCCAAAACGCATTATTGAGTTTGACATGATTGGCCCCGGAGGCGGGGCGGCGTGAGCCCCACATTTTTCGCTTGACATTGCTCTAGTACATTAGTACATTAGCACTATAGATGAAAGAAAAGCAGCCCAATTCGCCAGCGCCGTTCGCATTCACTCTGGATCTCCGGAGCGGCGTTCCGGTTTACCGGCAGATTATCGATCAGGTGCAGGCCGGCGCGGCCACGGGCGCGCTCGGACCCGGAAGCCAGCTCCCCACCGTTCGGCAAGTGGCGGTGGACCTGGCCATCAACCCCAACACCGTGCTGCGCGCCTACCGGGAACTGGAGATTCGCGGTGCGCTGGAAACGCAGCAAGGCACCGGCACATTTATTTCGCATCGCCACGCGAGGCCCGACAACGCGGAACGCGAGAGGCAGCTTGAACAACTGGTCAGCGAGTTTGTAGCTCGCGCCGGCGCCGCCGGCTTCACCCTTCACGACGTCGCGGAAGTCTTATTGGACCGCTACCCCGCTCTGGGGAAGAGGAGATGAGCCATGTACGAAAAAATTCAGCAGGTCAGCAGTGTGGGCATCACGGTGTTTGTGGCGTGTCTATTCGCCGGCGGGCTGGGGGCCTTGCTTTCCCAAAGCCCGTTCCCCGCGGTCGCCGGGGCTCTGGTGGGCGTTTTTTTCCTGTTCGCAATCAAAGTAGCTCCCCAATGGGAGAAGGTGGCGCTGCTGCGCTTGGGCCGGTACAAAGGCCTGCGGGGTCCGGGAATCTTCACCATCATCCCCATCATGGACACCCTCAGCCGCTACGTGGATCAGCGCGTGCGGGTGACGAAAGTGACAGCGGAAACGGCTCTGACGCGCGACACGGTGCCGGTAAACGTGGACGCCATCGTCTTCTGGGTGGTGTGGAACGTGGAGAAATCGATTCTGGAGGTGGAGAATTTCATCGACGCCATCACCATGAGCGCGCAGACGGCCTTGCGGGAATCCATTGGCCGTCACGAGCTGGCGCAGATGATCACCGAGCGCGATACCCTGGGCCATGAGTTGCAGCGCATCCTGGATGAGAAGACCAATCCCTGGGGAATCACCGTGCAGTCGGTGGAGATTCGCGATGTTCACATTCCTCAGGCGCTGGAAGATGCCATGTCGCGGCAAGCCCAGGCCGAGCGCGAGCGCCAGGCCCGCATCATCCTGGGACAGGCGGAGACGGAGATTGCGGCCAAATTCGAGCAGGCCGCCAAAGTCTACGTAGATAATCCGGTGGCTCTGCACCTGCGCGCCATGAACATGCTCTATGAGGCGATCAAGGAAAGAGGCTCGATGGTCATCGTGCCGTCCTCGGTGGTCGAAACCATGGGGCTCGGTGGAACGCTGGGCGTGGCGGCTTTGGGCAAGGGACAGTAGCGAAACTCACGGGAGGCAACATGAAAGTCCTTGCTGGATTACTCTTGGCGGCCACACTGGCTGTTTCGGCTGCCGCGTCGGACTCCCCGATCGCCGGCACGTGGCGAGGTAAGATGGATGATCTGCCGGCAGTCGTTCTAACGGTGAAAGACGATGGTGGAGAATTGAGCGGCGCCATCCTCTTCTACTTTTTGCACCGCAACACGGAGCAGGACCCGTGGCAGGTCGACCCGACACACTCAATGAGCTTGCCGCTGATCGACCTAAAGTTCGATGGGACGACGCTCTCATTCCAAGTCAGCCACAAAGACGCCCATCCCCCTCGGACTGTAGACGACTCCCCTTCGTCCTTGAAGATGCGTCTAACCGGAAAGGGTGAGGCGGAGTTGCTGAATCTGACTGATAAGCAAATCCCTCCTCTGAAAATGGTCCGCGACAGCAAGTAAAACGCCGGGGCCAATTTACAATACGCACTCTATGGTGCGACCAATGAGTACGGGACAATCGTGGTTGTTCCCTCATCTATGGTCGAAACCATGGGGCTCAGTGGAACACTGGGCGTGGCGGCCTTGGGCAAAGGGCAGTAAGCACAAGCAGTGGAGGCACAGTCCGTCGAGCTCGGATTGACTGTGGCCTTTGCCCATGATATGAACTGAAACGAAGGCAATTCCTTACCTGAGCGGAGAAGAAGAGATGAATGCCACACATCCGTACGCGCAATTCCTCGGCGAGCGTGATCCCTTCGAGGTCCTGGCAGAAACTCACAAGAGAATTCCCGCCATCGCGCAGGCTCTCGGCCCTGAGGGCCTTAAGCGCAGCCACGCGCCGGGAAAGTGGACTGCCGCCCAGGTGCTTGCCCATCTAGCCGACTGCGAAATGGCATTCGGTTTTCGCGTGCGGCAGATTATTGCGGAGCCGAACTTGGGGATTCAGACCTTCGATCAGGATCTGTGGGCCCGGCGTTACGCCAGCATGGACGGCATGGAGGCGGCACAGACGTTTCAAGCCCTGCGTGCGTGGAACCTTTCGCTTTTCCGCTTGCTGGACAAGGATGATCTCGACAAGACAGCTACCCACCCGGAGCGCGGTCCGGAGAAGGCAGAAACCGTCATCCGCATCCTGGCCGGACACACTCTCAATCATTGGGCGCAACTGGAGAAGATACTCTCCATCGGTACGGCATGATTTCGGTCTCACACCATTGAATTGCCGAGCAAATCACACCCCTTTCCTTCTTCCGGCGATCGCAGCGCGGCCGTATGGGCGAACGGCTAGGGGGAATAATCGCGCGCACCTCTAGATGGCCCCCGGGGAGCAGAAAGGAGCCCGATCGAAACTTTCTGCTGTCTTCTTGCGTATTAGGACTCAGGAGATCTGCATGGAACTGAAGATTGAAAACCTATCCAAGACCTATCCCAATGGCTTAAAGGCGCTCGACAATGTTTCGTTGACCATCCCGCACGGCATGTACGGCCTGCTCGGTCCGAACGGCGCCGGCAAGACGACTCTGATGCGCTCCCTGGCGACGCTCCTGGAACCTGACACCGGGGGCATTCACTTCGGTGCCATCGACGTTCTACACCAGAAGGACGAAGTGCGGCGGCGGCTTGGCTATCTGCCCCAGGAGTTCGGCGTTTATCCCCGCATCTCCGCCCAGGACATGCTCAGCCACCTCGCGCTGCTCAAAGGCATCACCCGCTCCAGCGAAAGAAAGCAAGTGGTTGAGGCCATGTTACGCCGGTGCAACCTCTATGACGAGCGGAAGAAATCGCTCGCCAGTTTTTCCGGCGGCATGCGCCAGCGCTTTGGGATTGCTCAAGCCCTGATCGGCAACCCCCAATTGCTGATTGTGGATGAGCCCACGGCCGGGCTTGATCCCGGCGAGCGCAACCGCTTCTACAACCTGCTGGCTGAGATCGGCGAGCAAGTGATCGTGATTCTCTCCACCCACATCGTGGAAGACGTCATGGACCTGTGCAGCCGCATGGCGATCATTCACCTGGGCCGGGTGCTGTTCGAAGGCCGGCCCGACGATGCCATCGCCACCCTTCAGGGCCGCGTGTGGAAGCGCTCCATTGCCAAATCGGAATTGGCCGATTACCAGCAGCGCTACCAGGTGATCTCCAGCCGGCTGGTGGGTGGAAGGCCTTTCCTGCACGTGCTCAGCGTCGAAGCGCCCGAAGACGGCTTCGCCCCGAGCGCGCCTGACCTTGAAGACGTTTTCTTTACCAAAATTCGCGGATGGAACTGAGACACGCTCATGCTCTGGCACATCGCCTGGTTCGAGATTCGCTACTGGCTCCGCTCCTGGATGCTCTGGATCTTCACGCTCGTGATCGCCGCCTTGATCTTCTTTGCGGTCAGCACGGACCATGTCCAGGTGGGTGAAGCTCTCTCCAATACCTACCGGAACGCACCCTTCGTCATCCAGAACTTCTACGTCATGGTTGGCCTGCTGAACATTATTTTTGCCACCGCGTTCGTCAATTCCGCCGCCACCCGCGATTTCAGCCACCACACCTACGAACTGGTCTTCACCACACCGCTTCGGCGGCGCGATTTTCTGTTCGGCCGCTTTCTCGGCGCCACCCTGATCTCCATCATTCCCATGCTGGGCGTTTCCATCGGCATCCTGCTGGCGAAGTACATGCCCTGGGTGGAGCCCGAACGCTGGGGTCCGGTTTACTGGGGTGCGCACCTTAAAGGCATCCTGGTGTTCGCCCTTCCCACCGCTTTCTTCGTTGGCGCTGTCATGTTCGCGGTCGCTGTCCTGGCGCGCAATGACATTGTTTCGTTTGTGTCCGCCTTGGGCTTGCTGACGTTTTATGGCGTGGCGCAGGCGCTGACGCAGAACATTGAACGCGAGCGCCTGGCGGCTTTTCTTGATCCCTTTGCCATCCGCACTTTCGCTCTGGCCACCAAGTATTGGACCGTGGCCGAGAAAAACACGCTTGCCATTGGCCTGAGCGGCCTGTTGCTTTGGAACCGCCTGCTTTGGATAGCGGTGGGCACTGCGTTCCTGGCCTTTGCCTACTTCCGCTTCAGTTTCACCGAGAGGCGCAGCAAGGCTCGCCGCACCCCTGCCGACGCCACCGAGGCGGCGGCCGTGGCGACGCCCTTGCCTGCCGTCTCCTCTGCGGCTTTCCGCGCGGCGCCGGGGACGGTGTTCCTGGCTTCGGTGAAGATCCATCTGGCCGGCATCCTGAAAAGCACGGTGTTTGTCATTCTCCTCCTTGCGGCCTTGCTCAATTGTGTTCCTAGCATCATCCTTAGCGCGCGCGAGGGCTTCGGCGTTAGCACGCTGCCCGTCACCTACTGGATTCTCCAGATCATCGCCGGCACACTCTATCTGTTCGTCGTCGCGATCATCACCTACTACGCGGGCGTGCTGGTATGGAAGGACCGCGACGAGCGCATTGATGAGATTGTGGACTCTCTCCCCACCTCCGAGTGGGTGGCTTACCTTTCCCGCCTCACAGCCTTGGCCGTCACCGTCATGCTGGTGCAGTTGCTGGCGCTGGGGAGCGGCGTGATCGTCCAGGCCTGCTACGGTTACCATCGCTTCCAGCTTGGCCTTTACTTGAATCAACTCATCCTGCGCGATGGGTCGTTTTTCCTGATCTTCGGGGTGTTGGCATTCTTCATTCACGTCCTTTCACCCAACAAGTACGTGGGTTACTTCCTCTACATCGCTTTCGTCATCGTCAACTTCTCAATCTGGGATCCATTGAATATCGCGACGAACCTGGTCAAATTCGGCCGAGCCTCCGAGGTGACTTACTCGGACTTTTTCCGCGACGCTCCCTACATCACCGCGTGGCGCTGGTTCACGCTCTATTGGGTCCTGTTCTGCGGATTGCTGGCCATTGCCACGGTCATGTTCTGGCCGCGGGGCCGGGAGACGGCCTGGCGCGTGCGCTGGCACAACGCGCGACTGCGTTTCCAGGGGGCGTGGCCGGCGCTGACCCTGGGTTGTTTCCTGGCGTTCGCCGCTACGGGAGGATGGATCTATTACAACACCGAAATTCTGAACCCCCTTCTCGGACCGAAGGATATGCAGCGCCGCCAAGCGGATTATGAGAAGAACTACAAGCAGTTTGAGAAATTGCCGGAGCCGCGCCTCCGCAGCGTGAAGTACTCGATCGATCTCTTTCCCGAAACGCGCAATATGACCATGCACGGCGAGGCGGTGATTTACAACCCTTACCCCCAGCCATTAGGTGAAGTCCACTTCTCGCTCGACGGGAACTACGACGTGAGCATGGACACCCCGGGCGCCTCACTGGTCAAAGACGATTCGCGCCTGCACTATCGCATTTATCATTTCACCCCGCCGCTGGCGCCCGGAGAGAGCCGCACCGCCACCTTCACCGTAAAAAGCCACAACCGCGGCTTTGAGAATTCCCCGAGCAACACCAGCCTGGTGCAGAACGGGACATTTTTCAACAACACGGTCGGGCCGGTGATCGGCTATGATTCCGGCCGCGAGCTCACCGACCCCAACGATCGCCGCAAGTATGGTCTGGGTGAACAGGTGCTGATGCCCCCGCTGGAACGCAACTGCACCGACGATTGCCGCGACAACTATGGAGGCGGCCACGCCGACTGGGTGGATGTGGACACGGTCATCAGTACTTCGCCGGACCAGATCGCCGTTGCCCCCGGGTCGCTCGTGCGCGAGTGGCGGCAGAACGGCCGGCGCTATTTCGAGTACAAGTTGGATCACCCCTCCCTTGCCTTCATATCATTCATGTCCGCCCGCTACGAGGTCCGGCGCGACGAATGGAACGGCATTAAGCTCGAAGTCTACTACGACCCGAATCATCCCTGGAACGTGCCGCGGATGATGAACTCCCTCAAGAAATCGCTCGCCTATTACACGCAAAACTTCGGGCCCTATTACCACAAGGAAGCGCGCATCATCGAGTTCCCGCGCGTGGCGACGTTCGCCCAGGCCTTTGCCGGCACCATGCCGTATTCGGAATCCATCGGGTTCATCGCCAATCTTAACGATCCCGACGACATCGACATGGTGTTTTATGTTGTGGCGCATGAGATGGGCCACCAATGGTGGGCGCACCAGGTGATTGGCGCCAATATGCAGGGGGCCACATTCCTCTCCGAATCGCTGGCGCAATATTCGGCGCTGATGGTAATGGAGAAGGAATACGGCCGCGACATCATGCGGAAATTCCTGCGTTACGAGATGGACAACTATCTCCGATCGCGCGGACGCGAGCGATTGAAGGAGCGCCCCCTGCTCACCGTGGAAGCCGAGCAGGGTTACATCCATTATCGCAAGGCCAGCGTGGCGCTCTACTACCTTAAGGAGATGATCGGCGAGGACAAGGTGAATGCCGCCCTACGCAAGCTGATCCGGCAATACGCCTACAACGCGCCTCCTTATCCAACCTCTTATGCGTTGGTCGATGCGCTACGCGAACAAACCCCGCCGCAATACCAGTACTTGCTCAAGGATTTGTTCGAGGACATCACTTTGTTCTCCAACCGCGCCCTCGACGCCAGCGCGCGCCGGCGGCCGGACGGGAAATACGACGTCACCATCAACATCGAAACCCGCAAGTTCAAAGCGGACGCGAAGGGAAACGAAACTGAGGTTCCGGTGGACGACTGGATTGATATCGGCGCCTTCGCCAAGCCCGAAAAAGGCCGCAAATACGGCCGCACGCTTTATCGCGACCGCGTGCAGATGGCCCAGACGCGCTCCACCTATACCTTCACCACGGGCGAACTGCCCGACCAAGCCGGCGTTGATCCCTTCTTGCTTCTGGTCGACCGAATTCCGGACGACAACACAAAGAAGGTCACGCTCTTGGACGCGGAAAAGCCGGCGGCGCGATAGCAGCGAGTTTCGTTGCGCACGTCCGCGGCGAGGGCGCTGATTACGCGCGGCGTTTCGTCCGTTTCTTCAGAATCAGGTCGGAATACGACAGCGGAACGATGTCCCCCGGGGAAATGGCGAATAGCTTCTGAAACTTCGCGGCTTGGGCGCGGACTTTGCGAATGTCACCCGAGCGCGTCATCGCCTCGACTTCCACAAATGTTCCCAGGCCGCGAACCCGGTCGAGGTGGATTTTTACGTTCCCCACGAAATAGATCTCACGCCGCTTGTCCACCACGGCCAAAACCCCCAACGCGCGAGTTAGAACCGCCCGCACGGAGTTCCGGCGCGGCAAGAGCATCATCTCCACGTTGGAACGCCGGGCGCGGGCGGAGTTGGTTCGCTGGTAAAAGATCAGGGAGTTCTCGATGCGCCCTTCACGGATCTTCAGCCGGCCGGCAGGAACGCGGAAGTAGGTGTCAACCTGGTGGTCGGTTCCGAGGAAGCGCGCGCGCAGGCGCTTGAGCGCGGCGCGGACATGTGACGCGTCGTCGAGATGGGCCTTGAATTCGAAGTTGAGAAGTTTCATGAGTGCAAGTCGCCTCACCGGCGGAAGCGTGTTAGATTTCTTGATGGCCGCGGCAGAGTGTCCGTTGAGCTCTTCCGCCCGGGCAACCCGGGGTCGCATCTAGGCAAACCGGCACGATCGAGACAAGGTTATTCTCTCATTCCTGACGCCTGATGAAAACGAAATTGCCAACCCGTTGGGACGTCACCCCGCAGGAGGCCGTGCGCCTGCAACAGACGTGGCGCGAACGCGTGGAAGCGCAAGACCGCTATGGACCCCTGCAATACGTTGCCGGGGCCGACATGGCGTTCGATCCGGAAACCAACATTGCCTTCGCCGGCGTGATTGTGTACCGCTTTCCTGAACTCGTAGAGGTTGAGCGCCGCATGGCACGGCGCAAGCTGCGTTTCCCTTACGTGCCGGGGTTGCTTTCCTTTCGCGAGGGTCCGGTCCTGCTCGCTGCCTTCGCGAAGCTGCGGGTTTCTCCCGATGTGATCCTGGTCGACGGACACGGCATGGCGCACCCACGGCGCTTTGGCATTGCCTGTCACCTCGGGCTGCTTCTGGACTGCCCCACCATCGGCTGCGCCAAGTCAATCCTGGTGGGCGAGGCGGGGGAGCCCGGCGCACAGGCTGGTTCCACGTCCTCGCTAGTCGACAAAGGCGAAACGGTGGGCGTGGTGTTCCGCACGCGTGATCATGTGAGGCCGATTTACGTCACCATCGGGCACCGCGTATCACTGGAGTCGGCCGTGCGCATCGTCGCCCAATGCGTGGATGGATTTCGCATCCCCAAACCGACGCGCGAGGCGGACCACTGGGTGGGGAAGTTGCGGCGAGATTACCAGGCGGGGCGCATGCGGGATCGCGCCTGAAATGTCTCGTTGAGGCTCCCCGCGATGGGAGTGCAAGAGAAAGTCAAAAGTCAAAACGCAAAAGTCAAAAGTCAAAACTAGGTGTGCCTTGCGGCGGTGCTCCATAATGAACCTTGGGAGCAAAGGGCAATTAGCATACGTCAAAGGTGAGTACATTCGATGTCCTCGATCTCTTCGGAAAATGAGCGCGTCGGCCTGTGCGTCTCCTGTCAGCACATGCAGCTTGTGCGCACGGATCGGGGCTCCGTTTTCTATCAATGCCAACGCTCGACGACGGACTTGAGGTATCCCAAGTACCCTCGCCTTCCGGTTCTCCAATGCCCAGGTTATGGGGTGAGAGAGGAGTCGCAGCGCGACGGCGCCGCTACCAGGCACGGGTCGTAGGGGCAGGCCTCGTGCCGCCCTTCGCAAGGGCACCCGCGAGGGGTGCCCCTGCAAGAGGGGCTTCAGTTCGCCCTATTCTCAGACGATCGGGTACAATATGAGGTCAGGGGCGGTGGCACACCTGCAAACTGCGTGGGCGAGACATGGAGGAATGATGAACTTTCCGGTGGGAGCCGATGACGTCAAGGTCGTTCGCGGACGCAGCACGGGATTGCAGGTCATGTGCGCGTGCGGTTGCGTGAATTTCAATTATCTCGACCCGCAAGACACGCTGTGGAGATGCCGGAATTGCGGCAAGGTTCTGAGTAACGATTTCCCCCGCCTGCTGGAAGGCGCCTTAGCGCTGCAAAAACAAGCCACGACGGCAGCCACGCCCCTCGCTGCCACTTGACGATTGCCTCACGTATGTTCGGATTGAAGACAAGTAATGAGGATACGTCTGTGATGATTACCCGCAATGAAGCCCTCTCCCGCCGGGAGAGGGTTTACTGACAACTGACGACTCGCCTTTAGTGAATCGCCGGGGCGAGAGGCGGAATCAGCACGTAGCCCGGGCGCGTTTGGTATTGGCGCAGGTACTGCCGATACTCCGGCGTGCTCGGGGCCAGATCGCCGGGGCCCGGCGGATAATTGGACATCCCATTAAACGGCAAGGGTTCGACGGTCCAGGCGAAAGACGTGTTGGGCTCACCATCCTTGGCATAGCCGCGCAGATCGAGGAAGAAATCACGCTTCCATCCCGGCTTTACGGTGGGCAGGGCGCGGGGGCTGAACTCGATTGTGATCTCGTCGCCCGTGGCCATGACCACCATTTGATCGTCGGCCCGCACCAGCAGCTCTTCCACAGACCCATAGCGCGTGTAGCGGCCCCGCAGGGGGTTCCACGGCGCCGTGGCCATGACCTGCTGATAATCGAAAGCGTCGGGCTTCACGTGCTCGGGGTCGCTGGAGAGGGCGGAGAAGCCGCGGTAGTGCAGGTCCGCAGCGATGAGGGGCAAGGCGATGGGCGCAGGCGCCGGAGCTTCATGGGTGGTGAAGAAGATCTGGTCCCAGTAAACGCAGAGATTGGTGACGATGCGCACGTGGCGATCGGCAGAGAGGAACTTGCCCGCCAGGTCCACGCGCATGGTGCGATGGGTGCCGCTCGGTAATCCCATATCGGCGATGACCGTCACCCACTTTCCGCTCGCGTCGCGAACCTGCAAGTACGGCGAAACCATTTGCATTTGGCTATTGGATTCGAGAGCGCGAGCGGCATTCGAGTCCGTCCAGAAAACCCAACCGTTGAGCCACAGACTTACCGGCGCGTCCGCGGGCACATCTCCTAGATCAAGCGTGAGCGAGTGCAAATCCGCCATACCCAGGATACGGTTACGCGCGAAGCCGGTGGGATAGCGGTCATCTTGGCGCAAAAGCAGTGGCAGCACGTCGTGGCCCTGATCGTCCACGGCCGACACCGGAAAGCGCTTGTCCGGAACCGCGTAAAGTGCGGGCGGGCCGGGATTGGCAGCGTAAACTTCGTTGGCGTAAATCTCTTCGCCGGCAGGATGATCCACGGCCACAAGTTTGACCTGGTCGAAGAAGTCGGCCTCGCGCATTTCATCGGTCAACTGAAAAACGTAGTTGCCCTGGGCATCGGGCACGAGGTTAGGCAGGCGCACAAACTCCTCGGGAAAAGGTTTAACGCGCGTGCCATCGGGTGCGAGCTCGCCCAGCGGGCCCACTCCCAGCACATCGGTGACATAATCGAATCTCCTGCCGTTCCACGTGTAGAGGAACGGACAGGAACTCGCCAGGCGTTCGGATTCACGCACCTCGATCTGTTTGTCGGTCGCTACGTCAATCCAGTTCTGCACCACCGCATTGGGCCAGGTGACGCGGACAACATCCAGCTTCGTCAAGTCGCCGGCAAAAACCCGTACGGGGCTGCTGGTGATGATCACCTTGTTGTAGTAGTTGCCCGCCTTGAATTCCACCACGCTGCCGATTCCCCGGGTGTTGCTTTTGTAGCCGTTCATCTTAACTTCCACCCAGTGCGCGGGCGGGCCTTCCTTCTCAAAAGCGCGCAACTGGCCGTCGCGGGTCAGGGCGAGCAAGTCGAGCTTGCCGGGATTCTCAATACCGATCCCCGTGGATAGCAGGGAAGCGATTTGTGCCGCATCACCCACCGGAAGCACGATCGACCCTTCCCGGAATCGCCCCTCGTGGTTCACCAGAAAGTGAAGCTTGCCCTGCGCGTCAGCCGCCAGGAGATCGGGAAAGCTGTCGCCGTTCAGGTCCGCCACCGCGCCGCGGAAGGCGAAAAGGCCGGCCGGGGCGGGAATGGCCGGCGCCGCCGCGGGTGAGAATTTCCCATCGCGCTGGTTGAGCAGCACTTGATACCCGTCCGGAGACCAGACGGCCAGGTCGAAGTAACCATCGTGGTTGAAATCCGCCACCTGCGCGTCGAGCACCACCATCTTCGCCAGCGCCGCGCCCGTCTCCCGGCGTAAAACGAACTTGTCCTCACCCTGATTCTCGTAAAGCAAGGGGGGGCCATCATCGCGAAAGAGAAAGAGATCGGAGTAAGCGCGGTTATTGAAATCGGCAAATACCGCTCCGCGCATCCTCCCTTTGGCGGAGGCGAGGCCGGAGGTAGCAGTCTTCTCCGTGAACGTTCCATCGCCGTTGTTGTGATAGAAGTGCACCGGCAAGCCGGAGAAATCGTTGGGGAAGAGAAAGGGATCTTTCTGGGGAGGCTGATTCAGGTTGGTATAAGCGGTGATGACGAGGTTCAGGAAGCCGTCGTTATCAGCGTCAAACAGCACGGCGCGCGTGTCCACCTCGCCGGGCTCGGGCTTCAGCCCCGCCTTTTCCGTTACATCTTGGAACACGCCGTCGCCCGCGTAGTGATAAACCTTCACGCCGTCGAGGCCGGCCACAAACAGACTCAACTTGCCGCAGTTATCAAAGTCGGCAAAGGTGGCGGACAGGCTGTGGCCGGGGCCGGCAACTCCCGCCTTCTCCGTGACGTCCGTGAATGTTCCATCGCCATTGTTGTGGAAGAGATAATTCCGGGCGGAAGGAATCACCACGTAAAGATCCAGATGACCATCATTGTCGTAATCTCCCACGGCGATGGAAGGGCCGAATTGAGGGAGGAGATTCTGCCCGGCGAACTCGGGGGAGTAATCAGCGGCTTTGATCGGCTGATTCGGATCGAAGGCCAGGGCATTTGCCGCCGGAAGGGTGAGATTGAGCTTTTGCGTGATCTCGGCAAATGTCACCTTTTCCAAACCGGCGTTGCGGGCGATTTCCGTGGGCGGCGTGGACGGCGTGAGGATCACTCCGTATTTGCCACCCTCGAGCGCCGGGTCCTGAAGAGAAATGTTGGGAACCTTGTCATGCATTCCATCCCACTGGTGCAGAGCTTTCTGCGCGTCGTCCAGACGTTTCATGCGAGCGAGCACCGTAAAGGTGCGGAAGAGCGAGGCGACGTAGAAGTTTTGCCCGCGGCCAAAGCCCATCTCGATGACGTGGTGGTAGGCATCCAGGGACTCGTCCATTTTCTTTTCGGCGAAATACACGGTTCCCAGATTGAACCATACGGCCGGGTCCTGGGAATCAGCGGCAATGACCCGTCGCAGAGCCACTTCGGCGTCGGGATTGCGCAGTTCGCGCTTGTACAGGATGCCCAGATTGTAGTCGGCGGCCACGAGGTGCGGATCCATCTGCTTGGCGGTGGTGACTTCGCCGAGCGCGGCGTCCTGTTTGTTTGCCTGCATCAGCGCCAGGCCCAGATTCAGGTGATCGGAAGCCAAGGCTCTCCCGGAAGCCACCACCTTCTGAAACTGCTCGATGGCTTCGACATACTTGCCCTGCTCAAAATAAGCTCTGCCGATATTGCGGGATGTCTGGAGCGGCCCGGACGGCGTCGTCACCGCCGGCTTCGCCGGACGCGAACCTGACCCCGGAACGACGGGCCGGGTTTGCGCCCAGACCAGAACGGCGGCGAAGATGGTGGCTAAAATTGCTATGGGACGAACAATCGGTAGGCGGTTGGGTCGGTGCATGGTCTCTCTCAGGTTTGCGAGCTTAATGTAATCCGCAGAATCACGTGCCCATGGGTATTATACATGGCCGGAGGTGTGCCGCAAAGAAGGCGAAGGCCCCTTCGGCCGTTTGACCTTGGGGGCCGCTCAAGAACCGGCAAAGACTCAAGGGTTGGGGGAAGCATCCGGCGTGGTGGCGGGGGCAATACTCTCGCCGTTCCTTGCCTTGGCCATGCACTTTTGCACGACGGCGAATGCGCGGGGATCGTCGGGGTCGATCACCAGCACCTTTTGGTAGGTCGACAGGGCTTTTGCACATCCGCCCTCGCGGTAGTAAATCGCCGCCAGGGAGTTTAGCTCCATGATCTGGGCTTGTTCCTCGTAACTCAGTTTCTTGCGCGGTGCGAGCCGCTGGCCGTTGGGAGTCGCGGCGGTTTTCTGTCCGCTGGAGGGAGAGAGTTCAGTGGTCTTGGCGGGTGCCATGAACGCCGTAATCTTGGCCTGCACCACCGAGCGCCATGACGCGTAGTGCTTCCGAACGACAAACGCACTCCCCACCAGAACGGCCACGGCCACCAACGTCAATACCCAGCGCGTGGGGAACTCCCTGGGAGGAGGCCCAATCCGGGCGGAAGAGCGATAAAATGTCCGTTCCGCGGCTGGGGCAATAACCTCTGGGGACGTCCGAGGAGCTGTGGAAGGGTCGCCACTGGGGGCAGGCGAACTGGATGGAGCAATTTGGGCGTTAGGCGGTGGCTCGGCGCTGCCCATGGCTTCCCAATCAACTTTGTGGGAAGGAGGCGTCACGCTGCCGCGCGCCTTCTTGATGGCGGCAGCCATCTCAGCTCCAGTGGAAAAGCGCTTCTCGCGGTCCTTTTCCAGCGCTTTCATCACGATCGCGGAAACGGTTTCCGGAATGGCCAATTCGGGTTTCAACTGATGAGGCGGCGTGGGCGGAGTGTTGAGTTGTTCCAGGATCATCTCCACCGTGGTTTCCGCCTGGAATGGCAGCTCGCCGGTCAACATGCGATACATGACGATGCCCAATGAGTAGAGATCGGAGCGCCCATCGATTTCCACCCGCTGCTTCCCCAGGACCTGCTCCGGCGACATGTACTCGGGGGTGCCAATGACCATGCCCGTTTGCGTCAACCCCTTGACCCCCGCGGTTTCTTCGCGCAGGCGGGAAATTCCGAAGTCCAGGATCTTGGCTACAGGGAAGCCATCTCGCTGCGCGATCAAGACAATGTTATCGGGCTTGATATCGCGATGAATCAGACCCAGCTTGTGCGCGGCATCAAGGGCTTCGCAGACCTGCAGGGCAATTTCGAGCACCAGGGAAACGGGCAGAGAGCCGGCTCGCTCAACCAGCGTCTTGAGCGTGTCGCCCAAAACCAATTCCATGGCGATGAAGGGAAGTCCATCTTCGGCGATGTCCAGGTCATCCACATGCACGGCGTTGGGATGGTTCAGCTTGCGCGCCATGATGGCTTCGTTCTTGAAGCGGCCCATGAACTCAGTATCGCGCGCGAGGTCGGGCCGGATGACTTTGAGGGCGCGCAATTCGTCGAGCAACACATGCTGAGCCTTGTAGACAACGGCCATGCCACCTTCGCCCAATTGCGCCAGGATTCGGTACTTGCCGCGGACGACCGTCCCAATTTGCCACAGGGTAGTTTCATGGAGAGGCGCGCCGTCCTTGGGGCAGATGGCGTAATCATCTGGGAATGTGGCCGAACACTCGGGGCAGCTTCTCATCGTGGTTCCGGGGCCGAAGAAATCTCTCTTAAAAGTATAGCACGGTACGAAAGCGAGTCCGCAATATCCCAGCAAATGGCACGGGAGGCAAGCAAAAACTGCGTTGGATACGTCACCTTTCCTCGTTGGGACGACACCTGCCCGAGCCGGGAATTGTGTTGAACCCTCCCGTATGAGTGTGGCGTTCGCGCCTGACGGCTCGCTGTTGTGGACCGACAACGGCGGCAACTGCATCGGGAGTGTAAGCGATTCGCTAACGCCGGATCGAGGCGAACATTAGAGGTGCGATCCACGCCCGCCAGCCGGGAGATCACCATCGCGCCGGGCGGTCAGTGACGAGTTCGGGATGCTCACGGCGGAAGGTCTCCGCAATGTGGCACGACCAACAAACGGGTTTGTGGGTGGCAAATATGTCCGGCAGCTTCTCAGGCGGCACATCATTCCAACTTACGGTCTTGGAGTCCGGAGCCTGCAAAGCGGGCATGTGACCCGTCCATTCTGCGACGCTATCCACCGCCTTGTGGCAATAGACGCAGGTCTTGCCTTGGTACCATCCGGCCACAACGTTGCGAACCAGACACCCCTGCCCCAGGGCTCCGACCTCAGCCAAGCAATCCTGAGCGCAGCCTTGCTTCTCCGGCCAGCGCGAGCAGTCCTGGAGGCAGAGATAAGTTCCGCCCCAGAAAGCCTTTAAGGCTGCGCCATTGGCGTCCAACTCGACTGTCGCGGCACAATGGGTCTCTGGACAGGTAACCAGGCGTTTCCCCCGCGCCCGCAGATAGGCTCGCACACCTCTGACCGAGGTGAAAACCGTCACACCTAAGGCGAGGCCTGAAAGTGACAAAATAAACACAACCACAAAGGTCCCCATGTGCGCCTCCCACCACTCATTATAGAACATGAGCAAATCCACGCCCAAATGCGTGAGCCGAGGCGATGTTTTGACGCCTGGGGACGGTTAAATTGAACTTAAGGTGGGACGGTGATGGCCGTTGATCCAGCCGCTTGACTGCTTGGCCCCGCCACGTTGCGTCCCCACTATCAAGACTCCCCCCGCTGCTGATTGCCTTCTGTCCACTGCCTATGCCTACAGTTTTCTGTCCTCGAGCCAACGGCTATGTTTCTGCGGGAAGCTTGCTGGCGTATAATACGAGCTGCCGAAGATCGTCCTCGTCTTCATGTCCATATGACGACGGCACTGCGTAATAGTGCGATTGCAGAGCTCGACAATTAAAAGGAGTCCGCCATGAAAGGCAAACCGGAAGTGCTTAAAGTCTTGCAGGAAGCGTTAACCGATGAGTTGGGCGCGGTGCACGGATACATCCTCCACGCCGAGATGTGCGAGAGTTGGGGTTACAAGGTGCTTGCTGGCGCCACCACCAAGCGCGCCATTGAAGAAATGAAACACGCCGAGAAATTGATCAGTCGCATTCTTTTCCTCGAGGGCGAGCCTGACGTGCAATCGCTGCCGAAAATCCACATCGGCAAAGGTGTGGAAGAGCAATTGGCCATTGGTCTGAAAGATGAGACCGGCGCCATCGCCAGCTACAATCAGGGAGCCGCCGTCTGCACCATGGTCGGCGATAATGCCTCTGCGGAGCTGCTGAAAGGCAATCTGCAAGACGAGGAGCGGCACGCCGATTACCTGGAAACGCAACTGAGCCTCATCAAGGAACTGGGCTTGGCGAATTACTTGGCCCAGAGCATCACGGCGTAAGGGTGTAGAAGGCAGGGGCCGCAGAGCAACCCCGCTCGACGCTGGAACTCCTTTCGTGACCGCTAAGGACGCTGGTGTCGTGTCTCAGGCGTTCATTGCGGGAGTCAGCCCATGAGCTGACGGGTGAAAAAAGTAGCCCGCGACGTGAGCCGTGGGCAGGGAAGTCCGCCCTCATCCCCCATCCCCTCTTCCGTCCGCGCGGACGAGGGGTGCCGGAGTTGGGGTAAGGGCATTCTCCCCGCAGCTTACGCCTTGGGTTGCGATCTTGCACCCCAGACGCGGCTGTGGGGCGGTAAGAACGACGGTCGATTGACCCAATGAACTTGCGTGAAAGGGCCCCAGCGACTTTTCCCGAGGGCAGCCTGCAAAAAACCTAAAACTACAGTGAGAATCCTTAAGTTGCTGGGAGGGACGATGAAGTTCAATTGTTCAAGTCGAGCATTGCGTAAAGGCCTCGGCGTGCTGGGGACGGCGTTTATCTTGCTCTTCTCGCCGGTGCGTGCCTGGCCTTGGGGGTGTGAGGGGCACGAGGCCGTAGCCATGATTGCGGAGAAGCACATGACGGCGCACGCGCTGGAGATGGCGAACAAGCTCTTGCGGAGCGCGCCGATCGATCCCGCACTGCCTCGTTATTGCTCAAGCCAGGGGCTCGATTTGATGTCGGATTCCGCCACTTGGGCCGACGACCTCAGAAGCGTGCAGCCGGAATCAAGTCAGTGGCACTACATTGACATTCCCCGAGACGCGCCCCGCAGCAGTCTCGCAAGATTCTGCCCGGAGTATTGCGTCATCAGCGCGATCGCGCGTCAGATCATGTTGCTCCATGGTGACGAGACCGATACTCGGGTGCGAGCCGACGCACTGCGGTTTCTCATCCATTTTGTGGGAGACATTCACCAGCCTCTGCACTGCGTTTCCAACAATGACATGGGAGGCAATTGCGTACCCGTCGAGTTTTTTGGTAACCCCCCGGTGGAGAAGAATCCACAGCATGAATCCTACGTGCCCAATCTGCACGCCATCTGGGATTCGGGAATCATCCAGCGACTGAAAGGGACGGAATCCGTGGCGCAGTGGGCGGACTCGCTCGACAAACAGTTCAGTTCGCAGGTGGGAGGTTGGGAGAAGGCGGAACTCGAAGGGGAACACTGGGCTGGCGCTAAGGTGGAAGACTGGGCTTGGGAGAGCCACGAGTTGGCTGATTCGGTGGTATACGCCAAGCTGCCGGTGGCGATCCCCGTGGAAGAGCCTCAGCCGGTGAAGGGGTGCAGCGATGACAACCACGTCTCCACCCGCATGTTGAAACTCCACGAGCAGGTCTCGCAGTCGTACGTGGATGCCGTCGCGCCCACCGTTAACGAGCAGATTGCCAAGGCGGGAGTCCGGCTGGCGATGGTTCTGAACCAAATCTGGCCGTGAGAGCCTTGCACCCGCGGGGGGATTCGAGTGCCAACGGGTGCCGCCTGTAATGCTCGTCTATCCCCGACCTTCGGGAGGTGGCGGCAGCCTATGTTTGCCGGGAGTGCAAGCAAATTGCTTCGCCAATCGTGGATGGATTCCAGAAGTCCTAAAGGGTCCCCGGTGGTCCGTCGACAATGGGCATTATGGCGTTTTGAGCTCTTTGCAGACCCTTGCCGGCCATCACACCCGCTGTATTGACAAATAGTCACAAACTGCAGATGGCTTGGCAGGGAATTAGTAGGTGCGGAATCTATCCCGATCCCATGGGGACGGCTCCATTTGGTGCGTCGGCTGACGGATAAACTCGCCGCTCCATCACCGAACTGAGACACGGCTGAAAGTCAGGGATTTTGGCGTGGACGAAATCAAAATTGTGCGTAGGGGGTTCCCAACAGTCATGCAGGACGCACCGCTTTGGTATCCCCAAAGGGCGTTTATCGTTCCAAATCCCGCTTAGGTGGTGGGTTGGACTGTTCTCGAGATTGAGCCGCGCGCGTGCGCCGTCGCGCCCAGCAGCTTTTATCGACAAAAACCGGACCGCGCCACGCGGCTCATCATGCCGTTCCCTCCCGCTCGGACGGCGAAATGCGCTTTAAACTCGCCGCGATAAAGTCCTCAACAAATTCGATCATGCCTTGGTTCCCAGCCAGGGAATCGAACCCCAATCTCAAGATTCAGAATCTTGCGTCCTACCATTAAACGAGCTGGGAATGGTTCTGGCCCCTGGAATCGAACCAAGATTAGCTGATTCAAAGTCAGCCGTCCTACCCTTAGACGAGGCCAGAGTGGTTGGTCCCCGGTCCCCGAGTCGAACGGGATTCTATGGCTTTTCAGACCATCGCAACGACCGCGCTTGCTCACCGGGGAATTACTTTTCAAGCTCGACGTTCCAATAAATGTAAGCCTTGTAGTCCGACCATTCCGGGCGCAAGGCGTGGATGTGCAGCCGGAAATTGAATCTCGGGTCGAACTGGTTAGGCTCAGTAGGCTTCTGTCTGAGCGTAAGTCCAGCCTCCTGGGGCGTTCGATCCGATTTGCGCTTGTTACACTGGACACACGCCAGCGCCAGATTCGTCCAGACCGAGCATCCTCCGCGAGCCCTGGGCAGGATGTGGTCAATGGTGTACTCCGCCGTTTCCAGCACCACGCCGCAATACTGGCACGAGCTGTTATCGCGGATGGCGATGTTACGGCGAGTCATCGGAACCTTCAGCCGCAGCTTCCGGCTGATATGGTTCCTCAGCTTGATGACGCGCGGCATCCCCATCTCGAAGGACGGCGAGCGGAGGACGCGCTTCGCATCTTCCGTGACCACTACGGCACGGTCCTGCCATTGCAGATTGATCGCGCGCTGCCAGGAGACAAAGGCCACCGGGAAACCCAGGGTGTCGAGAACCAGAGTGTCGCTCATAACTCCTTCCTTGAAACTGGAAGGCGCGGCGGGAATTGAACCCGCATTTGCGGTTTAGAAGACCGCCGCCCTAATCCGTTGGACGACGCGCCCGTGGCACGGTGGACGGGACTTGAACCCGCTAATGCTCGGCTTGAAAGACCGAGGGCTCGACCACTTTGCCTTCCACCGTACAATCTTGGCGGGGACGACCGGACTTGAACCGGCGTTCTCGGCATTGACAGTGCCGCGAGGACTCCCACTCCTCCACGCCCCCCGAACTTGGTAGCCTCAGTGGGACTCGAACCCACGTCGCTCGATAGAGGGTCGAGCATCCTTGCCGCTGGACGATGAGGCCAGAATCTGGTAGCGGGGATGGGAATCGAACCCACCTTTCGTGGCTTATGAGACCACTGAACTCACCAGAGTTCTACCCCGCATCAATCTTGGTCGGGAAGGCGGGATTTCAACCCGCGATCTCCGGTACCCGAAACCGGCGCCTTGAGCACTAGGCCACTTCCCGTAAACCTGGTCGGGATGGGAGGATTTGAACCTCCACCGCCCTGGTCCCAAGGCAGGTGGGCTCCCGCTACCTAACATAACCGCTCATATGCATTACTTCGGCATTGTGGCCTTGTCGGGACTGTTGAACCACAACACATTGACCCTTATAATGCCGCCATGCACTCAGAAGAAGTTCGACCTCGACTGGTCGCGTGGTTGGAGCCGCCACAGATGGACACCGGCGCGCCTTCTCCAGCGATTCACTCGGACGCCCATCGGCTCCTTTGTGCGTATTACATTAGCGAGACCGTAAGGCCGGAGAGACCCGTTGCGCTCGTCAGGTTTGAAGGTGTGCTTCAATATCGCCTTGGATATCCCAACGATGAAGCGTTGCATGGTCACGCTCTTTACGAGTTTGGACTCCGGCATTACAGCTTCTACTCAGTCGAAAACTCACCCCTCATCGCAGAAATAGAAAACCAAAATCGAGTGCACATGCACTTCCGACCCGGTATGTATAAGAAGTTCCGGCACTGGATAGTTACGTTTCACGACGAGACATTGGAAGTGGTCGCTTTGAGGGCTATAGTCGCAGGTCAATCTTCGTTGGCGCCCAACCTCGCCGTTTGCAAAGAACGAGACATTTCAAGTTGCTGAATAGCGGCCTACCCTTCCCTTCGCTGATCGCCTCCGATCTCCAAGTCATGATAGCTGGATGCCGCCATCCTCAAAAATTGGAGCGGCGTGCGGAAATCGAATCCGCTTCTTCGGCTTGGAAGGCCGAGGCACACCCCATATACCAACGCCGCTTGGAGCGGTCAGCGGGAATCGAACCCGCGCCCCGACACTGGCAATGTCGGATTCTGCCACTGAACCATGACCGCCAATCTTGGTGGATGCGGGGGAAGTCGAATCCCCACTCTTGGTTTGCAGGACCAATGTGCTCCCGTTAAACACTACGCACCCTTAAGCTTGGTGCCCAGTCCGGCTTGGGATTCCGGGACCTCTGGTTTGTAGGACCAGCGCTCATAACCCATCTGAGCTAACCGGGCAAATCTTGGTGGGAGCGGAGGGAGTCGGACCCTCACCTCATCGGTTAAGAGCCGAGTGTGCTGCCAGTAACACCTCGCTCCCACATGGAGCCGACGCCGCGAATCGGACGCGGGTCGTCCGCTTACCAAGCGGATGCTCTACCACTGAGCTACATCGGCTGGAGGCCCTGGCGGGAATTTAACCCGCTCCCTCCGCGTTCGGAGCGCGGCGCTCTATACGGTGAGCTACAGGGCCAAATGCACTTAACAGGTGTCAGGTGCCAGGTGTCGAAGGGGTTCCCATTGTTACTGACACCTGACACCTCGTACTTGGGGTGACTGACGGGAGTCGAACCCGCTAACACCTGATCCACAATCAGGCCCCGCACCGTTTGGGTTCAGTCACCACGGAGCTGCGACGGAGAATCGAACTCCGGTCTGCTGGTTACGAATCAGCGGCTCTGCCATTGAGCTATCGCAGCATGGTGGGGCCACCGGGATTCGAACCCGGACTTCTCCGCTTAAAAGGCGGGTATGCCTCCAATAACATCCTGGCCCCGCAATCTGGCTCCTGGGGAGGGAGTCGAACCCCCATTTCGCGGTTAACAGCCGCGCGTTCTACCGTTGAACCTCCCAGGAGTGGTGCCGGGCCGAGGACTTGAACCCCGATGTTGCGCTAATCGGGCGCACATCTTGCCGTTAGATGAGCCCGGCATGGAAGGCGCGGTGAGATTCGAACTCGCATATCGCCAGCTTAGGAGGCTGGTGGCCGATCCGTTTGGCCGTACGCGCCCTCAATCTTGGTACCCCCGAGAGGATTTGAACCCCTGTCTCCACGTTCGTAGCGTGGTGTCCTGATCCATTGAACGACGGAGGCAAAACTTTGGTAGTGGTCCAGAGAATCGAACTCTGCCGTGCACCCTGATCCGGGGCAATTACAGGCTTATAAGGCCCGCCCGCACACCAGTGCTGACCACTATGGAGGCGCGGCTCGGAATCGAACCGAGGTTGTCTGCTTTGCAGGCAGATGCCTTTCCACTTGGCTACCGCGCCCTGGCAGGAGCCGTCGCGCTCGTAGGGCCGAACAGCGTTCGGCCCTGGAGTTTCTGGCCGAACCGCGTTCGGCCTAGGCCGAGCGCTGCTCGGCCCTACGCCATGCTCCTGTGCTGCTGGGTCTTTCCGTTGTCAAAGAGCAATAAAAAAGCCCGCTTTTTAGGGCGGGCTTTTTTAGAATCCGATTGTGCTCTGGATTCTACCCACCCCCGCCGCGCCCTGGATTTGTCGCCATGATGGTGTTACCCGCGACCTGCCCATGGGCGCACACAAATATGCCGTACGGCCTATCTTGCCGTTCGCGCATCGTTTCGGGTTTAAGGAATCTCGACATTCTCAACTCTGGAGCTGACGACTGGATTCTAACCAGTGATCTCCTGCTTACAGGGCAGGCGCCTTGAACGCTTGGCTACGTCAGCAAAGGGACATTCGTCAAAGAGCAATAAAAAAGCCCGCTTTCTAGGGCGGGCTGCTTAGAATCCAGACTGTGCTTTGGATTCTACCCACCCCCGCCGCGCCCTGGATTTGTCGCCATAATGGTGCAACCGGCCTGCCAGGGAGCAGACACAAATATGCGATGCGGCCGATCTTGTCGGTCACATCGTGCTTCGGGTTTGAGGAATCTCAACATTGTGAACTCTAAACCTGACAACCAATTATTTTCCGCTAGTTGGAATCAAAATGCAAGCAAAGAATATCTGGTCCGGGCGGCTGGACTTGAACCAGCAAAACCGAGGGTTTAAGCCTCAGATGTCTGCCGTTGCATCACGCCCGGAATGCTGGCGGAAGGTAGAGGATTTGAACCCCTGCGGCGGTTACGCCGTCGCCGGTTCTCGAAACCGGAGCCTTGCCTGACTCGGCCAACCTTCCGTGGCGGAGGGAGCGAGATTCGAACTCGCGGACCTTGCGGCCTCCTGTATTCAAAGCAGGCGCCTTAAACCACTCGTGCCATCCCTCCGTAAACTGGCGGAAAGGGCGAGGGTCGAACTCGCAACGGTTTTACCCGCACACGCTCTCCAGGCGTGCCGCTTGCCATTCGCGCACCTTTCCGAATTTGGCGGAGAGAGTCGGATTCGAACCGACGAC
>Ga0326727_10001190_pt1 | contig 99042 bp, 82 predicted proteins | sample MB2enrmetagenome_FD_207643 | JGI IMG/M metagenome (GOLD analysis project Ga0326727, IMG submission 207643) | Lab enriched peat soil microbial communities from McLean, Ithaca, NY, United States - MB29MY | ecosystem: Environmental > Terrestrial > Soil > Wetlands > Peat | place: USA: New York... | reverse complement strand
TGGCCCGGCGGCTGCCGCCATCAGGTGGACCGCTGCCCATTGCCACCGCCGCTCCGCACCCTCGCGAGATTCTCCCCCGTCCGCTCAGAGCAAGCCCGCGACCCCTCCCCCACTGTCTGACTTGCAGAGCCTCGCCGCTTCAACTTGCCACCCGGCCAGCCCCGACTTATCATTCAAGGGATGTTCGATACTATTACAGCCGAACTGGCAACCGCCGCGGATAAACTGGCCCACCTGCGGAGGTTTCTTTGACGTGCCCGGGGCGCAGAAACGCCTGGGCGAGATCAACGGCCTGATGGCGGCGGAGAGCTTCTGGAACAACCGCGAGCAAGCCCAGAAGCTCATTGACGAAGCCAATTCCCTCCGCAACAAGACCGAACCTCTCCTCAAGGCGGAGAAGCAGCTCGAAGACTTTCACGTGATGGTCGAACTGGGCGAGGCGGAGCCGGAAGCGGCCCAGCCCGGAATCCAGCGGGAGCTCGAACAGGACCTCGGCAGGTTCTTCAAGGAGCTCGATTCGCTCGAATTGAAGGTCTTTCTCAGTGGCCGCCACGACAAGAGCAACTGCATCATGAGTATCAACGCCGGAGCGGGCGGCACCGAGTCGTGCGATTGGGCGAACATGCTCCTGCGCATGTACCAGCGCTGGGCCGAGAACCGGGGCTGGGCGGTGGACGTTACCGACGTGCTGCCGGGCGAGACGGCGGGCATCAAGAGCGCGACGATGGTCATCAGCGGCGAGTACGCCTACGGCTATGCCAAGGCTGAGCGCGGCGTGCATCGCTTGGTGCGCATCTCCCCGTTCGACGCGAACAAGCGCCGGCACACCAGCTTTGCCAGCGTGGACGTGATTGCAGAAATTGAGGAAAACGACGAGGAAATAGTGATTCCGCCCAATGAATTCCAGGTGGACACGTTTCGTTCCGGCGGCAAAGGCGGCCAGAACGTGAACAAGGTTGAAACCGCCGTTCGCATCACGCACATTCCGACCGGGCTGGTGGTGGCCTCGCAAAACCAGCGTTCCCAGCATCAGAACCGCGCCGCCGCGATGAAGCTCCTGCTCTCGCGCATCTATGCCCAGCGCGTTGACGCGCAGAAAGCCGAAATGGAGCGGTTCTACGGTGATAAGGGCAGCATCTCGTGGGGCAACCAGATTCGCAGCTACGTCTTCCAGCCGTACCGGATGGTGAAGGACCTGCGCACAGGCGTCGAGACCAGCAACGTGCAGGCCGTGATGGACGGCGACCTGGACCAGTTCGTGAACGCCTGCTTACGGGCCGGTTGTCCCATCAAGCGGATGCAGGGAGTCAGGGATGAGGAAGAGTAAAGTCCGAAGTCCGAAGTCCGAAGGCCGAAGGAAACCCGAAGCCCGAATCCCGGAACCGGGAGGACTCGCATCGGGGGCGGTAGGGCGCGCAGTCCCCTGCGCGCCGGGAGGCCGTGCGTCGCGATTCCAACATCCGTGACAATCCTCGAAACTATTGTGGACGAGAAACGACGCGAAGTGGCGCGGCTGCCGCAGCGCGAGGTTTCGGTTGCCGACCTGAAAGCCGCGCTCCGGGCGCGGGGTGGACGACGGGACTTTGCTGGCGCCCTGCGGAAGCCGAGACGCGGCCAGGTCGCGCTCATTGCCGAGGTCAAGAAGGCTTCGCCGTCTGCTGGTCTGATACGCCCGGACTTTGACCCCGTTGTGGTCGCCCGCGAATACGAAGCGGCGGGGGCCAGTTGCCTGTCCGTGCTCACAGACGAGAAGTTCTTCCAGGGGTCGCTGGAATACCTGAAGCTGATCCGCGCAGCGGTGAAGCTGCCACTGCTACGCAAGGATTTCATCATTGACGAGCGGCAAATACTGGAGGCAGTCGAGTGGGGCGCGGATGCCATCCTCCTCATCGTGGCCGTCCTGAGCGATTCGCGTTTGCGCCAGTTCCACACACTGGCGACAGAAGGCGGCCTGGCGGTGCTGGTCGAGGTGCATGACGGAGCCGAGTTGGACCGCGCGCTTGCTGCGGGAGCGCAACTGATCGGCGTCAACAACCGCAATCTGAAGACCTTCAAGGTAAATCTCGCCACCGCCGAACGCCTCGCCGCACGCCTGCGCCTCCATTCACGCATCACGCCTCCGCTTCTCGTCGCCGAAAGCGGCATCCACGCCCGCGCGGATGTCGAGCGGTTGGCGAAGTGCGGCGCCCAAGCCATACTGGTAGGCGAGTCACTCATGAAACACGCGGACATCGCCGCCAATGTGCGCGAGTTGCTCGGCTGCTGACAACGAATTCGGTTTCTCTGCCGTAAGCGTACCCCTGCCGGGGCCACAGACCGTTACCGTCAGCGAGAACCGGCGCAATGCGCAAGAAGTCCCGGCGCGAAAAGTCCCGGCTTGCCCCCGCTCCAACCTGCCAGTAGCTTCACCGGCGAATTCTTAGAAACATGAAAAAGCAATCCAAAGCGTTCTTTGCCGGCATCTCCAAGATCCAATATGAAGGGCCGCGTTCCAAAAACCCGCTCGCCTTTAAGCATTACAACGCCGACGAACTCGTTGATGGCAAGCCGATGAAAGACCATCTGCGGTTCTCGGTCACCTACTGGCATACGATTCGCGGCCAGTTGGCCGACATGTTCGGCGTGGGCACGGCGGTTCGCCCGTGGGAGGACGGCACCAACTCGATGAAGATGGCCGAGACGCGCGCGCGGGTGGCCTTCGAGTTCCTCGAGAAGCTGGGCGCGCCGTTCTATGCCTTCCACGACCGCGACGTCGCGCCCGAGGGCAAGACCCTCCGCGAGACCAACCGTAACCTGGATGCCATTGTCAAGGTGCTCAACGAGGAACAACAGCGCACGGGTGTGCAGTTGCTGTGGGGCACCGCCTGCCTGTTCGTGCATCCACGCTTCGCGCACGGCGCGGCCACAAGCTGCAACGCGGACGTGTTTGCCTATGCCGCCGCCCAGGTCAAGAAGGCTATCGAGGTGACCCACACGCTCAAGGGCGCCGGCTATGTGTTTTGGGGCGGGCGTGAAGGGTACAGCACACTGCTGAACACAGACCTGAAGCGGGAGCTGGATCACCTGGGCAAATTCCTGCACTTGGCGGCAGACCATAAGAAGGCCATTGGCTTCAAGGGCCAGTTCTACATCGAGCCCAAGCCCAAAGAGCCGACGAAGCATCAATACGATTCCGACGCTGCCGCCTGCCTGAACTTCCTCCGCGAATACGACCTGCTCGGCGACTTCAAGCTGAACCTGGAGACCAACCATGCGACCCTCGCCGGCCACACCATGCAGCACGAGCTGGAGGTGGCCATCGCCGCCGGCGCCCTCGGTTCGATTGACGCCAACACCGGCGACCTGCTGCTGGGGTGGGACACCGATCAGTTCCCCACGAGCGTCTATCTGACGACCGAGATCATGTTGTCCATCCTCAAGATGGGGGGCTTCCGAACCGGCGGCACGAACTTCGACGCCAAGGTGCGCCGCGAGAGCTTCGAGCCGGTGGACCTGTTCTACGCGCACATCGGCGGCATGGACGCCTTCGCCCGCGGCCTCAAGATCGCCGCCTCCATTCGCAAGGATGGTCGCCTGGCGGAGTTTGTCCGGCAGCGGTACAGCTCCTGGGACAGCGGCGTCGGCGCGAAAATCGAGGCCGGCAAGGCCAACTTCAAAGAGCTGGAAGCCTACATGCTCCAGAAGGGCGACGCTGCCCCGAACACCAGCGGCCGCCAGGAATTCCTGGAGAACCTCATTAACGAGTTCATTTAGGCCGGTCCGGGCGGCGGCGAATTGCCGCTTGAAAAGCCAGGGCGGGTGTAGTACGGCATGGTGTATGACACAGACTATGACGATACGCTTGCCACGGCAATTGGCGCGGGACCTGAAGACTAAGGCGCAAGCAGCCAAGACCACACCCAGCGCCGTTCTGCGGCAAATGGCCGCCGAGTACGTGAGATTGGCGAGGAAGCCGGTCCGCAACGCTTTGCAGGAGCATATTCTCACTCACGCGGGGCGATGGGATGGGTATTGCTCGGGCGAGGAACTGCTGCGGAAGACCCGGCCATGATCTTAGTGGATACGTCGGTCATTGTGGCCTGGATGGACCCCGCTCACCCCGAGCACCGCCTTTGCAGCCAAGCGCTCGATTTCTGGGCGGGTCGGGATCAATTGGCCGTCAGTTCAGTGACATACGCCGAACTGGCCGCAGGGGCCCGCAACCGCGACGGCGTGGATGAAGATTTGAGGCCTTTCCAACGCGTTGAGCTGGACTTTGACGCCGCCTGGCGAGCAGGGCAAAGGTTCCGTCAATACGGCCCCGCCAAAGGCGATAAGCCCGTTCTACCAGACTTTCTTATCCGGGGCCAAGCGGCAGCACTGAGCCTGCCGCATTTGACGAATGACCGCCGCCGGCTAAACGTGTGGCCAGACGTGGATTTCATTTTTCCCGACAAAGGCGCGGGCGAGAAGACCTCGTCGAGGGCATAGGGTTGAGAAACCGCCAACCCGCCAGAAGGGCACCCTCCATCGGGGCTTTTGAAGGGGTGGAAAAAGGGATGGCAGCCAATGCCATCCCTGATTCTGAAATCGGCGGATTATGTCAGCTCCGCCGTTCGCGTTCTTAGCCTGTTTAGCGGCCTAACTCTTTAGACCGCCTTCGGCATCGGCGTCCAGGCGCCGTTCTTCTTGCTGCTCTTGACGCAGGTTTCGATGAAGGCAATGCCCATCCAGCCGTCTTCGACGTTGGCGTATTTGGCGCCGTCGCACTTGAAGGCTTTGCCTTCCTTCCATTTGCGCACGTCGGCCTCGAAGGAGCGGTGCAAGCGGGCAAAGGCGTCGTGGAATGCCTCGGGATGGCCCGACGGGCTCGTCGGCTCGACCATCAGGTCGGCCGGCACGTCCTTGGGCAGGAAGCCGTCGCCCGGCGTGACGGCGCCGCGCCAATAGACACGGTCGGGCTGGCCCGGCAGCAGGATGGTGAGCGACTCCGCCTCTTCCTGGCGCCAGACCAGCGTGCCCTTGGTGCCAGCGACTTGGATACCGAGGTCGTTCTTGTAGCCGATGCAAATCTGCGAGGCGCGCACGAGGGCCTTGCCGCCGTTGCTGAGCTTGCAGTAGATGGTGAAGTGGTCGTCGAGCTGGCGGCCTTCCACAAACGTCTCAAGCTGGGCACTGAGTTGCGCGACTTCGAGGCCGGTGACGTAGCGGAGCTGCATGAGGGCGTGCGTGCCGATGTCGCCGCCGCAGCCGGAACCGCCGGCGCGTTTGGGGTCCACGCGCCAGACCGCCTGGGTCTGGCCAGTGGCTTCGATCTTGGTCGCTAGCCAGCCCTGGAGGTAGCAACTGTCCACCCAGCGCACTTCGCCCAGCAACCCGCTGCGGACGATGTAACGGCTGAGGCGGCTGGTCCAGTGTCCCAGGTAGGTGTGGGCCACGCCGAACGGGATTTTCAGCTTGCGCGCGGTCTGGACCAGGTCTTCGGCTTCTTTGAGATTGAGGCAGAGCGGCTTTTCGCAGAACACGGCGATGCCGGCCTTCATGGCCTTCATGGCCGGGTCGTAATGCACGAAGTTGGGCGTCACGATGAGGATGTAATCCAGCTTCTGGTCCGCAGGCAGGGAAGCGTTGGCTGCGATCATCTCGTCGTAGGAGCCGTAGCCCTTGATGGGGTAGGGCCAATTGGCTGCCTCTTCGAGGGCGATCTTGGGATCCGGGAACAACGCGCCCGCCACCACGCGGCGGGTGCCGTCAAAATGAATGGCTCTCTGGTGTGGATGGACGATGAAGGCGCCTTTGCCGCCGCCGACTAAACCGACATTGAGGGGTCTGTTGGACATATTTGATTCTCCTGTCTTTGCGATTGTTAATGTTTGTTTCTGCCAACCAAAACTGTTGCTCAGAGTAAGAAGCCGCGTCGGCGGTTTCAAGGCCAGAACGTCACAACCTCACCCAGCCACGCGTCTTCACCGACTCCTCCACCGCCGCCAACACGCGCTGGTTCTTCAGCCCGTCCTCGAAGGTCGGGTGAACGGGTTTCCCCTCCGCGCAGGCATTGACGAAATCAGCGACTGTATGGACAAAGGTGTGCTCGTAACCGAGCAGGTGCCCGGCCCGCCACCATTGGCCAATATACGGGTGAACGCCGCCCGGCTGCGTGACCAGAATGTCGCGGAACCCCTGCCGGTCAGGCAGGCAGGCCCGGTCGCAGAACTTCAGCCGGTTCATGTCCTCAAAATCAAAGCAGAGCGAGCCCTTGGAGCCATTGATTTCGAAGGCCATGTGGTTCTTCCGGCCGGGCGCATAGCGGGTTGCCTCCACGTTGGCCAGCGCGCCGTTGTCGAAACGGCCAATGAGCAACGCCGCGTCGTCCACCGTCACCTTGCCCAGCTTCTGAGCGGGCTTGGCTCCGGGGTTCGGGTCCCCCGTCGGGGCGCTGGCCTTGCCGGCTCTGTCCTTCTTGCGGTCGGGTTTAGGCAGCGGTTCGGGCGCGGTGCAGGCTCCTTCCGCCAAGGGCCGTTCTTTGATGAACGTGTGCATCAGCCCGCAGACTTCCTTGAATTCACCCACCAGGTAGCGCGCCAGATCAATGAGGTGCACGTTGATGTCAGCGTGCGTTCCGCTGCCGCTGATCGGCTTTTGCAGCCTCCAGCGCAGGGGGACCTCCGGATCCACCAGCCAGTCCTGGGCGTACCGGGCATAGTAGTGGTAAATCTCGCCGAGCGCGCCATCGGCAATCAGCCGCTTGGCCTGTGTAATCGCCGGCACGCGGCGGTAATTGTGGCAGACCATGTGGACAACCTTTGCCTTTTGGGCAGCCGCCAGCATGGCCTCGGCCTCTTTGACGCTCAGCGCGAGCGGCGTCTCGCACAACACTTGTTTGCCGGCCCGGGCGGCGGCGATGGCGATTTCGGCGTGGGAGTCGTTGGGGGTGGTAATATCAAGGATATCAATCAAAGGCGACTCGATCACCTCCCGCCAGTCGGTGGCTGCGTACTGCCAGCCCAGTTGGGCACGCGCGGCCTGGACGCCGGCGGGGTTGCGACCGCAGATGGTGTGCATTTCGAGCTTGGCTTTGAGGGGGAAGAAATGCGGCGCCTGCCGCCAGGCATTGGAGTGGGCCTTGCCCATGAACCCATGACCGATCATCCCGACCCGGAGCGTCTTGGCCATATTCGAAGTTGGGGTTGAATTAGGTTGCGCGGGCTTTATAGTGGCCGCTGATGTCCAAGTCAATAGCCTATGCCTTATACCGTTGCTGAGATTGCCAAGCTCCTCGCAGGCGAAGTAATCGGCGATGCCTCGTTGGTCCTTATGGGGTTTGCGCCCGCCGACCGCGCCCAGCCGGGCGACCTGACCTTCGCTGAGAACGAGAGCTATTTTGCCCGAGCCGAGCAGAGCGCCGCTTCAGCTATCATCGTTGATGGCTCCGTCACTTCCAGCCGCAAGACCCTAATCCGTGTGCCCAATGCCCGCGTCGCCTTTGCAAAGGTCCTCCCACTGTTCTTCCCGGAACCGGTCTTCGCCGCTGGCGTTCATCCCACGGCTATGGTGCCGTCCAGCGCGCGGGTTGATCCGACCGCCCACATCGGACCGTATTGCGTCCTGGGGGAGAAGGTACGGATCGGGCCGCGCTCAGTGTTGCAGGGCCTCGACCATGTCGGCGCCGATTGCCTGCTCGGCGAGGACGTCAACCTCTTCCCCAACGTCACGCTCTATCCCCGCACCGAGATCGGCGATCGGGTCCGCATTCACTCCGGCACGGTCGTCGGCTCGGACGGCTTCGGCTACGTGCTCGACAACGGCGTCCATCGCAAGGTGCCTCAGATCGGCAATGTCATCATCTGCGATGACGTAGAGCTTGGGGCGAATGTCACCGTTGACCGCGGCGCGCTAGGGCCGACGATTGTCGGCAAAGGCACCAAGGTAGATAACCTCGTCCAGATCGCGCACAACGTGACCGTGGGCGAGCACTGCATCCTCGTGTCGCAAGCCGGGGTTGCCGGCAGCACCAAGCTGGGCAACTACGTGATTCTCGGCGGCCAAGTCGGGCTGGCCGGTCACCTGAAGATCGGCAACCGTGTTTCCGTTGCCGCCCAGTCCGGTGTGATGAACAACATCCCCGACGGGGAGAAATGGATCTGGACGCCGGCGCAGCCAGACCGGCAGGCCAAGCGGCAGATGATCGCGTTGCAGCAACTGCCCGAGCTATTCCGCCGGGTCAAGGAGCTGGAGAAGAGGCTCGAACCGAGACCCGAGCCGCCCCCTGCGCGGAAAGCCGAGCCGGCGAAATAGGTCCTCCGGCCAAGTTCATCGGCCCGTTATACGCCGCCATGGGGTTCCAGCCCTCGGCGGCACGGGGCCGATACGCCCGCGGGGCTATTACCCAGCTCAGAGTGGTGGCCGAACCGGCTGGGCTAAGGTTATAGTTTGGCCGGTCCTCGCCCGTTATGGCCGGCCAGCGCACCGCGGGTGTACCCGGTAGCGGCACGGCGATGGCACGGTACTTGGCGCTAGGTTTTCGCTATGGTTTCGCTATGGTTTACAGGGTTTTTGCGTCACGCGACTCTTGATTTGCAATGCTGAACAGCCGCTACGCCTGCCAGATCATATCCGCGACCGTGCGACCGGCCGGGATGAAGGGCAGCACGTGCTCGGTATAGGGCACGATGATGTCCAGCACGTAAGGCTCGTTGGCATCGAGCATCCGCTGCATCGCGGCGCGGAGGTCTTTCTGGTACATGACGCGCTCGCACTTCACGTTGAAGCTGTTGCACACGGCGGTGTAATCCGGGTAAATCTGCTTCCGGTCATCCGGGTCGCCCAGGTAGGTGTTGCCGCGGTTGCCGGCGTAGAACCGGTCTTCCCACTGCATTACCATGCCCAGGTGCTGGTTGTTGAGGATAATCGCCTTGGCGGCGATCTTCTCGATGTGCGCCGTGGCCAACTCCTGAATGTTCATAAGGAACGAGCCGTCGCCGTCAATATCCACCACCTGCCGGTTGGGGAACGCCACTTTGGCCCCCAGCGCGGCGGGATAACCGTAACCCATCGCGCCCAGGCCGGCGCTGGTCAGGAACTGGCGTGGATATTTGAACTGGTAGAACTGCCCCGCCCACATCTGGTGCTGGCCCACACCGGTCGTGATAATCGCCTCCCCTTTGGATAGCTCGCACAGCATCTCAATGGCCATCTGGGGGAGGATGACTTCGCTCTCGCGGCCTTTCAGGTGCTCGCGCATGTGCTGCGACTTCATGACCTCCTCAGTGACGTGATAGCCGAAAGGCGCCCTGGCTTTCCACGCCTCAATCTGCTTGTGCCAGGCGGTGAACTTCCGCTGAATTGGCCGCTCTTTGATCATGTCCGCCAGGCGTCCCAAGGCGAACTTGACATCGCTGACGATGGGCAGATTGACATGTTTATTCTTATTGATCTCCGAGGGGTCAATGTCCACGTGAACAATCGTGCCCTGCTCGCAGAACTTAGCCACGTTGCCGGTCACGCGGTCGTCGAAGCGCACGCCCAAGGCCAGCAGCAAGTCGGCTCCGGGAGCGATGGGCTTCATCGGCTCGCTCACGGCCTTGCGCGGCTCGAACTCTCCGTTCACAGCCCAATTGGCATAGGCGGCTCCGTGCATGCCCAGCCAGCGCAAAGACAGCGGATGCGTCTCCGGGAACGCCCCGCAGCCCATCAACGTGCTCGTCACGGGGATTTGCGTCACCTCGACGAAGCGGCGCAACTCCTCGCTGGCGTTGCCGGTGATAATGCCGCCACCCACATAGAGCACCGGGCGCTCGGATTTCTCGATCAGGCCGACGATCTCGTTCAGCTCCAGCTCGCTAGCCCGCGGGGCGGTCTGGTAGCCGCGCAAGTGGACTTCCGTGGGAAAGACCGGTTGGGTGCGCGCCTGCTGGACATTCTTCGGCATATCAATCAGCACAGGGCCGGGGCGGCCGGTCTGTGCGATGTAGAACGCCTCTTTGATGATGCGCGGGATGTCGTTGATGTCGGTAATCAGATAGCTGTGCTTCACCACCGGCAGAGTCATGCCGTAGATGTCCGTCTCCTGGAAGGCGCCCTTTCCGATCATCGCCTGCGGCACCTGGCCGGTAATGGCGATCAGCGGGACGGAGTCCATGTAGGCGTCGGCAATGCCCGAGACCAGGTTGGTGGCGCCGGGGCCGCTGGTGGCCATGCACACGCCCGCCCGCCCGGTAGCACGCGCATAACCGTCGGCCGCGAACGCGCCGCCCTGCTCATGCCGCGGCAGGACGGTGCGAATCTTCTTCGAGCGTGTGAGCGCCTGGTGGATTTCCATGCTCGCGCCGCCGGGGTAGGCGAAGATGGTGTCCACGCCTTCGCGTTCGAGGCAGGCCACGAGGATTTCGCTGCCGGACATCGTGGGGCCGAGTTCCACGTTCTTGGCGGCGGGCGTCTTTTTCTTTGTTTCAATTGTCTTGCTCATATCTCTTGCAGTTGTGGCTGGCTGCCGCAGGTGCATAAAAAAACCCACGACCGTCGGCCAGCCGTGGGTTTTGTCGAAGCTCAAGTCACTTTCGACAAGCGCCAACGGCGTCGCCGACTACGACGACGATCAGCAGAGCGACTTGTCGAATGTTCACTATCATCGGGGCGAATCTAGTGAATCCCCGTTGGCGTGTCAAGCCCCTGTTTCCGGCTGATTTCGGGGACTTTTAGTTCATTTGCGTTGAAGTTCGAGCCAGGCTTGGCAAGCTACCATGCGGATGAAGTTGCCCAATGCAGGCGAGGCCATTGTTGAGCGCGCAAAGATTGTGGGATATTTGCTCAACCCTGAACACCGTTACGGCGCAAGCAATATTGACGGCGGACTTGCCGGGTGAAGGGCTTCAGGCGGGCGATGTCGGCACTGTGGTCCACATTCACAAGGGCGGGGTGGCTTACGAGGTTGAGTTCACTACCCTCGACGGGCGCACTCTGGCCGTGGCAACGGTTGAGAATAATCAACTTCGCCCGGTTTCCGGCCGGGATGTCATTCACGTCCGCGAACTACAGGCGGCTTGATCTCTCCGCAGACGGACCGATGCAGCGCCAGGTTCATTTCTGCTGGCCCGCTCGATGCTCTCCGAGCGTCGCCCACAACTGGGGCAGATCCCAGACCTTCAGCACGTTTAGATAGTCCGGGCCCTCGGCATGTGAGGCGGGCACTTCGCCTAGCTTCAGTTTCCCAATCTCCGGCTGGAGCAGGGCGGCATAGGCGGCGTTGACGGCCATCTGCCCCTCAGCGCGGATATGGAGGGGGGTCTGCTTGAACTCCGGCAAGGCTTTGAGTGCCCGCGCCGCGCAACGGATGTCCCACACCCTCATACCATCCAGTGTCTGGCCCAGGAGCATGTAGCGGCGGCGAATTTGATCCGCCTTCTTCGGGTCGCTCAGTAATTTGCTCGGCTCAACGCCGCGAGGCGCGAAGAACGCCATCGCCTGCTTCCGGGCTTGCATAACCTGCCGCAAACCCGCCATCGCCTCGGTCGTCGCGCCGCCCAACCACAGTTGCTTCGCCGACGAATTGGTCCAGCTTTCCGCGTCGAGCACTGTTAGCAGGACGTGCTCGGGCCGTTTCGCTTTGGCGTCGTGGAGCACAAGCAGCCACAGGCTCACGTCAGGCTGGCTGTCCACGACGTACCGCTCGAGGCGAACGCCGCTTTGAGTGGCATGACTGACTAGCGTCGGGTTGGCCGCCCGGCGCTCTTCCGGCCAGCCGGCAAATACCTTGGCGCGCAGCGCTGCGAGGTACTGGTTTTGCCGTTGTACGGCGTCCGCCGCGCTGGCGGGCGGAGCGGGTGGCGCAGCTTTCGGTACGAACGTCTCCTCGATCTTCGTGTTCACCTGGTCCTCGGGGAGTTTGTCGAAGACCCGGAGTTGTTCCGGGCCGAAGAAGTCTCGGGCGGCCATCTCGATGCGTGGGTCCTGGCCTTTGAGGAACCGGTTGAACCAGCGGAATACCGGCAACTGGAGGTCCTGCGTATCGGCGTGGGGACCCTCGGTGATGAGCAGGCCGAGGAGGTTGGTTTTGCCGTAGAGCTGGTAAATGCGTCGCGTTTGATCATAGAGCCGCACCACCCCATCGAGGGGAAACAGTGAGTCCTTGTCCGAGTTGCAGATCAGCAACGGGCGCGGGGCGATCAGCGCGGCCACCTGCGGGAAATCCCAGCGGTAAGTGTTCAGGAAGAACATGCAGTCGCAGTGGCCCTCGATGCAGCCATCCACGACCTGGTTCCGCAAATCGGTCATGCCCGCCACGGGCGCCGCGACTTTGACACGCTCGTCCAGCGCCGCGACGGTCCAGGTGTAGGAGCCGCCGCCGGACCGGCCCGTCATGCCGATCCGCTCTTTGTCCACTTCCGGACGCGAGCAGAGGTAATCGAGCGCGCGGATGCCGAACCACGCCTCGACGCCAGCCGGGGTGTAACCGCGGCAGTTCCACCACCATTGCTTGTCGGTGTATGTGCCGTGGTGTCGGCCCTGGATCTCACCGTATTGCAAGGTGTCAATCATCAGGCAGACATAGCCGTTACGGGCGAACCAGGCGCCGTGCCGCTGGTAAGCGACCTTGTTGCCGCAACTGACCCCATTGGTCACCACACGGCTGTGACCGCACACGTAGAGAATCGCCGGCGCCGGCTGCTCCAACTTCTTCGGCAAATACAGGTTCGCCGTCACGTAAAGTTTCGGCAGTGCCTGGAAGTAAAGCTTCTCGACCGTGAAATCCGCTTGATCCAGCTTCCCCGTGATAACCGGCTTCAGGTCCGTCCGTTCCGGCATCGGCCATAAGCCGAGCATCTCCTGCAACTGCCGGCGGTATTCGCCGCGCCGCGCCTCCCAGTCGGCGAGCGAGTGGACGTCCGCCAGGCAACGCCCCGCGATGGCAGCAGTCTCGGCGCGGAAGTAATCCGTCAACATCTGGTCGTTGTGGGAAGCCCTTTCGTCGGACGCCGCCCGGCCTGCAACCGCAGCAGCCAGGGTAACGGCAGGGAGAACGATGCCGAGTAAACAGAGCACTCGCTTCATGGCCCGAGCATGTTTGGCGCAGCGGCACAGGGCAAACAAATCTTTTACCGAACGTTTACGCGTGTCTGACAACCTGGGTGGTGGTGCCGGTTAGCCTCGGCGGCATGAAAATCAGATTCAACAACCATTGTCTGGCCGCGGCGCTTGCTGTGGCGCAAGTGTTGGTCCCCGCGGCTTACCCCGCCGAGAAGGCTGCGCCCTTAAGTACGTTCGGCAAACTGCCCATCAAGGAAGTCACGGTATTCAAGGACGGCCACGCCTTCGTCGCGCACGAGGGCGAGATGCCCACCGACGAGCAGGGCAACGTCGTCATGGATTACCTGCCTACACCGGTCATCGGTACGTTCTGGCCCTACGCGGCGGAAAAGAGGGCGTGCCTGGTCAGCGTGGTCGCAAGCCAGAAGCGCGTGCTGGTGGAGCGCACGGCGCTGAACCTGCGGGAACTGCTCGAAGCCAACGTCGGCGCCGAGGTCATTGTCGCCGAGAACGACACGAACCGCTACTCCGCTACCATCCTCGGGCTGCCCGTCCGTAGCGCCGAAGAACAGGCGGCCACCAACCCGCCCAACTCCGGTGAGCATCTGCCTGAGAAAGGCAACCTCATCCTGCTCAAGACCGCCGAGGGGGTGAGGGCGCTCCCGATTGATCGCATCCAGGAAATCACCTTCCCGCACGCGCACAAGGCCGCCGCGCCCAGCGAGGAATTCCGCAACCTGCTCTATCTGAAACTCGACTGGGGGAAAACAAAGCCTGCGAAATCCGCCAACGTCGGCCTCTTCTATCTGCAGAAAGGGGTGCGGTGGATACCGAGCTACAAGGTTGAGTTGGACGGCAAAGGCAACGCGGCCGTGAGACTGCAGGCGACGCTGTTGAACGAACTGGCTGACCTGGACGATGTCTCGGTGAACCTCGTCATCGGCGTGCCCACGTTCGCCTTCAAGGACACGGTTGACCCCATGGCCCTCCAACAACAACTGGCGCAGTTGTCACAGTACTTTCAGCCCGGCAACCTCGAACGCAACCGCCCGTTCGCTGCGAACTTCAGCAACGCCATCATGTCGCAGCAGGCGTTCAGCCCTATGGATAGCCGCGGGATGGCCGGCTCGGGTCTCGCCGGCGAGGTGGGCCCCGAGATCGGGGACAGCGGCAAGAGCGAGGACCTGTTTGTGTTTACAGTGCCTCACGTCAGCCTGAAGCGCGGCGCGCGGATGGTCCTCCCGATTGCGGAATTCACTCTGCCCTACCAGGATGTCTTCACCCTCGACCTGCCCTTCGGTCCGCCACCCGAGGTTCGGGCTAACTTGAACAACGAACAGCAGCGCGGGCTGGCGCGGCTGTTCAGCGCGCCGAAGGTGATGCACAAGGTCCGGCTGACCAACAACAGCAAGTATCCGCTGACGACCGCCCCGGCTCTCACCATCCGCGCGGGCCGCGTGCTGGCCCAGGGCCTGATGACCTACACCGCCACCGGCGCAAGCGTGGACCTCGCCATCACGACCGCTTTGGATTTCCAGGTCAAAAAGAGCGACGTGGAAACCAAACGCACGCCCAGTGCCGTCGAGGAGAACGGCAATCGCTACACCCGCGTTGACCTGGCCGGGAAGATCAGCGTCACCAGCCACCGCGCGCAGCCGGCCGAGTTGGAAATCACCCGCTATGTCCTCGGCGCGGCCGACAGCGCCAACGAACAGGGCCAGCTCTCGAAGGTCAATGTCTTTGAGAGCAACGATTACTCCAGTGGCGGTGACTATCCTTATTGGTGGAACTGGTACGGTTGGCCCTACTGGTGGAACTACTTCAACGGCATCGGCCGTATCAACTGGAAGCTCACCTTCGAGCCCAATCAGACCAAGGACCTGAGCTACGAGTGGCACTATTTCTGGCGGTAGGCTGCGAGAGACAGTTTGTTCGGGGCTGTGCCACGGCCGAAGACTCGACCTTGCCTGCCGGCTTGCCTTGGGGCGACAATCCGCACGTGGCGACCAAATCTCAGCGAATGTCGGTTGTGCTGCTTACGCTTGCATGCCTGGCGATACCAACTCCCCCCGCCGCGGTCGCCCAGCCCGCCCTGAACACAATCTTCATCCGTGCCAACCAGGTCGGCTACCGGCCCCAGGACGCGAAGGTCGGTATCGCCTTTGGCCGAGCTGCCCTGCCCGACCCCTTCGCTGTGGTGCGAGCCGACTCTGGGATCGCGGCATTTCAGGGCAAGACGAAGCCCGTGACCGGCGTGAGGTGGGGCCGGTTCGAGAACCACGCCGAATTAGATTTCTCGGCCCTGAGAGCGCCGGGACGGTATGTCCTCCGGGTCGGTGACTCCAAGTCGCTGCCGTTTGAAATTAGCGCGGGAGCTTACAGGGAGCTGCCTGACCAGCTCCTGGAGTTTATGCGCGAGCAGCGTTGCGGCTACAATCCGTGGCTCGACGCGGTCTGCCATCCGTTCGATGGTCGCACGGCATACGGGCCGCTAACCAACGGCACTTACCTCGACGTCCGGGGCGGCTGGCACGACGCTGCCGACCTGCTCAAATACCTGCTGACCTCGGGCAATGCGACCGCGCAGATGCTGCTGGCGTACAAGCTAGCCAGTCCAAAGTCCAATGTTCAAAGTCCAAAGTCCAAAGCTCGACCTCAGACCTCGGGTCTCCAGCCCTTGGCTTCTGATTTCGTCAACGGCTTGGGCCAGCCGTATCCGAACGGTATCCCGGACATCCTCGATGAGGCGCGCTGGGGGTTGGAGTGGATGCTCAGACTGCATCCGGCGCCGGACCAGCTTTACCACCAGGTCGCCGATGATCGCGACCACTCGGGGTGGCGCCTGCCGGAGAATGAAACGGCTGATTACGGCTGGGGCAAAGGCGGCGCGCGGGTGGTGTATTTCGCCGACGGCCAGCCGCAGGGTTTGGGACGATACAAGAGCGCGTCCACCGGGGTGGCGAATCTCGCTGGCCGCTACGCCGCGGCGATGGCCCTGGCCTACCAGATTTGGAGAGACGACGCGCGCGAGCGGCCATTTGCGAAGCGCTGCCTGCAAGCCGGCAAGGAAGTCTATGAACTGGGCCAGGCCAAGGAGGGGGTCCAGCAGGGCAATTCTTACGGCGCGCCGTATCGCTACGAAGAAACGACGTGGGCCGACGATATGGAATGGGGGGCGGCGGAGCTGTTCCGAGCCACGCGCGAGCGCCGCTATCTCGAGGAGGCGAAGCGTTACGCGAAGCTGGCGGCGTCCGAGTCCTGGATGGGCAAGGAGCAGACCGGCCATTACCAGTATTACCCGTTCATGAATGCCGGCCACTTCCGGCTGTACGACCTGGTGGACAGCCGGCTCAAGAAAGTGCTCGCTGGCTATTATCGTGAGGGGATCGAGCAGTGCGTGAGGATGGGCGAGAGGAGTCCTTATCGCATCGGCGTGCCGTTTATCTGGTGCTCGGACAATCTCGTCGTCGCCCTGGCTACGCAGTGCCTGCTTTACGATCGGATGGCGGGCGACGACAGTTATCGCGACTTCGCCGCCCAGCAGCGCGACTGGCTGTTAGGACGCAATCCGTGGGGCTACACAATGTTCACCGGGATCGGCAGCGTGTACCCGAGAGACCCGCATCTGATGACGATGCAGTTGACGAAACAGCCGGTCCGGGGCGGGCTAGTGGACGGACCGGTGTATGAGCGCATCTTCAAATCGCTCAAGGGCGTGGCCATCACCGAGCCCGACCCACTGGCGGCTTTCCAAGGCCCGGCGGTGTATCACGATGACGTGCAGGATTACTCCTCGAACGAACCGACAATGGACGGCACGGCGTCGGCCATTCTGCTGTGGGCCCTGTGCGGCAGCTCTCGTTAAGTCACGGGGCGACGGCGAGACGGTAGAATCGCGAGGCGGAGGCGGTGGTGCTGTTGGTGACCGACAGGGCGCGGTTGGTGGGGGAGCTCGAAAGGTCCTGGAGAGTTGACCAGGAGCCGGCGCTCAGGCTGTTGCGGAACTGGACGAGGTAATCGAGGTTGGACGCCGCGTCGAAGCTGAAGGCGAAGTGGGATGTATCAGGCGCCCGGAGCGAGTGGAGCTGGGGCCGCGGCGGGCGAAGGCGGGCATCCAGAATCCAACTCACAATGTCGGCCATGATTTGCTGGCCCTGTGGCCCGGAGAGGAGCGTCGTCCAGACATAGACGATGCGGCCGCCTTTGGCGGAACCGGTCCCGAACGAGATGAAGAAGGCGGCATCGCCGTAGTAATTGCCTTGGGGATCAACGGCCTTGATGAACGGGACATAGCGGTTGGCGGGGCTCACCGACGAGCTGGGAACAGCGCGCAGGCGTGGGTCGCCGGGCGGGAAGGCGAACTGGTTGGAGACGGAGTGCAGGATCGTCTGGTTGGTGTAGCGGAGCATGAAGATGCCGGGCGGCGCCTCTTCAAAGCCCTGGAAAGGCAGGCCGTAGGTAGGCAACAGCGGGTCCGCTGGACCCGGCTGGTCGGAGGGACCGTAGCCATAATAGAACGGCCACGGTCCCGAAGCCAGAATGACCAGCGTGCCGCCACCGGCCAGATAGTTGGTGATGGCTGCCTTCCCATCGCCCGTGGTGTTGACGGTCTTAACGTAGTTCTCGTTGCCCAGATATAAGGCGAGGGGGTAGCGGGCGGCATTGAAGGTGTTGGTATCCACGTACTGCGCCTCGGTGAGGGCGACCCATTTCTTACGCAGGCCGGTTGCGGCCGCGAAGTTGGCGGCGGCCCCAGCGGTGTTCATGGGAAGGAGTGCGATTTTGCCGTCGGGCAGGCTCGCATAGCTGGGCTGGAGGGCCAGCACGGCGAGGTCTTCGTTTTCCTGCTGGACGAAGCTGGCCGAGGCGGTGGCGAGGTTGGTTTGGGTGGGTTGCCAGGCAGCCAGGCTGCCGGTGAAGGCGGTGGCCCCCATGACGAGCGTGCCGTTCGGGTTGACCTGGGCCGGTGCGCGCCCGCTGGGCAGCACCGCATAATCGGCCAGCACCATCCGATGGAAGATGATGGGCCAAGCGCGCCAGAACAGGACAGGGTTGCCGGTCAAAGACAGAGGCGAAGCGTCATCCAACACCAAACCCGGAGCACGGGTCAGGGCCTCGGACGGCGGTGGGGAGTAAGTCACGAGGACGACCGTAGCCCCCGGCGCACTGAGGGCAAAGGTGTTGGTCGCAGCGCGCAGTCCCTGATGGCAAGGGACGCCGTAATTCCAATGATCACCGGGAACCAGGCCGGCGAACGAGTCGAGGTCGGTCCAATCCTGCGGCAGGAGATAGTTGCCGCTAAACGGCAGCGTGGCGAAGAAGCCGTTCGTGAGGGCGGGGAAATTGGTGTCGCTATAGACCAGCGAGGCATCGAAGGTAATGACCGGGGCGGAGGACGGAACCGTGCCCGCGGTGATGATGTCGCCGTTTTGCAGTTGCCGCAGGTAAAGCGAGCTGGGGGATTGCAGGGGCCGGACGAGGTCTGTGCTGGTTAGGACGTTCGTCTGGCTGTTGCGCACGCGGGTTACGGGCAGGGCAGAGATGTCCACGAACGGATACGAAAAGCTGACATCGAAAGGCGCCGCCAGGCTGGAGACCACGCGGAAGGCGCAAGTGCCGTCGCCCCCGGTGCGGTAATCAGCGATGTCTGAGGCGGTGTTGCCTTTGTCGAAGGCAATGGCGGCCTGGGCGCCGGCGACCACGCGCATGACAGAGGCGCCCACCGGTTCGTTGAGCGGCAGGGAGGGAGAAAAGCCGTACGGGTAACGCAAGCCCCGGCCAGGGCCGGAGCCGTCGAAGAGGCCAAGTCCCTCCGTCAGCGCCTCGCTGCTGGTGTAGTTGCAGATGGCGTCCTCATAGTTAGGCTGGTAGAGGGCCGGCCACCGCTGGAGCATGCCTCGCAGGTAGTAACGCATGCGCGGGTCGCCGGTATGGACGTATACCTGCGTGAGAGCGTCAATGTTCCAATTGACTTCATTGGCGCAGCCCAGTCCGGCCCAGTCGCGTCCGCTATTGGGTTCCGCGAGGAAGGCGCTGTCGAGCGCGCCATCGCCGTGGTCAGAATCCATCGCCCACGGATGCAGGTAACGCCAGGTGACGACATTGGCAAGGTGCAGGGCCAGGGCGGCGTTGGTAGCGCGCTGGGCATCGTTGCGAAAGGTGAAATAGTAATCCAGCAGGAAGGCCGGACAAAGCGTGCCGCCGATGGCAAAAGGCGACGAAGGCACGTCGGCAAATTCGTTGCGCGTCCAGACGAAATGTTTGGCCCAATTGAACAGGCTGTCTATCGCCGGCAGATAGGACGGCTTGACCCGGTTATGGGCGCGGTCGTAGCGATAGAGTTCGACCAGCACCCGGGCCGCATACCAACCCTCCGAATCGTGCAGGGTCGTGACCGCCGGCCCGCCCCAATTGGTGAGCCAGGCCCCCGAGAGGGGTTTCTGCCAATAGAGACACACATCCCCTCCAATCGTCGCGGTGATGGCGTAGTTGGTGAGCAATGATTCGATCTGGGCGCGGCCATAGTTTAGCGTGCTGGAATCGCCCTGGCGCACGGCGGTATCAATCGGCATCTCCACATGGCCGCCCCAACCCTGGAGCAGGACCGTGCCCGCGGGGTAGAAGGTGGTTTCGCCTCCGTCACCGTAGAGCGTCAGCCCGATGGGCCCAGCGAAATCGCCCAGGCGCGCCTGGCCGGGAATCCAGGCCAGATCGTTCATGGCTGGCACGAGCGGCAGGGCGTTAATGTAGCGCTGAAAGAGGCGGGCCTGAAACCGCTCGTTGGGATCTTCAGTGGCGGGCAGCGCGGTGTCTATCTGCAGGGTAAAGAAGGACGCCAGGACCTCGCCGCCCTGCGGGAAAACCTGCTCGCCGTAACGGAGCCCGCCATAGGGAAAGGCCAGCGTAATGAAGTTGGTGAACGCGCCTTGACTCCAACCATAAGCGGTAGCCAGGTAGCGTTCGGACTGGTCGCTGGCCCGCGCTCCCTGGAAATCGTAGCCGACGTACAGACCCGCCGACGGGTCCCACAGCCCGATCATCGGGATGGGATGCCCTCCCAGCGGGCAGATATAGCTCCAATTGCGGTTCCAGAGGCACGAAATCTCGGGCGAGCCAGTGTGGACATCCTGCAGGAGGGGGAACGGATCGGCCAGCGGCGTGGCGTTGAGCCAGCCGCGCTGATGCCATACCTGGGCGCTGGGCATCGCGCACACGAGAAAATGAAACGGAGCCGGCCCCTCCGGGAAGAGCGCCAGCCAGCGGTTCGTATTGAAACTGACGACGGTCAGCTTGAACTGGATGACTGGCCCGGCGGCGTTGGTGTCGCCCGCCGAGGGCAGGGTAATGGTGACGAAGTCGTTCGTGGCAAACGTGATGGCGAGCGGATCTTTGGCATGGAGGCCGGAGAAGGTCAGGCCATTGAGGTTAGTGGTGATGGTGTCTGCCAGGACAGCCCCGCCGGCGGTGAGTCGAATCGGTGCTACGAGCACCCCGTCGGCCATCACGTTGAACCCCACCGCGCCCGCCGATTGGACGCTGAAGACGGGACCCGCGTGAGCCGGGGGCATGGCGGCGGGCGTCAAGACGGCCAAGAGGAGGCCAGACAGGCTGCGCAGCTTCCAAGCCATGCGCCAAGGCTAACCCCCGGCCCCTTGCGATGTCAATGACCCACGCCTCTATGGCCACAGTTCGCGGTGCCGGCTAATGGGGCCAGTGCGGCGTCCCTTGCCGCCATCGGCTCTCACAGGGGAGAGGGCGCCGACATGCCCGGCGCGGTTCTCGGACGCGTAATTTTCACGCATCCGGGAGAGCGGGGGATCGGTCAAGTGAGAGCCCGCCGGTTGTCTTCGGTCTCCAGCATCCCGGCAACATCGGTTGCGATCCGCTGAGAACGGAAATCGGTAATCTAGCCTGCAGAGCATCGGCGCAAACGATGGCGGCGAAGGAGGCGGCGGCACCACTGCCTGCGGACAGGACGTCCCGCTGGCTCATTCGGGCACCGCTTGAACCTGGTAGCCGCCGGACTTCTGGTCATCCTCCAGCTTCAGCAGGCCGCGCTTCTGCGCTTCCAGCAGCAAGTCGTTAAAAGAACGGAATCCGTAGGCGCGCTCGCTGAAACCGGGGTTGCGGCGCTTGATAGCCTGCTTGATCATGGAACCCCATATCGGCTCGTCCGCCTCGCGTTCCTGGGTGATGGCTTCCAGCGTTTCCACCACCAGGTCAAGCGCCTTCTCCAGCGAAGGCCCTGTCTGCTCGCCTTCGCCGGGTTTCCTCGTGGTGGTGCTCGCGGCGGTGCGGAGTCGCGCCCGGGCCGGTTCGGCACGGACCAGGTCGTCGTAATAGATGAAGTCGTCGCAGTTGCTGATAAAGAGGTCAGAGGTGGAATTCTTTACCCCGACGCCGATGACGGTTTTGGCATTCTCGCGCAGCTTGCTCACCAACGGCGAGAAGTCCGAGTCGCCACTAACAATGACAAAGGTATCAACGTGGCCTTTGGTGTAGCACAGGTCCAGCGCGTCCACTACCATTCGGATGTCGGCCGAGTTCTTGCCGGACTGGCGAACGTGGGGGATTTCGATGAGTTCGAAAGCCGCCTCGTGGAGGTCGCGCTTGAACGCCTTGTAGCGGTCGAAATCGCAGTAAGCTTTCTTGACGAGAATGTGCCCTCTGAGCAACAGGCGTTCGAGGACCTTTTGAATGCTGAAGGTTGGGTAATGGGCATTATGGGCGCCGATAGCAATGTTCTCCAGGTCGAGGTACACCGCCATGGTTGCGTTGGGCTCTTGGGCATTCATGATCGTTTGATCCGGGTCGGTCACAGGTTCAAGCACCGCACGACTTAAGGCGAGAAGAAACGGTGCGAAGGCTGGGAGAGTCTTAGCGCCATTACGCGCACTCCACGGAGTCCATCCGGGGCCGCCTACGAGCCTGGCATCAATGCTGGCGGACGCGCAACCAAGCTGTTACGTCCACCAGCGAATGAATAGATGCAAACGCAATTCTAACGCTCAAGCCTGCGGCCCGGAGAGGGGCCGAAGAATGAAGGACAAAGTAGTTGGCAACTGATTGGACTGATTGAAGGGAAAGGTTGTCCCCAATCGCCCGGCACTCATCAGGATGGAGCGTAAGTAGTGAAGAGGGAGGATACGTTGCGAGCGAGTTTCCCAAGACCACCTTGTTCCCGGTATGGGTCGCAAGTCGAACAGGGCGGGCGAGATTCTGCCCTCACACCCCACCTCCCGCCCCCACCGTCCGGCCGAGCCAGTAGATTCTTGGTGGCAGGGGATGTGCTTGCCTGCCGCGCCACAGCCCCACCCTCGCCACCAGGACACTCGCCAGACCACGCCAGAGTGCGGGGCGCAAGGCGACAGCGGGCTTTCCGGGGCTGGCCGCGTAGATGACATGGTCCGACGCGATCCGGGGGTAAAACACCCCGTTTCGGCCTACTGGACATTCGTTCAGCACTCGGCACCGGGTTGCTCAGCCTTGGACCCGGCGGGCATCGAAGCCGGCGCGTGGACAAGACAGGTTGCGGCACGCATGAACGAGGAACAGGTCAAATTGTGAAGCCTCCCCCGCACACCACGCTCGCAATCCTTCCGCTTCCATCACGCGGGTGACGGAGACCAGCGGAGGGGAAAAACATGCGATTTCCCCAATGAAAATGGCGCGCCCGCCGCGACTCGAACGCGGGACCATCTGCTTAGAAGGCTATTAAAGCCGTACCAAGAGTGCGATTTGCTGAGGAAAATAGCGTGTTTCCTAAGAAAGTCAAGAGGTGCGGATCCAGGCGTATCGGTGCGTTGGCGGAGTGGTGGTATAATTACTGGTATAACGGAGCGCAATCTGATCGGTGCGGACCTTCTGCTTAATGAACTCTTCGTGGAAGTGGCGATTTCTATTATACCACTATTATACCACCTCCCGCCGAACAGGATTTCACGCTCGCGCACCGACCACCTCAAATCAGCCTGATACGGTCACGCCACTGCAGGCAGAACTCGCGCAAGCCGAAGCGTTGATGTTCCCGGATTTGTTTTCGAATTGGCCAAACACATTCTAAGGTTTCATGTATGGCAACATTTATTTCACACCCCTTGAATAAGCAGGCGAATTGATTGGGCACCAGGTCGAGCAATGCCGACTTGGGCCGCCAATTTGGGATTCTGCCAGCCTTGGCTCCTCCTCTTTTCTTCACTGGCGTCAGGTGGTTTGGTGGCCCGGTGAGTTTATCAAAGCACGAAAAAATCTGCATTCATTGCAACGAACCATTCTTCCCGGAATTACGTAATCGCACTCGCCAACAATTCTGCTATAAACCGGAGTGTCGCAAGGCGAGGAAAGTCAGGAGCCATCAACTGTGGCTGGTCAAGAACCCCGACCATTACAAAGGGGCAGCCAACGTCTTGCGAGTGCAGCGGTGGCGGGAGGCTCACCCAAGGTACTGGCGGCGGGCCAAGGCCAAGGCGAAGTCAGGGCTGCTACCTGCCGTTTCCCCAGTGGCTCCGGCCAAACATCACCAGCCGCAGGCCATGCCAGCGTTACAAGACGGCGTCCCACCGTTACAAGATTCCATCCGGTGCAACCCGTTGATAATTGGCCTCGTAGCCCATGTCTTTGGTTGTACGTTACAAGATTCCGTCGAAAAAGTGATTCCTGCGCTCATAATCAGGGGCATGAAACTCCGTACCACGATGCACGGAACCGAAACAAATCGCAAAAAGTCAGCGAAGTATGATGCACAAAAGACTCGCGTGTCCCGTAAGCTTGCGCCAGCTGCTGGCGCTGGCCAAACGGCCTGCTCTCCTTCCAGCGCCGGATAACCCTCTGCCCGCCCTTTTCGAATGGGCCACACCCTCCCACCGCTGACCGACCGAGTACCAGGTCCGCCCGCCTCCTTTTTATATGACCCCAGGCGACACACCACTGGAGCCCATCTTCGCCGCCGCCTACGTGCGCATGTTCACCGAACACCAGCAATACTCGACTAGCAACCAGATGGACGTCATCCAGGACTACGCCAAGCGCCGGGGCATGCAGATCATCAAAGAGTATTCCGACGAGGGCAAGAGCGGCTTGAATATCCAGGGTCGGGACTCGCTCGCCCAGATGATCAAAGATGTCCAAAGTGGCGCGGTGAAGTTCACCTGCATCCTGGTGTACGACGTCAGCCGGTGGGGGCGGTTCCAGGATGCCGACGAGAGCGCCTATTATGAATACATCTGCCGCCAGGCCGGCGTGGCCGTGCACTACTGCGCGGAGCAGTTTGAAAACGACGGCAGCCCGGTCTCCACCATCGTTAAAGGCGTCAAGCGAGCCATGGCGGGCGAATACAGCCGAGAGCTTTCCTCGAAGGTGTTTCAGGGAGCCTGCAAGCTGATTCAACGCGGCTTCAAGCAGGGCGGCACGGCGGGGTTTGGGTTGCGGCGGATGCTGGTGGATGTGAACGGCCAGCACAAGGCCATGCTCAAGATCGGCGAGCAAAAGAGCATCCAGACCGACCGGGTTGTCTTGGTTCCCGGGCCGGAGGAGGAGGTCAAAGTGGTGCGCTGGATCTACCAGGCGTTTCTGATTAACGGCAAAACCGAGTCAGAAATCGCCGCGCTGCTCAACGCCCAGGGCATGCTTACAGATTTCGGCCGGGCCTGGACGAAAGGCACCGTCCACCAGGTCCTCACGAACGAGAAGTACATCGGCAACAACGTCTATCACCGCACCTCTTTCAAACTGAAGCGCAAGCACGTGACCAATCCGCCCGACCAGTGGATCCGCCGCGACGGCGCCTTTCAGGGCATCGTCGCCCCCGACCTCTTTTTCAAGGCGCGCGAAATCATCCTCGCCAGGAGCGCGAAATTCACCAATGACGAAATGCTGGAGAAGCTGCGCGGGGTGTTGAGGCAGCATGGACGCATCAGCGGGATGATTATTGACGAGGCCGAGGGCCTGCCATCGAGCGCGGCTTTCCAACACCGTTTCGGCAGTCTGGTGACGGCGTATCGGCTGATCGGGTATGACCCGGGGATTGATTACAGCTTTATCGAGACGAACCGGAAGCTGCGAAAGCAGCACCCGGAGATTGTCGCGTTGGTGATCCGGCGGGTCCAGGAGCTGGGGGCGGTGGCGACGTGGGATGCGAAGACGGAGTTGCTCCACCTGAACGGGGAACTGCGGGTGTCGATCGTACTGTGCCGGCATATCAACACGCCGGGCGGCGCGTCGCGGTGGGTGGTACGAGTGGACGCTGGCCTGAAGCCGGACATTACGATTGCGGTGCGTATGGACGCCACGAACGAGGGCATCCGGGATTATTACCTGCTGCCCGGTTTGGACATGACCTGGGAGAACCTGCGGATGGCGGAGGAGAATGGCATCTACCTGGATGCGTACCGATTCGAGAATTTGGACTACTTCGCCGGGATGGCGGAGCGGGTCAAAATCAAGGAAGCAGCGTGAGGGAAAAGCTGAAAACAGACAACAAAGCAAACACCCGGGCCGGAGGCCCCGGGAACCGGCAGGCAAAGACGCCTGCCCCACAGAGAAAGGCGAAAAGAGATGAGTGATGAAGTAACGATGATACCCATTGAGAAGATTCGGATTCTCAACCCCCGACACCGGGACAAGAAGCGATTCGAGCTGATTGTACAGAGCATCCGAAATCTTGGTTTGAAGAAGCCGATCCAGGTGAGTCTGCGGTCGGTGGCTGAGGGTGAGGAGCCGGGTTACGATCTGGTCTGTGGCCAGGGGCGGTTGGAAGCGTTTCTGGCGCTCGGTCACAAGGAGATTCCGGCAATTGTCGTCGAGGTGTCCAAGGAGGAGCGGCTGTTGCGGAGCCTGGTGGAAAACATGGCGCGGCGGCTGCCGCCGCCGCTGGCGCTGATGAACGAGATCGGCCGGCTGAAGGAGCAGGGTTATACCAACGTCCAGATCGGGGCGAAGCTGGACATTGCCGACAGCACGGTCGGTGGGTTCATCGCCCTGAAGAAGGCTGGCGAGGAGAGACTGCTGGACGCGGCGATCAGCGGGCGGATTCCGTTGAGCATCGCGATGGAGATTGCGAAAGCTGACACGCCTGAGATGCAACGGGAGCTCTTGAAGGGGTACGAGAGCAAGCAGTTCAACTACGTTTCGATCCGGGTGGTCAAGCGGCTGATGGACCAGCGGCGGTTCGCGGGGAAGCAGCGGGAGGCCAACCCGCAGGCGCGGAAGAGCCGGACCAGCGTTGAGAGCTTGGTAAACACCTACAAGCGCGAGAGCCAGCGGCAGAAGCTGCTGGTGAAGAAGGCGCGCCTGTGCGAGGCGAAGCTGTTGTTCGTGGTGACGGCGTTCGGAAAGTTGTTGGGGGATGAGAACTTTGTAACGCTGCTCAGGGCGGAGGGGGTGGCCGAAATGCCGAAATACATGCATGACCGGCTGAATGAGCAGCGGAGGGAAGCGGCGTGATCCGAGTGCGGAGTGCGGAATGACAACCAGTTATCAGTGAACAGTAACCGGACTGAGAATCTATGAGTGAGATGAAAATTGGTTTCGAGATGCGGCGTGTACGGATTGCCCTGGCAGATATTCTGCCGGTCCGGCACGTGAAGGACCCGCAGGACAATATCAAGCGGTACCGGACCATCCGGGCTTCGATCAAGGAGGTGGGGCTCATCGAGCCGCTGGTGGTGTATCCCCAAAAGGGGGGGCCGGGCAAATATCTGCTGCTGGACGGGCATCTGCGCCATTATGCGCTGAAGGACCTGGGCAGGACCGAGGCGGAGTGCATCATCGCCAGTGACGACGAGAGCTTCACCTACAACGCCAGGGTGAACCGGCTGAACCCGATTGCGGAACACAAGATGATCATGAAGGCAGTCAACAACGGGGTGAAGCCGGAGAAGATTGCGGCGGCGCTGAACCTGAGCGAGGCGGACGTGAAAGCTTCGATGACGCTGCTGGACGGCATCAACGAGGAGGCGGCGGACCTGCTGAAGGACAAGGCCGTGTCGCCAAAGGCGATCCGGCTGATGCGAAAGGTGAACGGCGTGCGCCAGATTGAGATTGCAGAGCTGATGGTCAGCGCCGGGAATTACACGAAGGGGTACGCGGATGCGCTGGTTTTGGGGACGCCGAAGGACCAGTTGGTCAACCCGGACGAGCCGAAGCAGAAGAAGGGCATGACGCGGGAGGAAATTGGCAAACTGGAGGCGGAGATGGAAACGCTGGAGCGGGACCTGAAGGCAGTGGAACGGAGCTATGGCGACAACATGCTGAACCTGACGCTGGCCCGCGGGTATGTCAAAAAGCTGCTCGACAAGGCGAGGGTGGTGCGATTTCTGCACGCGAACCATCCCGACATTTTCACTGAATTCGAGTCGCTCACCGCCGCGGAAGCTTTGTGATCGAGGCACGCGCAGTGCCTGAGCCAGCCCGAAGTCGCCCGCGCATGAGGTTTCACAGGTCCGCCCGCAGTGCGGTGGGAAAGAACAATGTCGGTTTCCGAGCGGTCCGATTCAGGCACGGTCCCCTCCATGATGCGATTACCCGGTAATACTACACAAAGCCTCTCCCCGCAAAGCGGCTCACCCTTCCGCCAGACGCTGCAATCGGCCATGCCGAAGTTGCTCACCAACGGGCACAAGACGCCTAAGGAAGAGACGCGGGAGCTGATTGACGCGGTGAAGTCGAAGGCGCTGCGGGAGCGGCTGCTGAAGGTGTGGGCGAAGTGGTGACAGGGGGAGAAGTTGAAATGCTGAAAGCGGAAACCTGAAACCTGACCGGGGCAGCGACTGATAGGCTGATGGCTGAATGCTGAGGATAAAGTGGAGCGTGATCCTTCAGAGCGCTCAGATGAGGTCGCGAATCAGGTCGAGGGCTTTGGAGCGTTCTTCGGAACCGCTTTCTTTTAAAAGGGATCGTCGCGGGTGCCTCCGAAGAGGAATGCTCGTGTATGGATTTCCAAAAGACCGCATCCAGAACCAGGTCCACCAATGAGCTTCGTCATGAAGTCTCCTTGCCACGAGCGATCGGACCTGCTGGAAGGTCTTACCGAGTCCTTGTTTGTGTTGGATTGATGGAACATAGAGTAAGGTGGCCAGCATCTGCCCGACATCATCATACACGGGTGTTGGACACGCGACGACGCAACTCGCACCCTCAGCCAGAAAAGCGGACGCAAGGTCCTCGCGTTGCCCCCCAAAGGCACGTGATCTTCCGGCCCAGCAAGCGTTCAAAACCACGATCGGGCTCGAAGAAAGGATCTTCGTACGGCGCGATTTCGCCCGGATTTCTGCAAGGCTTCGGCGATCAAACAGGTCGTAGCTGTTGTCAATTCCTGCCCCGGACAGCACGAGTGCGACCTCGCCTCTAACGATGTCGCCGTGCCCGGCGAAATGGAGAACGGCAGGAGAGGCCGTGAGGACTGCCTCCATTGACGCCATGTTGGCCGCACAGCTTAGCAACGGCTTGCCCTCTGGCAGCAGCGAATATCCGGCCCTTTGCAGAAGTGCAGCGACCTCTTTGGCCTCGGCGAGAGCACCGTTCAGTGCTGCCTGGCCTGGAACATCCCAGGGACAGATGATAGCTGCTGATAGCGAATTACTGCGGCGTCTTCGTGGCCCGAGCAGCCTCATGGTTGTCTGCGATAGATCAGGGATCCGCGTCAGGTGTCGGTGCAGACCTAGCCAACCGACGTCGCCGGGGCCCAGATGAAGGGCCTCCCAAGGCAGGTCGAGCGAATCTGGATCACCGCAAATCAGGACATCATGTTGGTTCGCGGGGTGCAGTGTCTCCCGCACGAAAGGGGGCAGGCGCTCCCAAAGCTCCAGGCCGACCTCCCTAGCTTGAGCCGCATCAACACCTCGACGCATGGCATCCTCGTCTGTGAAGGGCTCGTGAAGCAAAGCAAACAGTGACCGAGCGATGAGGACGAATCGCTCGGAGATCTCATAGCGGAATGTGTCTTTTCCATCAGATTGAAGGACACCGAAGAAGGCACGGTCGTCGGAGAGCTTCTCGACAATCAGGAACCGGATGGACATTCCAGTGGCCCGTTCGACGCCATTGAGCGACGCTCGCGCAGCAGCGAGCCCTTCCGGGGTTGGGCCGAAAATCAGACGTGCTGCTGGATCGCGCACGGTCGCGAGAGCCGCAAACACCTCTTTGGAGGAACTGCGGCGCACGCAATCTGAGATGACTAACCAATAGGCGCCCGACACGTCCCCCTTAGCAAGATGGACATGCCCCTGCAATCTTTCAGCGAGTCCAATTGCTTCTTTGGCTGTGCGCATCGCTTCCTTGGAAGAGCCCAACTTGGACAGTACAAGAGCTAGGTCGTTTAGCGTGCCGGCCAACTCTCCCTCGTACGCTTCGGGCTCTTTGGACGCGAGGCGCCTCCATAGGGCGACCGAATCTTCCAATATTCTTCGAGCCGCAGTGTGATCGCCCGCGCGAAAGAGCGTCTGTCCCAAATTGCCGAGGCAGCCAGCGAGTTGGGGTTCGTGGGGCTCAGGGGAAATCTGACAGAATTTGGCCAAAATCGTCGCGACCTCTTGGAAGGTCACCGCCGCGGCGGCGTGGTGGCCAAGGTCGCAACGCAGTGCGGCGAGGTTTCCAAGCGTTTGGGCCAGAGTCGGCTCATAGAGGCGAGGGTCTTGAGAGGCAAGTCGGCGGCGGATTTCCAGTGCCTCGCTGTAGGCTGCCAAGCCATCGTTCATGTCGGATGAACTCCCCGAGAGAACCAGAGTGTTGCCAAGGTTGTTTAGTGTAGCCGCCAGATCTGGTTCGAACACGGACGGCTGCTTCCTTGCAAGACCCCGGCGGATCGATATGGTCTCATGGAGCATGTGGATTGCACCGCTGTAGTCTCTGAGATCGCCGAGGAGCATTCCGAAGTTGTTTAGCGTCGCGGCCAAATCCGGCAGGTGAACCTCGGGGAGTTCGGCGGAAAGAGCCCGCCGGATGGCGAGTGTTTCCTGGACGATTGTCCGAGCCTCCCGATACCGCCGTTGCTCGATATGGAGGAAAGCGAGGTTGGAGAGGGTCCCCGCCAGGGCTCGGCGAAGCTTCGGCTTTTCCCTGGCCAGTCGGCGTTGAATGCTGGCAGCCTCGACGAGGGGGCCTTCGACCTCGTGAAACCGCTTATCTGCCCCGAGAGCAGCAGCAAGGTTCGAAAGGGAGGAAGCTAGGTGCTCAAGGTGGCGGTTAGAGTCCTGGGCTGAAAGCTGTCTTAGAATCGAGACCGATTCGGTAAGAGCCATGATAGCATCGCCATGCCTTCCGGCGAAGCGGAGCGCGTTTCCAAAGTTGCTCAGGAGCCCAGCTAGCAGTTGGGCGTACTCGTGGCCGCCGGATGCCACGAGTTGCCTTGCCAGACCGATAGCCTGGTCGAAGAGCGCAAAGCATTGGTCATCTTTGCGCAGTTTTGCCGCGCCGGTCGCGAGGAGTCCGACGAAGAGGGCCTGACATTCCGTGAAGCCGAGCTTAGTACTCTGCTCGGCGAGAGCGGCACATGTGCGATGTATGAAGGCTTGGTGCTCGTCGCCATACGTTTCCAACTCGGACACGGCTAAAGCGACAAAGCGATACCCCAGCCAGTTTACGACAGAGGCGTCTGCGACACGGCCCTCAACGAGGAGCCTATCGACCAGCGCCTCAAAACGCGATGGATGAAGTTGCCGATTCGCGCGAAGGTCCGGGTCGCTCAGGAAGCGGGCGATGTCCTGGTCGTTGCAAAGAGAGATCGCCTGTTCAAGGCACCCCTCCTCGCTCGTAACGATGAATCTCCGGGCGTTCTGTATCCACGTGCTCATTTGAAATCATGGTCTTCACGATGGAGCGGAAGCGCTAGATGGGTCCCATTTCGCGAGGAACTCTGAGCGGGGCATGGGGCCATCGAGGGTTTCCAGCGGATGCACCAGCACGCCCCCGTCAGGCTTTTCTGGAATCTCTTCGTCAACCAGGGTGGCGGTGAAGACCACAAAGAACGGTTCTCCTTTCTCCCGTGCGTAATTCAGCGCAGCCTGGGGGTCGCGATATGCGCATGTTCCGGCCATCTCGCCGACTTTCATACGGTCTTCACGCGGCCAGATTTGGCCGATGCCGTAGCGCTTTATGCAATCGACAAAGGCGCGCCGGGCTTTTTCGGTGAAAACATCGGGCCCTCCGGGCCTGGAGGACAGAGGGTAATCCTCGGGGCGTTCGGAACGCGTTGCATGGTAGATCTTGTACCATCCAGTAGGCGGCTGCTCGTGGGTGCTGTTGAAATCACGGTTCCTCCAGCGGCGAACATCAACGCCGTCAGCCAGCACTCGAAAGAAGCGGTTTGCAGCCTTTGGGTCTTGTGGATTCATTGGGGATGGTTGGGTTTTAGAAACGGCAGGTCTGGGCCGACGCAGCGGACGGGTAGGTTATCTAGGGCGGACGCGGTGTATGTGCAGAAACCGTCGGTATCGATGGTGCCGCGCTCCTGGCAGCCTTCGCCGCTGCATTTTGGGTGCTGGCATTCGCGGAGGTCGAGGCGTGCGGTGGTCATGGGGGTAGATGCGTGGCCTAGTCGTCGTCGGGCATGTTGGGGAATTTGGCCTTCACCAAGCTTTTGACAGCGGACTGGATGGCGGCTCTGCTGGAGAACAACCGTGCAAGTTTTACAAACTTGTCATTATCCCTCCTGTAATATGCGCCGGTAACCGCGTGCGCTAGGGCATGCGCAGCCTCGTCGTCGGCCTCGACTCCAGGTGCGCCCCTGTAACCGTCCCTGGGCCAGGTCATCATGAGCCACCACCAGCCACCCCGGATGGCGTTGTTGTCAATGTTTACATTGCGGACGTCGGTTTCCTTGCTGATGGTGCCGGCAACAAACCGTCCCGCGGCCTCCTGGTATTCCATGCCTTTGTCCCGGCATGACGTTTCTTTGATACAGCAGTATTGGTCGTGGTGTTTGACGAAACTGATGGCGTTGCAGGCAGCGGCGGAGAGGTCGAACTCCAGCATGAACTCAAGGCAGATGTGGCCGTTGCGGTAGTGGGTGTTTTCTGTCCTGTTCCACCACCAAGGGCCTTCTCCAGTGGTCGGGTCGTATGGGATCATGTCCGGGTCGCCTGTGTAATCCTTCTCGGTAATGAGAATGCGGCAGGCCCTAATTGCGTAGGGCATCACTTCGACCCAGTACAGCCTCTTCCCATTCAGGAGGTCGGGCCAGTCCAAGGCGAAGGCCACGTTGCCGTACCTGTAGCCGGTTCCCCAGGTGTTGGGTGAGACCCAGTTTACGAGGAGCCTGCGAGTGTTAAGTTTGCTCTCGTCCGTGATCAGCTGCGGCTTCAATGTACCGCCTGGAATGATTGCCAATGCGTTTTCGATGTGGGTGACGTGAAGGACCTGGGTAAATGTCTGGCAGTCTTGGTTCACCCAGTTAGGCCTGGTACTGGGCGTGCCGAGTCGATATTCTCTCCAGGGCATAGTTGTTTAGTTGGGGTCAGATGATGTGTTTGATGTCGAGGTTGCCCCAGCGGCGCTGGAGGTATTCGACGACTAGGCGGCGGTGGCATTGGTGAGGTTTGTCCTCACTGCACAGGAGACAGCCGCCGGCCAGAATGGCCGGGTCAATTTTGGTTTCGATGTGGCGCTCTTCCATGAGCCGGATGAAGTCGCGCTCGTAGTCGTCCCACCGGCCCTTGTTCTTTTTGTAGGAGTCGAGCAGGTCCTGGGTGGGGGCCAGCAGCGGGGCTTCGACGTAGTCCACGTGCAGGATTTCCTTCAGGAAATACTGGAGGTCGTCGCGCTTACTGAATCCGGCGAGCTGGGAAACGTTGTTGAGCCGGACGTCCACGACGCGTTTTATGCCGGCGGCGCGTAGCTTTTCGAAAAACTGGGCGGCGGTTTTCTTGGTGAAGCCGACGGTGAAGACGGGGATGGTTTCGGCAGGCATAAGCGTTAGGAGGTGGGTGGTGCGGGCTCGGTGGATTCGTGGTAGGCGGTTTTGCCGCCGCGCTGGTCGTAGGCGCGGGCCAGGAGCTGTTCGCGGGGTGTGAAAAAGTCGTCGGTCGGGACGCGCTCCTCGGCCATGAGGCGGCTTTCGGCGTCCTCATGGGATTCGAGCGAGCCGTCAGCGCGGATGTGTTGGATTTGGGCCACGTCGCGCAGGTGACGGCAGACCAGGATGGTGCGGTGGCACTCAAGAGGGTCTTTCTCGGCGCACATAAGGGCGGAACGAAATTCCTGGATGCCCTTGGTGACGCGGTCCATGCCGGACTGGAAGGCCGGGGTTTTGGCGATCCGTTCATAACGGGCGACGCCGTCAACGTAGCAGTTGCGCTCGGAGCGGCGGGCGCCGAGTTCGTCGCCGAGGAACAGGTAGCGGACGCCGGCGGCGCGGAGGGCGGCTTTGAGCGGTTCGCGATTGAACTGGGGAAGGCGGGCGCTGTAAGGACTGCTGCGCACGTCAACCAGGACCTGGATGCGATGCTGCCGGAGCAGCTCGAGGAAATGTCCCAACGAGTGGTTCGAGTGGCCAATGGTGAAAAGCTCGGGCTTCACGTTTCAAAAAAGGTGGCACAAATCTTGTACTGCTTGCCATTCAATTCCGGGGTGAGGCTCAGACAGAAATACCAGCCGGCCGGGTTCGGCACGGTGAGTGTCTCGGGCATGCTGGGCCACTGGGAAGTGGCGCCGGGGAGCTTGAAGCGCCGGTCGAATTCCGGGTCCGTGACCGACATATCGTGATAATTGCCGGCAAAGCTGAACTGAAGCCGGCGGCGTTTCTTGTCATAGCCTTTGTACTGGTTCCATTCTTTGAAGCGTGTAAAAGCCCAGCCCGGGGAGGCTTTTATGAGGTAAAGGGATGCGGGGGGAGGTGGCATGGTTCGTATGTAGCCCGCGGGCACGGCGTCGGACTCTGCGACATGCCACAGCAATGGCGGGGTGTCCACGATGGTTGCCAGGTCCTGTGGTTTTGCGGTAGCCACCCATTTCCATTTCTGCGCGGGGTCGTAATTCCAGTCCTCGGGATGGTCCGGGTTGTTACAGGGGTCGAGTAGCGGCACTTGGATTAGGTCGAGGGGGCGGACGGCTGTATGGTTTGGCCGACAGACGGTGTCCATGTAGGGAACAGTGCCTTCTTTGTTTGTGGGATTGTTGAGGCGGACCCACTGCTGACCGATGTCGAAGTTATCGCCTTCGAGCGGCGTAGCGATTTTTCCAGCAACGCACCTTCCGCCGACCCGTTCCGAGTTGGCCAAGACCAGTATGTATTTGGTTTCGCTCATAATGATGTTTCCGAGGGTGATTTGTTGGCCGGCGGGTCCGATGTCAACTTAGCGAGTGGTCAATTGTTGGGCGGATTGAGTGCCGGTGGTGGTGGTGGCGGGGTCGTTCTGCGCGGGACAAAGAGTTCCAGGGTCGCTGCTCGGTCTCCCTGGTACTCGGTAATGCAGGCGCAGCCGGCAGCGCAATCTCGCTTGTGGAAGGCGAACGGAAGGGGAGTCGGGGAGGACGTGCGTGCGAGGAGGATGGCGCCTGTCGAAAGCGCGAAGTAGTCCAGGCCTGCATCGTTCATTTGTGGCTCGTCCAGCACGATGTCTTCGAGGCAGTCGGTCAGAGGAAGGACCCCGCCAATGTGGCGCAAGACGATCATCTGATTGAAGCGGCCAACGACAAATTCAAGCTGGAGCTCGGTGAAATTCTGAAACCATTTGTCCTGCTGCGTGGTGTTGTCGTTCCAGTTGATTGGGTTGGAACGTGTGACCCACAAGGGCGGGAGGTCCATCGCTCGAAGCCGTTCCACTGACAGTTTGAAAAGGACTGGCCCGTAAAGGTTGCGGCGGCTGGCCCGATTGTGGATGTCCACGGAATCGAGGAAAATGTCGAAATAGACACCCTGGACCTTGTCGTTGGCATCGGATGCCTGGGGGGTCTGGTTCAGACCTAATCGGTCCATGCAGCCTCGGGCAATGAGCTGTTTCTTGCGGATGAACTCGCAGGAGGTCGTGACCGTGTTGGCGTGGTGGAGGTGGGTAACCCCTGATTGGAGAAGGTGGGTGAATACGTCGCGAGATGGCAGTTGCATAGTTTTCTCGGCTTTATTCTCCTTCGAACACGGGCATTGTTTCGAGCGATATAACATTTGTCATATCGCATATTGACATTTAATTGTGATTGTGTCAACGTTGAACTTGTGACGAGCGAACAAATAAAGAATTTACGGAAGCAATTGGGCCTGTCCCAAGAGGCGTTTGCGGAGCGGCTCGGGGTATCGTTCGCCACGGTCAATCGCTGGGAAAATGGGAAGGCGAAGCCACAGAAGGGCCGGACTGCCCAGATGCGTGCCATGGCGGGTGGGGTGGCGACGACGGCAGCGGAGCAGCTCTATCTTGCGGACGCGGCGCCGAGTTTGAATTTCGAGGGGGACCCTGACGCTATCAAGTTGGTGGTGGACGCTCACCGGTTGCGAAACGGCCACCAGTTCAACAAGGCTTTCGGTCTTGAGCTTTCCCGGGTGGTTCCCCTGCCACACCAGCGGGTGGCAGTGTATGAACACATGCTGCCGCAAAATTCGCTCCGGTTCCTGCTGGCGGACGACGCGGGGGCGGGCAAGACGGTGATGACCGGGCTCTACATCCGGGAAATGATCAACCGTGGGCGGCTGCGCCGGGTCCTGATTTGCTGCCCGGCTGGGCTGACGTGGAACTGGCGGAGCGAATTGCGGAATTTCTTCGACCTGGACTTTCGGATCTTGCGTGGACAGGACTTTCAGAGCGGCGATCCCTTATCGAACGACCAGGGGCTATTCATCATTAGCGTGGACACGGCGGCGACGGAGGCCGTTCGTGAGCGGCTGCAGAATCTGACGGACGGGCGGTTTGACCTGGTCGTCTTCGATGAGGCGCACAAATTGGCGTGGACGGACCGCAAGCGCCTCGACACCAAGACCCGGCGCTACCGGCTGGCGGAGACGCTGGCGAAGTCCACACATTTGATCCTACTGACGGCGACGCCGCACATGGGCAAGCAGTTCCCGTATTTCGCGCTGTGGCGGCTCCTGGACGCGAACGTGTTTTCGACGGAGGAGGCGCTAGGCCAGGTGGGCCAGGAGAAGCGCCGGAAGTTCTTTATCCGTCGGCTGAAGGAAGAAATGGTGGATTACCATTCCCTGCCGATCTACAAGCCCCGGCTTTGCCAGACCGTCAAATTCGCGCTATCCAAACCGGAGCGGGATTTTTACGACCAGTCGTCGGACTACTTGCGATGGAGTTATGAAACCAATCGGTCGCTGAACCGGAATGCGGCGGCAATGGTGGTGGCAGTGCTCCAACGGCGGCTGGCGAGTTCCACCTACGCGATGCGCGAGTCGCTGAAGCGGCGACGCGAGCGCATCCTGAGCGCGGCGACGGCTGAGACTTTGCCGAGCGCGGAGCGGCTGCTGGAACAGTTCGACACGGCCACGGCCGATGATTCTGAACCAACCGAGACGGGCGTGGAGAGCCAGGAACGGGTGGAGGACCAGGCGATGGCGCTGGCGCGACCCCAGACGGAAAAGCAGCGGAATATTGAACTACGCTATCTGGATGAAATCATTGAGCAGGGCGAGGCGATCCTGCGGGAGCAATGCGAGACGAAATTCCTGAAGCTGCGCGAGCTGGTGGACGCGGCGGAGTTCCAGCATGAACGACTGCTGATTTTCACCGAACATCGCGACACGCTGGAACACTTGCAGCAACGGTTCGAGGCGCTGGGTTACACGGGGCAGATCGCAGCGATTCACGGCGGCATGGACGTGGAGGAGCGGGAACGGCAGCGGATTTTCTTCATGCCTCCAGCCGAGCGGCGCCGCCAAGGCCTGGCCAACCCGGACGCGCCGAGCGCCCGCATTATGCTGGCTACGGATGCGGCGGGCGAGGGCATCAATTTACAATTCGCCTGGCTGATGGTGAATTTTGACGTGCCGTGGAACCCGGCGCGACTGGAGCAGCGCATGGGCCGGCTGCATCGCTTCGGCCAGCGCCACGACGAGGTACGCATCTTCAACTTTGTTGCCGACAAGACGCGGGAAGGCGACGTGCTGGCGACACTGCTGGCGAAGCTAGACGAAGCGCGACGCGAGCTTTGCACGGACAAGGTGTTCGACGTGATTGGCCAACAGCTCCAGGAAGTGTCCATCCGTGACCTGCTGCGCGAGGCGTTGTTTGAAACCGCCCCTTACTCGGCGCAGAAGCAACTGGATTCCATTTTCGCGACGCAGCGGCTGCGAGCGGCGGTTGAGGAGCAACGGCGGCAGGCGTCGTCCTTTGGCGACGTGGCGAAACGGCTGGGGCAACTGAACCGCGAGATCGAGGTCGAGCGTTTCAACCAACTATTGCCGGCCTACGTGCAGAATTTCGTGGAGAAGGCGGTGCCCCGCCTGGGCTTTGAGATCGAGGGCGATTTGAATGAGCGTGCCCGGCTCAACCGGTCGTCGGGGTCGGCTTGGATTGAACCACTGGCGAGCCACTGGCGCGGGGGTTTGCCGCCATATATCTCGGTACGGCGCGAGGGACCGGCTGGCAGCGAGGCGGCCACGATAGCGTTCCTTCGGCCGGGGGAGCCGTTGTTTGATGCCTTTTGCGATGAAACCATCCGCCGATTTGGCAACGACGCCCGACGCGGAGGGTTTTTCCTGGACCCCGCGGCGGAGCATCCCTACTTCGCGGCTTTGTATGTCTGCCAGTTGGGCGAGCGGCCGTTGCACGGCGCTGGCGGGAAACCGCGCCTGTTGGAGCGCCGCCTGATGGGATTGCGCTGGGACAACACCGGGGAGTTTGGCGCGTGTGCGCCGAATCATCTGCTGGCACTGGTGGGGGCGCCTCCGGCGCTGGCCTGGAAGGCGGGCGCGCTGCTCCAATCGCCGGTGGACCAGGTCCAGCGGGCGGACGCGCACGCGCGGATGCTGGCGGAGACGAGCTTTTTGCAGCAGGCGCGGACGGCGGTTCGCGCGGAGTCGGCAGCCCGGTTGGAGGACCTGCAACGCGGTTTTGATTTCTCGGTCGGTGAGCTGGCGGAGCGGCGGGTGGAGTATGCCCGCCGCGTGCGCGACGGGGATGCGCAGGCCGCGCCGCAACTTGAGTTGGTGAAGCGCGAGCAGAGCCGGATCGAGCAGGAGAAGGCGGAGGCGCTGCTTTACGAGCAGCGGCGGGGCGACTTGCTGGACATCATCACGCTGGAGCGCGTCGCGATTGCCTTGGTGATTCCCGACCAAAGCCCCGAAGCGTTGGAGACCTACGACAAGAACATCGAGGCCATCGCGATGCGCGTGGCGATCAACTACGAGGTGGACCGCCAGAAAGCGAAAGTGTTCGACGTTTCGGCGCCGTATCTGGCGCGGGGCTACGATTTGGAGAGCCACCGGGGCAGCGGCGAGAAAATAGTCATCGAGGTCAAAGGTCGCGCGGGGCGCGGGCAGGTTCACCTGACGGAGAACGAGTGGCCAACGGCGGCGAATGTGCGGGAGAAATATTGGCTTTACGTGGTCACTGACTGCGCGACCGAGCCGCGATTGTTCCGGGTGCAAGACCCGGTGCGGCTGGCGTTTAAGACGCGACAGAGCTTCACATTAAACATCGGAGATATTATCAAGGAGGCGGAGCCAGAATGAATTGCCCGCGAAACACGCGAAACACACGAATGAAACCGATCAAACAACCTGACGCGGGAGCCCACGCTGTTTTCGAGATTCGCCAGCCAGCGGCTAGCAAATCCCTATTGAATTTGGAGGGTTGAATGAGCCTGCACCGCCTTTATTTCGACGAGTCCGGGGTCCACAGCTTCGTAAGACTTGAATCGCCGCATGATCGTTACCTTGCGCTCTGTGGCGTAGTGTTTGAGGACGCTGCCTATCGCGCCTTTCAGGAGGCGTGGGAGAAGATGAAGCGCGCTTTTTTCAAAGGCGATCCTGACGAGCCCATCATCCTGCATCGGAAGGAAATCATGGGGCGGAGCGGGATTTTTAGCGTGCTCGAAGATGACGCTCGACGCACGGAGTTCGATGCGGCGTTCCTAGAAATCGTCGCTGCGACGCCGTTCGTCGGCCTGATTGTAGTTGTGGACAAGGCGGCGTGGACGGGTGGTTCCGCCGACCGGGCGAATCCGTATCATTACTGTCTGGTGGCGCTGCTCCAGCGTTACTGCCATTTGCTGGGCGCGCGGCGAGGCGATGTAATGGGGGAATCGCGCGGGAAGGTGGAGGACCAGCAGTTGAAAGCCGCCTATGAGGCGCTCTACGATGGCGGAGATCTGCATCACCGCGCTGAGTTTTATCAGGCACGATTGAGCAGCCGGGAAATCAAGTTGAAGCCGAAGTCCAAGAACGTTGCCGGCCTGCAACTAGCCGACCTCTTGGCGCACCCGGCCAAACAACGCTGCCTGGTTCGCCAGGGGGTGCCAGAAGTTCAGGAGAGCCTGTTTGGCCGGCGCGTTGCCGACCTATTTTGGCAAAAGCTTAGGCAGAGCAAGGAGGGAGAAACCAAAGACTATGGTGAAATATTCCTCGCCTGAAAATGGAAAAGCCCTCGGAAACCGAGGGCCCTTTCACGATAGCCCATGCGGGCCATCCACCTGCCATCAGGCATTAAGCCTAAGTTACTGTTGTATCCTGAATTTGCAACTGAAAAATTCGTTTTATTCGCGGGCCAAGTCACATGACCGATAAACCAAGATTGATTGAGGTCGCCTTTCCGCTAAAGCAGGCGTCGCTGACGAGCGTGCATGAGAAGAATGTGCGGCATGGGCACATCTCGACGCTGCACATCTGGCCGGCGCGACGGCCGCTGGCGGCGTGCCGGGCGGCGCTGCTGTGCACGCTGTTGCCTGATCCGGGCGACGCGCAGAAGCGGCAGGAGCTGCTCGACATGATTGGCGGGACGGTGGTGAAGCGCGTCGTCGCGTCGGAAGACGAAGAAGGGAACGCGGTTTCTGAGGAAAAGGAAATGGTGGAGGGCGGCGTGCTGGTGTGGGGCAATGAGAACGCGCCGGAGATGGACACGTTGCGCGCGGCCATCAAGGAATTCTTCGGCGGGCGTGCGCCCAAGGTGCTCGATCCGTTTGCAGGCGGGGGTGCGATTCCGTTAGAGGCGATGCGGTTGGGATGCGAGGTCACGTCGGCGGATTTGAATCCGGTAGCATGGTTCATTCAGAAATGCACGCTGGATTACCCGCAGCGGTTCGCGGGGAAGAAATGGCCGCTGCCGGATTTCGTGCGCGAGTGGCCGGACTTTGTGGAGGATTTCATCGCGGGCAAGATGAAGAAGCGGAAGGGCGAGCAGAAACCGCATTTCACAGATGCAAAGCAGATTCAACTGCTCGCGCTGCAAGACGCAGACCTGGCGTGGCATGTACGCGCGTGGGGGCGCTGGGTGCTGGAGCGGGCACGACAGGACCTGGCGGCGCGCTACCCGATGGCGGATGGGGAACCAACCGTGGCTTACCTGTGGGCGCGTACGGCACGCGACCCGCAAACGACCGGACGCATCCCGCTGCTCAAAACGTTTTGGCTCGGCAAGAAAAAGGGCAAACGCGCCGCGTTGCTTCCCGTGCCGAAGGCCGACGGCTCGGGCGTGACTTTCAAGCTCCTGCGTGAAGCAGACCTGGCGCAGCCACAACGTGTGGTGGAGCAACACGAGTTCTTGCAACGCTGGGAGGTGACTGGAGAAACGCTCGAAGACTTTTTGAATAACGGGACCATGAACCGCGCCGGCGTGTGGAGCCCTTGTGGTGGACGCCCAGGGATCATCGCGCTCACCACGAAGGATGACCTGCCGCGCCAAGGCAATCAGCGTTTGCTGGACACGCAAATGGTCGCCGTTGTCGTGGAGCGGAAGGAACCGAACCGCAAGAGGCCTACAAAGGTGTACAGGTTGCCCAATGAGCAGGAGATCGCGGCGGCAATGGTGGAAATCGAAGATCTTACTGCTGCGTTCGAGGGGCTGCCTTTCGGCTTGTTGACTGAGCCGATTCCAAAGGGTGGCGGGAGTGGTGCTTGTCGCGCATTCTCTCTCCACCGTTGGGGAATGCGGACGTGGGGTGACGTTTTCACGCCTCGCCAAACGCTGGCGCTTGCGACATTTGCAAAGCACAGCCGGGCAGCGGTTGATGTTCTTCGAAAGGACCATGCGGAACCTGCCGAAGTAGTTGGCGCGTATTTAGCGGTCGCGCTTGATCGTTTAGCTGACCGAAGCAGCGGCATCTGCACATGGACGCTTGATTATGACCAGATCAGGAACACGTTCGCACGCTTTGCACTGCCAATGACTTGGGATTTGGCGGAGTGTGTTCCGCTCGCGGAGGTTTCTGGAGGGTATCCTGGTCAGCTTGAACTCGTCGCGAAATATGTCGCCTCAGCCGCTGCAACTACGGGCAGCCCGAGCGCACCGAACATTGTACGCGAGTCTGCGCTTCGCGCCTCAACGAGCTTTGTTGATTTGGACGCCGTCGTTACTGATCCGCCATATTACGATGCGATTCCTTACTCGGACCTGATGGATTTTTTCTACATTTGGTTACGGCGGACGCTCACGGGCATCAGTGGGGAAATGGACAAAGCCTTCGCCGAACCTTTATCACCAAAATGGAACCATGAGCAGGCGGATGGTGAATTGATTGACGACGATTCGCGGTTTGAGGGCGACCGTGAGGCCAGCAAGCGCAATTACACCGATGGCATGGCGAGAGCGTTCCATAGGGCTTGCGAGCAACTGACGGATACGGGCCGGTTGGTGATCGTTTTTGCGAATAAGTCAGTCGTTGCTTGGGAAACGTTGGTTGAGGCCCTGATTCGCGGTGGCACGGAGGTGACTGCCAGTTGGCCGATTCAAACCGAACGCGAGGCGCGTTCACGCGGTCAGGCATCGGCTGCGCTTTCCAGCTCCGTTTGGATTGTTAGCCGTAAGCGGGCAAGCACGGCGGCGCCTGGCTGGGAAGAACCAGTACTGGAGCGGATGAAGCAGGTTCTGTTTGAGCGGCGCGAGGAACTCGGCGGCATCAACATCCTGCAATACTACTTCGACCTGGGCATTCGGGGGCCGGACTTCATCTGGGCCGCGCTCGGGCCGGCGCTCCAGGCTTACAGCGAGCATCCGTTCGTGAAGAAGACCGGCGGCGGGATGATGACGGTGGGGGAGTTTTTGGATGAGGTGCGCAAGTTGGTGCTGCAATTCTCACTTGGGGAATTGCCCGGCTTTCATGAACTCCAGCGCGAGACGCAAGGGCGTGGCGAAACCGTGACGCTCGACTCGGTGACCCAATACTACCTACTGCACCGGGCCTATTTCGGCCTGGCACCCGCGCCGGCTGGCGCGTGCATCCTATACGCCAACGCGTGCGGGAAAGACGAGACGGAATTGAAGGTGGTCTGGAACATCCTGGAACAAGGCGGCAAGTCCGGCGCCGGGAAGAAAGGTCGCCCGCGCAAGGATGCCGAAGAGGGCGGAGCCGAAGATGTCGAGGAGGAAAGCAGCGGCAGCGAGTATCGGTTAGTGGACTGGTCGGAGCGTGTTGAGCGCGATGACCTGGGCGAGAGCCGGGGCGGGCTGGCATCGCCGCTGGTGGATAAGCTGCATCGGTTGATGGCGCTGTTCCAACGGAACCAGGCGGCGGACGTGCAGCGGCTTTACGACGAGTGGGGATTGGCGAGCGAGCGGGCCTTCCCGCCGCTCTTGCAGGCGATTCGTGAGCTGGCATTGAAGGATGGGAATGACATGGAACAGCGGCTGGTGGAGTCGTTGGCGTCGCAGTTGAAACTGACGCGGCGGCAGGTGGTGGAAGACGGGGTGGTAAAGGATGCGCCGTTCTTTGCTGTTATTGATGAGGCGACGCGGGCGAAGGTGAGTTACCGGAAACAGAAAAAGTAAGCTTATGGCGAAACAAGTGCTAAAACCGTGGAAGGATGTTTGCATCCTGCGGAATGAGATTAAAACGAAAACGCTGACGATGGCGGATTTCGCGGTGGACCTGCACCGCGTGATCTTCGAACCGGGCGGCGCTAAATACTACACGGACCCGGAGGCTTTTTTTGCCACTAGCTACGCCACGCCGAACCTGAGGCGGTTCTGCCGGGACGTGCTGCGTCGTCTGGCGGGGGAGGATGGCGGCGAGCCGATTATCAATGTGGCACAGACGTTCGGGGGCGGGAAATCGCACACGCTGACGACGCTGTACTACCTGACCACGCTGGGCGAGAAACTGCCCCGCAAGGCAACGGCCGTGGAGCATATCATGGCAGAGGCGAAGCTGGCTGATCCGCCAGCGGCCGTGGTGGCTTCGGTGTCGTTTGACTGGGTGGACTGGAAGAAGGGTGGGAAGGCAAAGGGGCCGGATGGCAAGGAGCGGTCATTTCGGATGCCGTGGAATTTGATCGCGTGGCAACTGCTGGGGCAGAAGGGGCTGGACATCCTGGGGCGGGATGAATCACAACCGGACCATGACACACCGCCGGCAACGCCGCTGTGGGTGGAAATACTGAGCGAGGTTGAGAAGTCAGGCAAGGGAGCGCTGATTCTGGTGGACGAATTCCTGATGTGGGCGCACACGGCGGCAACGCCGGACCCCGACCCGGCCAACAGAGGGAGAGGGCCGGACTGGATCCAACGGCTACGGAACTTCTTCCAATGCCTGGCGCAGGCGGTTGATGGGTCGGAACGATCGTGCCTGGTGGCCTCGCTGCTGGCGACAGAGCCGGCCAAGAACGATGACACGGGCAAGGCCATATTGGACGCGTGCAACCAGGGATTGAACCGGCAGGCGTCGGTGCAATCGCCCGTGGAGAAGGGCGACCTGGCGGAGCTGCTGCGCCGGCGGATGTTCGAGCAGTTCCCGGAGAACCCAGCGGACCGGCATCCGCTGGTGACGGCCTTTTGGGACCGGATGAAGGCGATTGACCCAGCGCAGGCGAAGCTGCCCAACGCGGAAGAGAAGCTGCGGGATGCGTATCCATTCCATCCGGACTTGCTGGCGCGGTTTTTCGGGAAGTGGACGGAGTTGAACCAGTTTCAACGGACGCGCGGCGTGCTGCAAACGTTCGCCGCGGCGTTGCGGGAGGCGGAGAAGTGGGACAAGGCGCCGTTGATAGGGCCGCAGGTGTTCCTGGCGGAGCCGGGCAGCACAGACCTGAGCCCGGCGCTGCAGAAGCTGGCCGAGGTCGCCAAGGAATCGCAGCCGGAGAAGAAGCCGCAGTGGCCGAGCAACCTGAAGACGGAACTGCCGCGCGTGATTGACGCGCAGAAGGCAGCGGCCGGGACGTTGAACGGGCGGGAGGTAGAGGCGGCGTGCGTGGCGGCGTTCATCTACTCGCAACCGATCGGAGAGCAGGCGGAGGTAGGGGATTTGCGGTGGCTGGTGGGGGCGACGTGCGATCTGCCGGCGGTGTTCAACAACGGGCTGATCGCCTGGGCGAACAGCTCGTGGTATTTGGAGGAAACGGACGCGACGGAGCCGACGACGAATGTCCCGAAGTATTGGCGGCTGGGACCGAAACCCAACCTCAACCAGGTCCACCACAGTTACAAAATCAAGGCCCTGAGCGTGGCCAGGAGCAAGTTCGATGAATTGGCGAAGAAATGCACACCGCTCAAAGAGGGGTGTGACCAAGAGGGGATCAAGTTCCATAATCATCCGCCCTCGCCGGCGGACGTAGAGGATGACGGTCTGTTTCGGCTGGTGGTGCTGGGCGCGGATCACGCCGGTCAGCCGGGGATTAAGCCGCTGCCAAGCGCGGAGGCGTTCTTGCGGACGCACTCGTCGCCGACGGACAACCGAACTTGTCAGAACGTGGTGCTCGTGGTGACGCCCAGCGTGGGCGGATTGCAGCAGGCGGAACAGCAAGTGGCCGAGTGGTTGGCGTGGCAGGAAATCAAGGGCTCGAAAGATTTCAAGGATTACGAAGCGCACGTGAAGGGGATGGTGAACAAGCGCGAGCGGTTGGCGAAACAGGCGGCGGAAACGGCAGTGAAGAACGCCTTCGAGCTGGCGCTGCATGTGGATAAGACGGGGGCGGTGCAGGTTAAGAAGTTTACGATGGGGGCACGGGCGTTGTTCCCGACCCTGCTACAAGAAAAGGACCTTCGGCTGTTCAAAGAGAAGATTGACGCGGAGACGATCATGCCGGGCGGGCCGTATGCCGTGTGGCCGGCGACAGATGACCGCGTGCAAGTGAGCGCCCTGTACCAGCAGTTTGCAAGGCGGCCTAACCTGCCGAAGTTGTTAAGCCAGCAGACGGTGACGAACACGATTGCCGATGCGGTGCAGCGTGGGGTGTTGGCGTTGCGCCACGTGCGGCCGGACGGATCGGAGCAGTGGTTTTGGCGGTCGAGGATTGACGTGGCGGACTGGGAGAAGACCGGCGAGGCGTGTCTGCCGAAGAAGGCGGTCCTGAACAGCGTAAGCCCGAAAGCGGTGCTGCCGGAAGCGCTGCCGGGATTATGGCCAGCGGAGCCGAATGGGGTGGAATTGGCAACGATGTGCTCCTGGTTCGACGGGGCACATGCCTTTCAAGAGGTGACGCAACCCGGGTATCCGGCAGAGGCGCGCGCCATTCCGCAGGCGGCGGTGGCTGAGGTCCACAAGGCTGTGGCCCAGGCCATTAAGACGGGCGACCTGTGGCTGGTGTTCGGTAACGACAGCGTGTGGCAGGAGGAGCCGGCGGCCATTCAACTTGATGCGACAGCGAAGGTCCTTCGGCGACGGGCACCGCTGAGCGCCATCGAATTGCTGCCGGGCGCGCTGAAGGATGCCTGGAGCACGGGGGCGGAGCCGAAGACGACGGTGGCGACGCTTTACGCCGAACTGAAGAAGGCGAAAGGCAATCCGTGGCCGCCAAAGGCATTTATCAGCACGCTGAGCGACGGGCTGGGGCGCGGATTGGTGCAGCGAGTTTCGGGCAGCGGTCCGCTCGTGTCGCTGGCCGCGGACGGGAAAGTGGAGCTGGCGGTCAAGGCCACCGCGCCGGCGCCGGCACCGCAGCCTGGTGCTGCACCTGGCCGGAGGATGTCGCCGCGAGTGACGCTGTCGCCGGCGGAGTTTCAGAACCTGGCGGACGAGGTGGCGACGCTGAGCACGTCACTGGCTGGGTGTGATGTGCAGCTTGAGGTGGCGGTGTCCATCAAGACAAAGCCCGATACAAAGTTGGATGAGGCGAACAAGCTGCTGGAGAAGATAAAGGCGGGATGGAAGCTATAAAGAACGGGCAATGAAACAGTCAGTTCATTTAATCACAGGAAACCACGTGCTCTGCACGTGGTCAGAAAAAGGGCTTCGCCGGACAGTTCGTGCTTGGCTGGACTTTCTGATCTGGAGGCTGAGCACACTTCCAATCTGTGCGAGCGGTGTAGCCTGGCAGGAAGGAACGGTTCGACCGCGAGAGAGGCGCCCACACAATTTCGAATCGGCTGTGCGAACACGTCGGCCGCTTCATATTGGTAACGCACGATTGGATCCCAGCCGTCCATGCTTTTAGCCGACTTCAGCCGCCAATCGCTTTCCCGACCAACCGTTGGAAGTTCTGCTCAATGGTTCTTTCGAGCTCTCCACGCTCTTGCTTCCACACGTTCGTGAGATGCTTCAGGACAATATCGATGTCCCACGGAAACGTGGGCCTGCCGTCAACTCGCGCGAGCGGGGCATCCGTCTCAGTGAGAACCCGGTCCCGCGGCATCCCTTCGATTGTGCGTATCCCTGCCGACGATCGCACCATTGCCGGATTGATGGAGAAATAATGGCCCGCCGTAATCACCCGTGCCCTTTGCGAGGTGGACCCGGTGAACCAGTGGAACACGACTGGCCCCACCCGCTGCTGATTGAGCATGTCCAAGACTATATCCACGGCACAGCGGGAGTGGATCGTGATGAACCGTTGTCTGTCTCCCAGCGCCCCTAAGATCGTTTGAAACGAAGCAATTTGAACCTCCTTCGACGGGATTCCTTTTCCCGAAAAGTCCAAGCCAATCTCTCCGATGAAGTTGGCGGTCTTTGCTAGCCGGAGGAACGGCACCAACTCTCGCTGATGGGCCGACACCATTAGCGGATGAAAGCCCAACGCGGGTTTCACGTAACGACAGCCCTTTAGCGGCGCCAAGGGCATGGCGTAGTGTGTTGGCAAATTTGTAACCGCGATGACCGTGAACGACCGGGCCTCCGCCTCTTTCACGATTTCCTCGGGCGAATCGATCTGATCAACATGGCAATGTGCATCAATCATGGAGCCACTCGCAGTCCCGCTCGTTCCTGGATCAGTTTCATGGCCTTTGCCGCCATCCACATGCGGACCTCTTCTCTCATTCGCGTAATGACGGCGACATATTCATTCAGGTCCTGTGAGACAATCGGGCCGTTTGCGAGCAAGTCCCTCCTGATTTTGTCATTCGAGTCGTTACGGAAAAGAAAGGCGGTTAGGGCGCGGATATCCGCGAACGCGTCCTTTTCCATTTCGTCCCGGCACAGGTCAGGGTCGCCAACGTCATTTCCGAAAAGCTCGTTGTCCCAGCCGACTTTGTGTAGCGCAGCTCGTCGATTTAGACAGGGCACGCAAAAACCGCACTGGCGCGCCTTCTTGTGCTTCCAATACATCTTGTAACCGGCCTTTGCACATGAACGTGACGCTGGATAGCTTTGTTTCAGCAACTCGGGATTTCTGCAATCCTTGACCATTTCGCCCTTCGTCGAAAATTTATATGGATTCTGGGTCGCGTGTGCCAAACCGACATGTTGCAGCATGCTCTCGACGGACAACAAGAAATGCGGGTGGGTTGTCCGGGTGCTGCACGCACCCCTTCGGGACGGGATCAAAGGTGGGTTGAGGGCGATTGGGCCGTTTTCGGGTATGATGATGGGGACAGCTTGGCCGATGCTCTCTGCGGCTGCCACACCCAGCGCCAGGAAAAGGAAGGAACGGCTTCGGTAGCTGTGTTCTGTCCCCGTTCGCGAAAGCCCAACGCGGCATTTCAGCCGGGTGAACCGGGTTGGAAATTCCTTTTCCAACCGCCGCGCTAGGTCATCCTGGTCCTTTCCTGGCCCTCCGATGTCTCCGTCATAATGGCCAACCAACGCTAGGTTGCTTTTGGGATTTTTCGCCAAGAAATCGATGGCACCGATATACGAATCCAACCCGCCGGAGAAGAGCGATACCGCGTCCCCGGCCAAATAAGCGGTTCGTCTAAACCGGCGCCTTCGTACCTTCCGAGGTTGGAGCAGCGCTCGATTGGCCCTTTCGAACGCGAACGACCACTGATCTCCGGTAAGAAAATCGAGAAAATCCGCCAGCTCGTCTGCAACGCTCCCCCACGCATCAGGCTCTGTTACTGGCACGGTGACATTGAGGTGCCTCTTCCACTTGTCCTCCGAGACTGTCTCATCCTCCCTTTGCACGGCCTTGTCGATCCCGTAAACGCATGCGGCGATAAACAACATGTCCAACGCTAGCGGACCAGGCTGCGGGATGCTACGCAAAAGCGCCTCGAGGTCCATGTCCAGAGGATAGACCGTGTCTGCGCAGTTCAATTCGACAAGACTGGATTGATATCTCGTGGTTGCGGTGGGGTGGATGGCGGCCTGGATGTGCATGATCGCCTATACTGTGAAAACGCTTTCCGTCTGTTGGAGTATCTTGTTCACAAGGGTGACGCCCTCGGTGCCCTTCCAGTTGATCGAGCCGAGGTCCTTTTCCTGTGAGATAGCACCCACCTTGCTGGAGATGTAGTCCTTTATGTCTCCCATCGACGCCTCGACGCGGTCAGGACCGATTTTTGCTAGCACGTTTGCATACGAGATTGAACAAAATCGCTCGTAGATGTAATTGCCGAAAAGGGTCGCTAACGTTTCGAGGAGCGTCGGGGCAGCGTGTTCGAGAGCGAGTTCGCATTCCTTGAATTCCTTGGCATCTCCCAACAATTTGTCCATGGTCGCCGCCATAGCGTTATGGAGATCAACCTGATCGATGGTCGAATTGGGCCCACAGAGCGTGGAGACTATCGTGGAGGCGATTTCGCTGGGCGACTTGTCTTCGAGAGAGATTAGCCCAACGTCAGCTAACGCCTTCGCGAGCCCCGCTTCGGCAACCGTGGTGATGAACTGGGCGAGGCTACGTGCCGCCCCGCGAACGCCACCACCGGAGCGTCCACCCCTTCCTCCTCGGGAGCCTCCGCGCCCTCCGCCTCCCCCGCCACCTGTGCCTCCCCCGCCACCGCTGCGCTCATCTCCCCTACCCCCGCCCCCGCCATGGCCACTGGTCCTGACAGGAGCGCCTGGTCGGACTCGTGGTGCCACGGCTGGACCGCCCGGAACGGTGGGTGGCACTGATGAGGGGGCGGTCGGCGAATCCGGCACATCACCGGGCGCGGTGCCGGGGATTTCCGGGACAACGGGACCAAGGCCGCTCTCGGGCGTCTGTTGTAGCCCTTGCACGAATGAGCTGACGATCTGCTCGATTTTCGCGGTTGTCAGCGCACCTGCCGCGATAGCGGAGGTCGCCTGTCCTTTTGCGGCTCCCCACTTGGGGGATCCGGCGGAATCGCTGGATGTACCCATGCTACCTCTTCTTTTGCTCCGAAATTGCCCTTCCTGCGCGGGTTTTGTCGGCGGCGCCGATTCTCTCGATAACCTTTGCGAATGTCGGTGCAATTGCCGGGTATTGCTTCACGAGCGTGTCTATCGTGACGGATGTCGCAGGCGGCACCTTTTCGACCGGAAGCTTCAAGAGAACCTCGGAATATGCCTGGGCACTTGCCACGCCAGCCTGGATGAGCTGGTTGAACGCCGCGTGAGCTGCCCTGTCGTCGGGTTTCCTAAGGAGATGCTGCGATAAACATCCGTGGAGCATGTCCAGTTCCGCAGGTTGGAGCTGCGTCTTCACCTGCGTGGCCGCAGCGCGCCTCGGCCCATCCTTGAGGAGCGACTCGTAAAACCTCCTGACGATGGGGGGGATCAGGGATAAATTGCCCAAGGTCGACTGAAGCCGGTCCCGCGCCAGCCAGAAATAATCACTGAGGTCCACGTCTGTGAGCGCTGGTTCGATCGCTAGCCACTGCTGCAGCCTGGAATCCTCCTGCCAGGTCTTATCAACCGGCAGGCCCTCGGCATGCGTCGATTTCTCTTCGGGTGCCGCCTTGGCCCATTTCTCCAGGACGGCCAGTGCCTTGGGATGGCCCTTCTCTTCAGACTGCCATTTGAAGAGATCCCTGAACTTTGGGAGCTTGTAATACTCCAGGAGCATCAGCTTCATTAGGCCGTCATCGCGCAGATCGCCGATCTTGGAAGCTTCCGCCAGTTGCTTACGCAGGAGAAACGCGTTGAGAAAGCGTTTGACCTGGCGCGGATTCCCGTTGAGTCCTTCGGCCACCATCGATGCGGTTCCTGCACACAGGGTCAGCGGTGCTTCCAACTGTGAAGGGAACGACTCCCGCAATGACTCTTTAACGCTGGCGTAGCTGAAGCTGGCATAACGGTTTCGCGCCCAGCCGTCCTTCCACGCCTTCAAACACGTTCCGAATGGCGCCTCCTCCAACTCCCGCTTGCACAGGAGTAAGGTCATGTAGGTTTCGATCTCTGCACGCGAGAGGCGTGGGAGGTTGTACGGTATCTGAATGAGCTTCTCCAAGTAGTCATCGACGAGCCGTTCGTTGAGTTCCAGATCACCGGTAAGCGCCTGGATATCATCCTTGCGGATGTCCTTATATCGGACGGCGATCGCGTGGCGCACGATTCTGGGGTCGGCGCCGATAACAAATGCAGTACACGGTGCGTTCAGAAACAATTTGATGGCCTCCAAGTTTTCGATGATACGCTCGGGTGAGCAGCGATCCAGATCATCGATCAACACGACGAGCGTTTTGATGTCGCTCTTGCGCAACATCTCCTCAAACTCCTTGCGGAACGCCCGCACATCCGTGGTGTTCGCGTCTTCTTCGGGTGCGAGGATGGAATCCGAATCCTTCTCCTCATCGTTCTCCTTTTCCTTGCCTTCTTCCGATTTCTTCGTGGCAAGCTTTGTAAGATGACCGGTCAGGTCGCCGGCAAGCGACAGTCCTCCAGTCAGGTAAGCTTTGAGTGCCGGGACACCAATCTCCTTCACCCCCCAGCGCAGCAATCGCATGCCACGAACTCTGTGAAGCAGATTCTTAGCAGAGTCACGGATCTTCGGCCCGAACCGTTTGTGTTCGGCCAACTGAGACACGATCGACGACAGAAGGGCGGATTTGGCATCATCGTAACCCTCGAACAGCCATCCGTTGAAGTGGAGCACCGCAACGGTTTCCAGCTGTGCCTTGATCTTGGGATCCTGCTGACTCTCCGGCTCCAGATCCCGTTTGAGCATTTCCATAATGCTGGATTTGCCGCTGCCCCAGTCCCCGAATACACCGATGGTCACCGGCAGCAACTTCGGATTTAGCACTACGCTGCGGATCAGGTCCGCATGAACTTGAAAACCAAGCAGGTCTTCGTATGTCTCGTTGTCAGCCCACATAGGCGTGTTTTCTTATTGGCAGTTTGAGGCTGTTTGTTGTTTTGACGTGGCCTGCGGCTCATCCTTCCTCCTGAAGCAGCCGTCCGGTATCTCCAAGTTCGAACTCGTGGCACATTTGTTGGCGAACTCGGTAATTTCGCTTGAATTTGAGCATGCTGAAATGCACCACGTCCCGGAGAACACCCCAGGATCCATCTTTAGCCTTGGCAAATTCACGCGCCCGGCCCAACACGAGGTTGGTGGGGTACGATGCGTTCTGATCGATGCGGATGGCCGTGTTCATCACAGTATATATCCGGTTTCGCGGGCCATTCGGCTCTGCAATTTTGTCATGTACCAGGCTAATGTTTTCATAATCGTAAACCCGTCACGGGCTGCCTGAGGCCCTCGCCACCAGCCAGCGTTAACAGGGATGTGCGTCGTCGCAATCATCCCTCCAAAAGTCAATTTATGTCATATTTCACGCGGTCTTCTGAACAACCGAGGGTCGAAACGCCATACTGCCAGTACGGCGTACGGCCAACACGATTCCGCTCACATCGAAACCGTTGGAGGGATTATAAACATTACCGGAAAAATTCCTCGCAAAATCTTCGAGGCCAGTTTCTTGAGAAATCGTGCGCCAGGCCAGAGGACAACATTTTTTGCGGTCCTGTTAGCAAAATGGGCCGTGACCGAAGTTGCGCGCTGTGTTCAACTTGCCGGGGACAGGGGCAACCCCACCCAAGGGATCACAAACGGCTCAAACGGCTCAGCCTCCAGGCCATCAACTATCTTGTCCGTGTTGGTGCGGCCAAGCTGAACCAGCGGATCCAAGCTGTTGAAGAGTGGGAGCAGGAACACGAGCGCCTTAAGGAAATTGTTGGGGATGTTGTCGCCCGCCCGGAGGAACACGGCTCTTGGGTCGTTGACCGGACGCGGATGCATTTCCCTGAGATCTTCGAGGAAAAGAGGTAATCATGGTCCCGGATCAACGACCTCGGTACGACAATTGCGTCAACTGGAAGGCTCTGGTGGGTCCACACTGCCCCGACCTCGATGGCCTTTCCCCGGAGACTGCGGCAGTTTCCGGCTGTGCCAAGCCCTTGAACGAGGACGACGACATGGAGGAGTAAACCCTCCGCAGTGGGATGGAGCCCCCTCGCCACTGGAAAACCCCCAAGAAAGCGGTTACCATGACCACCGACAAAACTACCAATATAAAGAGCCTGCTCCGTGACGAGTGTCTGCCGGCGCTGAATCAGAGCGCTGCCTATTTCAGCATGGCCGATGTCCGGGCATGGCTCCAACAACGCGGCGTGGCCTGCCCGCCCCCCGTTCTGCGCGACTATCTTTCCCAGCTCATGCGCAGCCGCCTCACCCACGACGCCGGGCGCGGCTGGTACTCCCGCATTGCCTCACCATGCGTGTTGAACGCGAAACCCGTGGCACGGTTGGCACGGCAGGTCGAGCAGGCATTTCCGTTGCTGGATTTCGCCTGCTGGTCCACGGAACAAGTCCGCAGCTTCGGCCATCTTCTCCTCGCCCGCTTTGTGGCTTTCATTCACACCGAGCGGGACGCAATGGCGAGCGTGGCTGACTGGCTGCGAGATGCCGGCTACGACATCTACCTCAACCCACGCGGAGCGGCAGCCCGCGAATTCGCCATCCGCGAGCGCACGGTGGTCATCCGCCCCAGGCCGACGACCCAGCCGCGCGACGGCCACCTGGTGACGATCGAGGGGCTGATGGTCGATTTGTTCATTGAGCGCCGGACGTTGCACCTGATGGACGAGGGAGAGTATTTTCGCATGTTTGCCAATCTCGCCGGCCACTCGCGGGTCTCGCTGGCCGGGGTACTGGACTATGCCCGAGAACGCCGCCCGGCTGGGCTGCGCCTCATCCAACATATCAAAGCGGAATTTGTGAAAAACTCCGCTTTAGTCAGTTCATCCAAAGCCCAATGATTGTCCGTCAATGCTTTGTAAACGAGTGGGTTCGGGCTAAAGCATCAGAAATCGGGTGCCGCAACCCAGTCATGCTTGAGAAGGCCATAGTCGCCCTCCAGCTTCTGGGCCACCTCGCCGAAACCGGCCTCCCTATCCAGTTCAAAAGCGGCACCAGCCTCCTCCTCCGCCTCAATCCCATCCGGCGCCTGGCCATTGACGTGGACATTGTCACCCAGGTGAAGCCCGAGGAACTGGCCGCCGCCCTCAAGACCGTGGCCAAACTCGCCCCGTTCACCGTGTATGGCTGGTTTTTCCTCCGGCTGACTTCCTTGATCTCGGCACGCGGCACGCGGGTGGACAGGGCGCTTTCGCGCATGGCGGCGACGGGGTCAATCCGGTGGGCTTTGCTCATCAATCAAGGTGTGCATCTCTTCGACGCTCGTTGTGGCAGTGAACATACTCTCGGCCTGGGTTACTTCCGTAGGGGGCGGATGACGGTAAGGACGCCAAACCGGCCCAGCCGGAGGGCCTCTTCCTGGAGCATGATATCCAGTGCCGACCCCTGGTGGATGCCAGCAAACCAGCTCGACGCCAGCGATACTGATGACCTCATGTTGCAGTAAACCGCCGGATTATCGGCGATCGCTAGGGAAGTCGCGCAATCGGGTGGCAGCCGGTCGGCCTGCTTGAGCAGATGCACAAGCCCTATGGTAGTAAAGCGGGTGTTGACCTCGGTCCACGGGGGCTTGTCGTTGCGCCAGTGCGCCAGCGCAAGGGGCTCAGTGCTGTGCGCCAGGAAGCGGAGGGCTGCGCTGGAGCACGAAACACTGAAGTACTTGCTTATGGCGATGATGCCGGCGAGCCCGGGCGACTGGCTTTTGAACGCATCGGCAAACCGCTTCGGAGGCATCAGTAGATGGGAGGCGAAAAAGTCGGCCTCCTCCTCGACGATGCGCTCCGGATCAACCTGGTCTGCGATCGAGCAGTGGGGCGGTGCCCCGTGCAGCAACGCGTTGCGGTGCTCGTCGATGAAATAGTGCCCCAGTTCGTGGCCCTGCGTGAATCTGGCCCGGGGGCTTGTGGAATTCTGAACCCGGTCGAGGTTGCAGAACATGTGAAACCGCCCGCGCCGGTGCTCCAGCATTCCATCGAACCCGTCCCCGTAGTAATTGAACGAGTAGGTGATGCGCTTGGAGTTGAGTATTTGGATGGGGTCAATGAACCGGCCGGGGCAGTGCGTTTCCGCAATTTCCTCGGCCAGTCCAGTTAACTCATCCCGGCGCGCGGGCGGTAGCTTATGCTTGCTCATTGGCCCTTCTGGTCCTCGAGCCGCTTCTCCGCGTTGGCCCGGTCTTCTTCCATCTGGCGGCGCATTTCCTCAGTGATTTGACCGCCGTTGCGGGCAGCCATCGCCAACATGTCCTCTCGGACCTGGTTTGGAACCTGGCCGAATAAGGGAACCACCTGATCACTTTCCTCTTCGGTGGCCTCACCCCGGACCCGGGCTAAAAGCCGGGCCGGGTCTATGGGCTTGACCTCGTTGGGATCCACCTCCGCTTCGAGGTTGCGGATGTCTTCTTCGGTCACAGGGAATACTTTGCCGTCTTTTCGAAGAACCTGGTGCACCAGGGCTTCGAGATCCTCCTCCCGAATGCAGGCCTTGGCTTGGTTCTTGTCGTTTTTCATATTGCCTTTCTTACTCTAACGGTTTTGGGTGTTTACGTTTTTTCGAGGTGCTCCTTCAGCCTTTGAAGGAGTCGCTTCCTCTTTTGTTTTATGCCCTCAGGTGTCGTGGCGAGGGCATTGGCCAGCCCCTCCAATATGTCCTCCGGTATAACCGCCTTCCTAGCCTTGTAGTCGTAGAAATTCATCGAGGTCTCCAGCAGCTGGCGGTCCCCCTCAGGGAGCCCGTCCAGGAACGTGCGCACGGCGGCCGCCTTGCCGGTCAGGACGTGCTCTTCTTCTTCGATATCCTCCCGGTTTGGCGGGGATAAGAGGTCGGGATCCATGATTTCCTCTGACTGATTGAGCCCCTTGCGCAGCTCCATTAAGAACTCGTTCTTGGCAATCTCGAACAACCATGCTTGCACCTTTTTTAACAGGCGCTCGGGTGAGAGACCCGTCGGCGCCTCAAAGGTGTCAGCGTTGTCGAATGCCTTCTGGAACGTGCGGAGGACGAAGTCCTCCGGGTCGAACCCGAGGCTGCGGTAGTTGTTCCGCTCGGCGAATGCTTTGAGCAGCCGGTGGTGCCGGTTGAAAAATATCACCAGTGCGGCCTCGGCGTCTTCCCGGTCGCTGTCTTTGCAGGCCATCCGCAGAATCAGACTTACGTCGTCATCTTCCACTTTGGCCCTCGATTGCCCTTCAGCAGAACTAGTTAAACTACTCATGGTAACCTTTCTTCACCATGTAAATGCAGCCAAGTGTCACCGATGGTGGCCGTCTCACAGCCAAACAGGTTGTGGGTCCGGTGCCACCTGACCGCATTTAGTTGGGTGAAGGCGATGATTCCTTCAAAGCGAAGCATAGGCAAATAATATGAGCCAAGACCATAAAAACGAAGGTAAAGTCGAGCAGCTGCAGGCGCAGGCCGATGCTGCTGAGGTGGAAGAGCTCGATATTGAAGAGTTCTCCAAAGTGCATGGGGGCAAGCCCCCGAAAGCGAAGCGCTACCGCATCCGGATCGACCGGGAGAAATACACGGTCGAGGTTCCGGAAATGAACGGCCGCCAGATACTAGAGCTGGCGAAGAAGCTGCCGCCCGAGAACTGGCTGCTGAACCAGAAGCTCAAGGGCGGGCATGTGAAGCCCATCGGGTTGACGGACGTCGTGGACTTCCGCACCCCCGGCATTGAGCGGTTCATGACCCTGCCCAAGGACCAGAACGAGGGCTTGGGCACCCCGCGGCGCCAGTTTGGGCTGCCCGAAGGCGACGTGGAGGAGCTTGAGGCCGCCGGCTTCCAATGGGAAACCATCGGAGCCGGCGGCTGGCTTCTGGTGCATGGGTATGAGTTGCCCGCCGGCTATAACGTAGAGCGCGCGTCGGTGGCTGTCCAAATCCCAGGGGGTTATCCCAATACCCCCTTGGACATGGTCTTCTTCAACCCCCTCCTGAGCCGGCGCGATGGGCGGCCGATTCCGGCGACCCAGGCCTTCGTTCAGATTGACGGGGCCAACTGGCAGCGGTGGTCGCGCCACTACAGCCCGACCCATCCCTGGATTCCGGGTGAATACAACGTGATCACCCACCTAGCGCTGGTGAAGCACTGGTTGGAGCGGGAGTTCACGAGGAACTGACCGATGCCCCGCTACCAACTCAGGTTTACCGCCCAGCAAGTTGACGAGCTGCACAGGCACCTATTCCCCGGCGACGGGAACGAGGCGGTGGCGCTCGTGCTTTGCGGCCGGCGCGACGCAGAGGATACGCACATTCTTTGCGCCCACAAGATACTGGTTATTCCCCACGACAAATGCCACGAGCGGGGACCGCTGCGTGTCCACTGGCCGACCGAGGTGGGCCGGCCAATATACGACGAGGCTATGCGCAAGCACATGGCAGTCCTCAAGATCCACAGCCACCCCGGTTACTACCGCCAATTTTCGGAAGTGGACGACGAATCCGATAGCCGGCTTTTTGGGTCGCTGCACGGTTGGACTGATGATGGCATGCCGCACGCGAGCGCCGTGATGCTGCCCAACAAAGAGATGTTCGCGCGCGTGGTGACTGCGGCCGTGCGCTTCGTGCCCGTGGACCGGATATTGGTTGCCGGGGACGACATAAGTTTTTTCGACTATGACCCACCGCACCGAACCGTCGCCGCCAAAGACCTGCGAACCGCCCAGGCCTTTGGGGAAAAGACGGTCGGGCTACTCAACTCTCTTCGGGTTGGTGTGGTGGGTTGCTCTGGGACCGGGAGCTGGGTGATCGAGCAGTTGGCCCGGCTGGGGGTCGGTGAGCTGATCCTGGTCGACCCAGACGTGGTGGAGCACAAGAATTTGAACCGTATCGTCAACTCCACGTTAGCTGACGCAGAGAAGAAGGCCCCGAAGGTGCAGGCCCTGAAGGCCGCCATCGAGACGATGGGGACCTGCACCAAAGTGACGGCCCGTCAGGAGAACCTCTTCAATTTGGGTGTGCTGCGCGAACTGGCAACCTGCGACGTACTGTTCGGCTGCATGGACAGCGTTGATGGCCGGGATCTGCTCAACCGGCTGGCCACATTCTATGACATCCCGTATTTCGATCTTGGGGTTCGCATGGACGCGGATGGGCGTGGCAGCGTAGATGTCGCCTGCGGCTCCGTGCATTATCTGCTACCCGGCGGTTCGAGCTTGCTCTCCAGAGGGGTCTACACGCCGGACGCGCTCCGGGCGGCAACCCTGCGTCGCACCAATCCTAAGCAGTTTGAGTCCGAACTGGCTGAGGGCTACATCAAGGGTGCCAAAGTGGACAGCCCGGCCGTCATCAGTGTCAACGGCCTGTGCGCGACGCTAGCGGTCAACAACCTGCTGGCGCGGCTCCATCCCTTCCGCATCGAACCAAACGGTGAAATCCGTCACCAGTGGTTTGACTTGGTGAACGGGATTTTCGGCTTCGGAGCTGGCGCAGGCCCCTGTCGTGCCCTCCAGAAATATGCCGGCCGCGGTGACATGGACCCGTTCCTGGATTGCCACCTCGGCTGATGCTTAAGAAACTCAAACACCTCTTTGGACGCGTCCGCGATACCCTGCCCCCTCGCCGGCGGTGGCGAACCGTGACCAGCGCTAACGAACCGGCGACCTTGCTGCCGAATGTGCTTTACTTGGTTGGGGAGCAAGTGAAGTGGGCGGCCGTGTTCCTCTGCCCCTGCGGGTGCGGGCGGAAAGTGTGGCTCAACCTGCTCCAGGGCCATCGACCTCGGTGGTTTGTTTCGGTGAGCGCCAAGGGCGTGCCCACTGTTTCCCCTTCGGTCAACCGGCAGGTAGGCTGCCGGAGCCACTTTTTCTTGAGGTCCGGGCGCATTGCGTGGTGTGGGCGCCGACGCCACCTTTGGTTTTGAGACAGGACCCCCACAAATATACGGGTATGCCATTTGAATTGAACAACTATCACCTATTAACCGGACGAGTGATTACTACTAAATCTGCCGGAAACGGCTATGCCGCCGCAACTACAGGGACGAGCTTGACCGGCCAAATTCACATTCTCATTCTCGTAAACTGACATGTTAAGCCTGTACACCAGTAACCGCTCGGAAGTCCTGGCTCAGAGCCTGGCGCAATCCATCCAGGAGACCCTGCGCTCTGCTCTCGCACCCGAGTTCGTGGTGGTGCAGAGCCAGCCCCACTGCGTAAGGCATCTCGCCGCCTCCCAAAGCTTAATCACGTTGGCACCATTCCGCGCCGCCCGGACCTTTTCCTTGCCGGATGGACAACTCAAAATCATCATTGTCCCAGAAGAAGAAGCGCTATGACTCGGATCCATGAATCGAGAAGAGGTTGGCACTGACGCCGCGTTTGACACCTCATGCAAGTTCAGAAGGACAGCTTTTTCAGGATTTTCCAGGCCGATCTGCGGGTCGTATTACAGCGTTTCTTTGAAAACCGCCGCGCTGGGATCACGCCGGAAATTGCTCACGATTTTGTCGATCCTGCCATCCTCGAGCGGTTGATTGCGCTGGAGCTCGTCGAGTATGACGCTGAAGCTGGGGAATACCGCCTAGATGACCGGGCCGAGCGGTTTTTCGATGAGATGTTGGGGGCGGCCGAGGTCGCACAGGCGGATTGGCTCGTGGCTTTGCTTGAGGAAATTCACCGTTCAATCGGAGGCTATCAGAAGCTGGCCGATCCCGCCAAAGGCGACGTGCTCCTTCGCCGGGTCTGCCGACTCTTGCGCACATGTAAGAGTCGCATCCAGCGTCACCTCGAAGAGGTCAAAGCCGCCGTCGATTATGATTACCGGGCCGGTTCGGATTATGAGGTTAAGCTCCTGAAATTGGAATGGCACCTCGAACGTGCGAAGAGCTATGGCAACGCAATTGCCGACTTAAACAACCTGCTTCGCCACGACACCTTTTTCCAGGTGCATCAGGAAATTGACCTCCTTTCCCTACGCAGGCAGGTCATCCACAGGTGCAGCCAGGTTGGGGATGCGTTGATCGACGTTTACCAGCACATCGAGGATTACCTCAACCGTGTCCAGCGCGACTACGCCCGCGCCCGAAAACTGATCCGGCTCTGCGGGCTGATCGAGCGTCACGAGCACCTGACCGCGACCAACCTGTCAGAGGTCGCCACCATGTCCAATGGCCCGTGGTTCCACGAATTTCGCCTCCGCACGCTGTTGGATCCAGGCTTGATCGATGGGCGGCCGGAGCTCTTGGCGCGGGCGCTGCTCCGGGCTGGACTCGGCGAGGCCAACGGCAAAGCCCGGCGCGTGGAAATTGATCAGGAGCCGTTCGACGACATCCCGCCGGTTATTGATTGGCAAAACGTCTATGAGACATTTGCAAAGCAGCGAGAGGACCTTTTCGTGTTTCTTGGCAAGGTGCGCGTCGAAGGCCGGCTTCTGACCGAGGAAGAGCGAATCGATGGCTATTGCGCCATCATTACTAATGAGGATTGGGCCGAGACCTGGGACAGCCGCCCCTTCGAATTGGCGACCGATGGGGTGTGGGAATACGCGGTGGTTAAGCCGCCAGCTCTTTTGATTTCATGAATATAGAAGCGCCAGCGATCGCCCGTCAGCTGTTTGCCCGGCTCTGCCGGGGAGACAACCTGCTCCTGTCACGTAATGGATCGAGCGAGGATGCGGAGCTTTTCGCCCGCTTGGAGGCGGATGAAGGTTCTTGCCGAACCTATTTTGATACACTCGGATTCCATCTGCAGAAGAGTGACAATTGCTATTACTTCACCGCCGAAGACGAACCACCGGTGAATCTGGAGATGAAACTCGACAGGATGATCCGGCTCGTTCGGTTGCTGGACTTCCTGTCGACCCACGTGGAGAACTTTGGGGAGGGGCAGATCTTTTCGGCGTCGACCCTGGCAAGCCGGTGCAATAACGATCCCAAGGCAGAACGCTTCCTCCAATATGCGGGTAAGGGGGCGAGCAACGCGGACCGTCTCGAAAGCATCCTCCAATCGCTGGTGCGGCAGGGCTACCTCTCCGAATATGATACCAGCCGCCAAGAGTATCGGATCCTCTCGGCGATTAACTACATCTTCGAGTTCGCGGATCGGATCGAGATCCATGGCGAGGCTACCGAAATGGAGGAACCGAATGCCGAAGCTTGACCGCATCATCCTGATCAACTCGGCGGGCTTCGATTACCTGGAGTTTCCGGTCGGCGGTCACGGCCAGGTCATCGGCGTCAATGGCCACGGCAAATCGACCCTGCTGCGGACGATATTGTTCTTCTACCTGGGCACCAACGAGAAGTCGCCTTACGCACTGCACGAAACGAAGTCGGATTTTGTCAGCCATTATCTGGGAGATCCGCCCTCCTACCTTATCTACGAGGTTGCGCGGGGGGACGGGCAACCCGCGTATCACATCGCGGCCACTCGACCGGCTGGACGCATCCAGTTCCACTTCGTTGATGCCCCCTTTCTGAAGGAATATTATCTGGACGGCAGCTTCGTACAGCCGATTGAAGCGGTCGAGCAGCGATTGCGGGAGGCGCGGTGCGCTTGCGATCCGGTTACGTCCTACGAAGAGTTTACCCGGCGCCTTTACGGGATTACTTCATCTCCTTACGCCGTTTTTCGTCCCGCGCCAAGAAGCTCCGGACAGGTTTCGATTCTGCCGCGCATAATCAGCGGGATTTTCACGGTCAGCCAGCTCGACGCCGACAAGCTCAAAGCCGCGCTCACCTGCGGCGTGCGTGAGGATTCCCTTGCGGCGGAGCTTGACCTCCTGCTCCTCAAGAGCCAGTTAGAGAACTTCCGGAGGGTGAACCGGGCCGTAAAGACATACCTCCGCTACGAGGACGACGCCCTCCGTCTGGCCGACGTAGCGGAGGAGTTTGAAACGGCCAAAGGCCAGCGCCAGCGCGCAATCGAGGATCTGGTCCGAATGGCCAAGCGCCTGCCACAGAAAGCGGGTGAAATAGAGGCAAGCCAAAGCGCTTTGGACAGGGAGCGGAGCGCCGCCAGCACACAATATCAGACTGAAAAAGCCGAACTGGAGAAGGTGATTAAGCAGTTGGGGGAAAACATCGCGGTGCTGGAGGAGAAGATTCGACAGGGTGAGCAGACGCAGCGGGATTATGTGGCACGGCAAATTGAGACAAAGGCAGCAGAACTGGAGACGCTGCCGAAATTGCGCGAGGAAAAGCGGCTTGCCGAAGGGGAGTACACGACGCTGACGGCGAAGTACGATGATGAGAGCGGGCGAAAGGAGCAGATGCTGGCGAATGTCCAGCAAGGCTGGGCTGAATTGAGCCGCCAATATGAACAGCGGAAGGCGGAAGCCGAACGCGCATTGGGTCATGTCCTCGAGCAACTCAACGGCGAACGCACAGGAATTTATATTGCGCTGGAGGATGAGCAACGTCGGGCGAAGGCATCCTTTGCATCCAGACGGGCCGGGCTCGAATTTGCGCGCGCCAGTCTGAACGATGAGTTCAGGGCTCTGGCAGAAACAAGCGAGCCTGAGGATTTAAGGAAAGCCACGAAAGATCTGGAGGAGAAGCGACGCAAGCAGCGCGAGGAGGCATCGCGCTTGCAAGGTCTGCGTGGCGAGATTGCGATTGAGAAGGAAAAGCGCGAGCGCGCTCGCGAGCAAATCGACCAGAAGGCGGATGCGGAGCGGTCTGCCTGGCAGGCAAAGATCGATCAGACCAAGCCGCAACGCGATCGTGCGGCTGAGGAACTGGAAAAGTTCGACGAGTCCTTGGCTCGGTTTTTCCAAATCGAGTCTCCGGAAACCTGGCCGGGAGCGGCGAAGGCACTCGCGCGCGCGACGCTCTTCCATAATGCCCAAGAACTAGGAGCCAAGACTGTCAAGAGGGGCACAAACTCTGCGTGGGGTGTGGAATTCTCCACCGAGGCGCTGCCGACACCGTCCGTCAGCTACGATCGGGAGGCCCTCGACGCAAAGCTGCAGGAACTGCAAAAGGCCTTGAGCCACGAGCACGATCAGCTGGCGGCGGCTCAGGAAAGGTATATTTCAGGTGTCGCGGAATTTGAGAAGCAGGCGATGCAAGCGCATAGCGCGCTGCAATCCAAAATTGATAGCAGTGCCGAACTGGGCCGTTCGTTATCGAATGAAATCGACCACTTGGAGAACCGGATCATCACACTTCAGAGCCAATTTCAGGCACAGCAAAGCGAGTGGAAGGGTAAACTGGTAAAGCGCGATGCTGAATTGAAGGCGGAGGAGCAGCAGCTCCGCAAGGAGGAACGGGAATCGGAGAACGAGTTTCAGTGCCGCAGAAGCCGGATGGAAGAGGAGGTCGATACCCGCAAGAAGCGCCTGACCAAGGAACGTGACGACCGCCTCTTGGCCATCGGCAGGGAGGAGAAGGAGGCCACGCAACAGCGTGATGCCGAACGGGAACGTATCGAGAAAGCGTTCCAACAGCGCCTGATTCAAGAGGGGGTGAATACGCGTCTCATCCAGGCGGCAAAAAGGCGAGCGGACGCCGCCAGCCAGGGCATTTCGCGCATCGAGGGCTACACGAATGAGGTGGTCGAATTCCAGCGGATGAAACGCGAGTTTGTCGATCCGCTGGATTCTCTCCGGTCCCAGTGTCGGAATGCCAAAGAATCCTTGGATTCCGAGACTGCCCGCCTCGGCAAGCTGGAAAATCGGCACAGGCAAGCGATGGAGGTGCTGCATGGCCGCCAGAACAGCCTGGCGGAGCAAAACCGAGAACTGCAGCTCGACGAGGGTGCCGTCAACCGGTTTCGCGATGATAAACGGTTTGTACAGGAATGGGGCTTCTTTGACCGTGTAGATTTGGCCCCGGCTCCGTTTTATCGTGCCGGAGCTGCTCGCGACTTTGCGCAAGCGGCTGAGGCGGGTCACGAACAACGTGCCGAGGTCGAGCGAAGAGGGGATAAGAACGCGCGCGCATTCCTGAATCACTTCGACGCGGAAACCCTCGACCGCAAGGTCCTGGGGCTGTCCCCAATCCACGAGCACTTCGACTGGTATATCTTCGTCGGGGCTGAATTGCGGCCGTTCGTGAACGGTCGTGGCATTCAAGGGATGAAACAGATTCAAACCCAGGAGTTCGAGCAGCTCATCCGCAACATCTGCGCCAAGAATGCCGATTTCCGGGAGGGCATACGCCAGGTGAAGCAGACAGCAGCCCTCGTCCAGACGAATCTGGAGAACAACAACTTCGTGGACGTGCTCGACTCCATCGAGTTAAAGGTCGAGCGCATCGACAACAATCTGACCCAGATCCTGACTGAGCTCGAGGGTTTCGCCGGCGTGACCTTCAGTCCGGACCGAGACCTCTTCGGCAAACGTGCAGACCGGGACCAGATTGATAGGGCGATCGACACGTTTGCGCGTCTGGTGCGCGAGATCGAGAACTACCGCGACAAGCGCCTTCGGCTGACCGACTACTTCGATTTTCTCATCCGCGTCCATGAGAATGGGCATGACATGGGCTGGAGGAAGTCGCTCGATCACATCGGCTCGACGGGGACCGACTACCTCGTCAAGATGCTCATCTACCTGTCCCTCATCGAGGTCTATCGTGAGAGGGCGATCGATTCCAAGGCGGGCTCGACCGTGCATTGTGTTTTGGATGAGACCGGAGTGCTGGCGCCGAAATATGTCCGCAGCGTCCTCGAATATGCAAAAAGCCGGGGCATCATCCTCATCACGGCGGGGCACTCCCAGCAAACCGTCGGCTTCGAGAACTGGGTCCGCGTCCGTAAGCGTGGCCAACGCTTCGGCGGGCAGACCATCCTCCGTAAGGTGTTGAAATGCGATTGACCTGTGCCCAGGCAGCAAAGCTGGTTCGCCTGGAGGCGGGGGAGTCTCTGCCTAGGAGCCAGATGTCGAAGGCACTGCTTGTTCCTTTGCAGCAGGCGGACGCTGTGCGCCTGGAAAAATCGGGGTCGAGCTATGTAGTTCGCGGAATCCCCGGGAAGCTGGCCAGTTTCGTCGAGCACCGCTGGGGCGTTCGGGACTTGGCGCGTTACGCGCAGGCCAATCCCACCAATCGCAGTCGGGGATTGTTGGCTGATATCGCAGGTGACTCCAAAGCGCTGCCGAACCGGCCCTTCGGCGGGATCTTCATCCGGTCGTTTGACAATTGCTTCCTCGCAAGCAAACCTTTGAACTCTAGCCCTCCGGGCACTGCGGTTCTGATTACCTTGGGCGATCTCCCCCACCTTCGCGTTGAGACCCCGTATCTGGTCGCGGTCGAAAACGCCGAATGTCTTTGGCATTTCGAAGAAGCCAAGAGGTATTTTCCGGATTTGACAGGTCTTGATTATGCCCTGGTCCTCCGGTGGCATTGGGGTGGTGCTTGGCGCCAATGGCTCGACGGCTGGAGGGGCCAATTGCTCTATTTTCCAGATTACGACCCCGCCGGCTTGAGGATATTCGCCACCGAAGTGTTGCCGCATCGCCCCAACGCCCGCCTGCTGATCCCGCAGGATTTCGAGACACTCCTCGAAGAACGCGGAGAGCGAGGTCTTTATCTGAAGCAGGAAAAGTTCCTCCCCGCGTTAGAGGAGCACGCCGAACTCGCCCGCCTCTGTCGAGCGCTACGGAAGGCTCGCAAGGCTTTCGAACAGGAAAGTCTCATCTCATAGTCGTTACAGTGCGAATGCGAATTCGGCCGGTTTGAGACCCGCGGCAGTGCACCGCACCCGCGCCAGAACCTCCATCCATCGATTACGTGCGGATGTCTCCTCATGGACATTTCTTGCCCATAATGTCTATTGCGACAGGGGTTCGCGCGCCGTCACCCGCCTGGAGGCGGTCATGCAGAGCCTGCAGGGACAGACATTGAGGCAGGTCGCCCAGAACCTCGAACGCCCCCAGAACTCTTCGTTCGGGCGGCCACTTCGCTCCGGACAAAGACAAAATTAGTGAACGCGACCCCTTCGGGCTGTCGGGTGTCTGGGGTTTTCCTATTTGTCCAGTGCTGCCCGCGTCCCAGTTGGCGCCTCCTGGTCGGCGTTCCTTGGCAGCGGTGCCAGTGCCGTGTGGCTGCCCCGGCCTCCAGTGGCCATGGCGCCGCACTGGACCTGCTGGGGACTCGAACCGTCCCCAGGCCCCTGCGCCAAAGGATGTATCCTGGACTCCCTTGCCGCTTTCAGCGCGCGTGCTCAGGCCGCACGGGCCACGATTCCATGCCCCGAGCCGCTCATGCACGCTGCCAAGCCTCACGCCGTCATTCACCTTGCTGCCCCTGTTCGCTGCCCCCCACCTGCACAGTTCCATACCCCGCAACCATCGAATCAGTGAGGCGCTCTTCCTCGCTCGCTACATCGAGAAATTCGGCACCGGCAAACGCGCCACCGCGAAATCAGCCTTAAATCAGCCAATTCGGCAAAGGCGTCGCCCAGCAAAATGAATCATTTATCTCTGCGCTTCCGGAAATGGACGGCAAAGGAGGACAAACTGGTCTGCACTGACCGTGACGCGCAAGTCGGCGTCAAACTGGATCGCACCGAGAGCGCCGTTCATTAAGAGTCGCCGCGCTATCCTCGAACGCGAACCCAGGCATGTGGCCAGAGGCCGCCTGCCCAATCCAAAGCCTTGCTCATCTGTTCTGGAGAAGCTGGCGACGATGTCGGGGCATTTGACTCTGGCGCATCTTCGGGCCGGATGGCAGTGTGCTTTTGGCGCTCCTTTCCGGGGCCCGAAGGGCGATGTGGCCGCTCCAGCGGTTGGCGACGGGAAAGCGGCCTGGCAGCAGAAAAACATGGTTGAACTTCATTTTCCACGGACGGTTTCCCCAAAATCGTCGCTATGTATAAATAGACGGACACGACTCCACCCACCTGGAACCAGCAGGGTTGCAGGTCGAATACCTAAATATGAGTAAAGTAAGCGAAGCGAAGAAGAAAGACCCGTTGCCTTTTAGAAGGGAGGCCGTGAAGCGGATGTGCCGGTCAGCAAGACAACATCCCAAGTTCTCGAACGGTGCGCTTTGCCAAGGCGCGCAATTTAGCGCGGTGCCGTCGATGGGAGCCATTCAGCGGAATCCTGTCCGAGAAAAAAGCAGCCTCCCAGTGTTCTACAAGGGGCAGGAGGCAAACCGGGCAACGAATCCGAAGTCGGCGGAAGAATTGATCCTTGAAATCAGAGAACGAAACTTCATCGGCTGGACTTACGGCTGTCTGGCCGAGTCTCGGCTGGCATTCATTCCCATCGTGGACTTCGGCGTTGAGCGGTTCGTGTGGGGGCAACCGCATCTGCTTGCGGACCTCTGCTTCAATCAGCGACCTGAGCACGCCCCGCATGTATCTCTCAAAAGAACGGTTGTCTGCCAAATTGTCGGGTCTTGGGTGGCGTCCATGCGGGCCGGCCTGCAATCCGGAAAGAACGGCGAGCAGCGCATCCTGGACCAGATCGCAGCCAGTGGTGCTCCACAAACGGTATCTTGCCAGATGCCACTCAGCAAATTTACTGAGTTGCCATTTTGTCCGATCGTCCATGGCAGCAATGAGTTCAAAACAACGCTTCGCATCAGATCGAGACAGCTTCATGACGCCATTGGTTTGGCGTCGTTTGTTTTGCCCTTTGCTCCGTCCGCCGCGGCACCTTGTTCTTCCGCATGGATTCAAGTTGCCAGAAAATGGTCCCGCGGAGCAGTCTCTGATGCGTGAAAAAGTGACTTTGCGGGTTGGTATTATTTCTATTACTTCACATCACACATTCAAGCGACAGTATGAACAAAGCAATAAATGTCATCGCGGTTCGCACCAAAGGGCGACCCACGCGGTCCGTCAACGCATGTGCCTATCTGGGAGTAACCCCCTTTGTCCTGGCGCAATTGGTGGAGATCGGCCGGGTGAAGCTCACACGGCCCGCGGCCGGTGGCCGACCTTACTTTGCCAGGGAAGACCTTGATGCTTATCTGGCCACATCCGGATCAGAATTGGCCTGAACGAGCGAGTCGGTTTTGGGCTCACGTGCCCGAGGTTTGAATGTACCGGCTCGAAGGTTGCGCCGGTGCGCCTCGCCTGCAGCATCCTGACGATTGCGCCATATATCACTCAGTGCAGCCGCGTGAGCTGAAACATCGCGCCAAGGACCCTGTTTACCTGAGAGGTCGACGACAGCATAGCGCTGATTCGTCAGATCGATAACAATACCGTTTATGACCGACGGAATCAGCTCCAGCAGCCGACGGCGAATGTCGGGGTCGCTCAATTCCTTCTCCAGTCCCTCGGAAGCAGCGTTTAGCTCGGCGACCGTTTTGCCATTTGTAGCTTTGAACGTGTTCAGAACATCCTGCCATGCCGTTGGGGCCGCGTTCATTTGATAGCCCTGCCTGATCTGCTTGTCGAGTTCGGTCTGTGTGGACATCTTTTCATCATTGAGCTTGCGCATTTTGTCGGCAAGCGCTTGCACCGGCACCTGACCTATCAATTCGGCTGCGTCAGCCAATTGCTGCTCGCAAACGCGAATCTGCTCCCTGAGCGAATTAATCCTGCTCTGAAACACCTGATCCTGAGAAGCGAGTACCTGCGTCGGATAATTCTTCAGATAGTTCCCGAAGAAATCCATCTCTATTGCCTCCAACCGCAAATATTGAGATACCTTGCACAGGCCTACCTGCCTGTTGCGACATTCATAATAATAATGCCTGTCTCCCGACACGCGTCGGGTTCCTTGATGCGTGCTGACTGGACCGCCACATTCAGAGCATTTCGAGCGATTCCGGAAGAGGTTGCGGACCGGAAATCCCGACCGAGATCCGCCACGGCGATTCGCGTTCTGGCCGAGAATCACCTGCAGACGCTCCCATTCTTCGTCAGTAACGATAGCCGGGTAGTAATGATCCAAGGTCTTGCCGTGTAGCTGCGTCGTGCCCACGAGCAGCGGTGAGTGCAAAATGTAGCAGGCCAAACCATTGTTCCACTGGCGACCGCGTGGAGTCAGAATCTTTTCGCTGCACAGAATCTTTGCAATCGCGAACATGCTATGGCCCTCAAAGGTCATGTCCACGATTCGGCGGATCACCTTTGCGAAATCATTGAGCTTGAATTCTCCAGGCTGCCTGGGACTTCCACTGAAATCCACCCAACTTGGCATGTGGACACCGAGATCAACCGCGTGGCCTTGTTCAGCCAGCATCAACTTCTTTTTGAACGACCCCTTAATCAGTTCAGATTTGCGCTTGGACTCCTGATTTGCCCGGTGAAACTCGAACATCAAAATGGCCCGCTTGGACACGTCGTTCTCATCTCCCTTTGTTAAGAACAGGCCGTTGCTTAGGAACAGAACGTTGACACCGCATTTCACCAGAGTCCATAAGGTCGAGTCTGCGCAGTCCAAGTCTGCCCGGCTGAAACGATCAGGGTTTTCAACGAGAAGTGTGGGGTTGGGCAGGAGCAATCCCTTCTTTGCCGCGTCGAGAAATCTTCCTAGCGCCGCCTTAGCTGTGAAGTTCTTGCCTCTGAATGCGGAGACGCCCAGATCGGAAATACAAAGAGATTCGTCGAATTTCCATCCTCGGCGTGCGCATTCAGCCTTGCAGTGCTCAAGCTGTCGGTGTTCGCTTGAACCAAGCGCCTGTGTGCCGTAGGAAAACCTTACAAGACTGTAAGCCGTCACTTCCAGCGGCGAAGGGGAGGAATGGCGCGGTTCAAATGTCGTATCTACAGCCATAAAGAGCTGTTTGGCGTAGAATGGTCAGATGCAAACTCTGGTTGGCCGGAGTTTGCATCGTAACATCGCTTGTGTCGTAGCGTCCGGGATGCGGCCCGGTCATCACCTTTGCCCGTTGTCCGATAAACCGCTGCCGGAGGTGCGACCATCGTTCTTGGTTTTGGCGCATTTTTGCTGCACCGATACTCGTAGACGGCATCTCGGATTCGGCTCAGCCGTTTGGTGTCGGCGGCAGTTCGAGCACCTCCACAGTCGCGAAATACTTCACGGCATTGGGCGGTGGGTTGCCAAGCGGCTAGAGCAGCCCTCACGAGCCAGCACCGGAATGTTGTGCTCGCCGCCTCCGTCCACAGCGGCGCAGCGGGTTGTGCGGTGGTGAGCAAGGCGGTCAAGCGACGCAGATTGAACAGTTCCTTGGCCTGAGCCGCGATGAGTTCAACCTTATCGTTCGCTTTAGCGGCGGAAGCGTAGGCTAGACGTTCGTTGATGGGAGGGTTCATACATTTTTGCTTCTTTCCTGCTCCATTCTAGTGCGGAGCCCGCCGATTTGGGCGATGTGGTTGCTCAAGTCGCCAAGAGAAAGCCTTTTCGCGATTTGTGATCTTTCCGGAATGGATACCCCCCTTTAGCAATAAAATGAGTGAGGAGTGAAAACCCTGTCAGCAGACTGACGCAGTAGTTCCGCTGAGTCGGTGGGGGCAGTCTATCCAGGCCGTTGTGAGCGCATTACCCAGCAGCACGGCAGGCAGTTGACTTTAGGCGGTGGGATTGTGGCTCCGGGCCATCGCCGGCGGTATTACTCCTCGAACAAAAGTCGACGGGTTCTTCCCGCCATGTGCCTGCCTTCGCCCCGTGACCTCGTTAAGTAAGCGCTCCGAGTTCCGAGTTCCGCATGGTTTCCCTGTTGATCGCCGGATCATGCGCCGGCCGTTCCTCTGCAAAATGGTCCCTCAACTTGCCCATTCGCTGGAGTTCCTGGTTGCTGGCTCCGGTCTGCTGCTTCCCCTGATGACCGCTTCGAACTTGTTCAAGCATTCTTCGATACCGTTGACGCCGGAGAAGAGAGCTATGTTCCTCCAGATTTGCCGGTGGGGATCACTCGACATACGCCTCGGCAGCCAGGCAGACGTCCTTCACTCTGCCTTCTCGCAGCAAATCCAACGGCCGCTTGTTCCCCAAGCTGCTTTGCAGGAAAAATAGGACTTTCCCCCAGGCATCCAGACGCTGGGCGTGATTGAGGGTTTTGAGCACCGTCTCCAAGCCCGCCAGAACCAGGCCGTGCCGCTCGAACTGCCAGAGTGGAAATCGTGCCGCTTGCAGGCGTCCTTCGCGCCAGGCGACCAATCGGCCCGCCTCAAGCCGCCTCAACACTGCCGTCTTGGAGATGCCCAGCAAACTGGCCACCTCGTCCGAGGACAGGCTTCCACCCTCTGCTTCGGCGAGTTGTTGCCGGGCTTCCAGTCCTCGGGCCATTGCCAGCGCGAGTTTGTCCCGGCGCGGTGGTTTCGCACGGACAGAAAGATCAAACGCCACACGGGCCAGCCGTGCAAGGGCAGCCAGACCCTGGTTCCGGTGTTTGCGGATCACCGTGGCGAATTCATCCACGACAGCCTGCTCTTCAGCGGGCAATCTTACCTTTGTACTATGCAGCCGGCCGGGTTTAATTCTCATAGGTTGCTGGGAGGTCAACCTCGCTCATATTCAATGGCGACCGGAGGACACGGTGATCGACGCATTCGGCCATGCAAAAGCCGAGCACAGGATCTGGTCGTCGGTCGCCAGAGAGGAAGCGCCCGAGCCGTTGTCGCGGCTTGAGGTTCCCCGGAGATTTCTTCATGGAACCAGCAGCGCCTCCAGATCTTCCTCGCAGTATCGTCGTTCCTGCCGCGTTTGGTCCCCGAGTTTCAGATACTTGTAACGAAGTTTTCCAGGTACTGGATCCTCCTGCCAGGGGATAGCCCGTCTTTCAATGGTGTCAACCGAAACGTCGAGCTTCTCAGCCGCGCCCTTTCGTGACAGCCAGTTTCGTGAGGTCGTGCCCATAAACACCAATCTTTCCTTAGTCGATCAGGACGAATAGCCGGCGCCGCAGTTCAGGCCAACGATTCCAGACTTCGAATTCCTCGCTTCGCGTCAATGGATGCCAGATGTTGGGCTGAAGCGCCAAATTCAGCGCGAAACGGAGGTCATCCCACATGGTCATGTGCCCGGTTTTGCTGCCGACTTCGTGCGCGAAAGCAACACAAAGGACCCCCTGCTCGAACGCCAGGCTCGTGATCATAAACGGTCCCATTTCTCTGCCCGCCAAGTGCAGCGGCAATTGTTGCACCCACCGGGCTGGAAGTTCCTCTAGTCCATGGGGAATCAGGCCGGCGCGGGCGGCAAAGAACTGACGGGCCTCCGCCATCACCCACTCGCGCGAGGCGGGCGGCTCGATCAATTCAGCCGCGGCTGCAAGCACCGCCGGCGTGAGTTTTTGTTTGAGACCGCACGCGAGTAACCGTTCCAAGATGTGCTCGGCGGAACTCAGATAGGCGATCTGTTCTTCTCGCATGGCAGCGACCTGATGTTCGGACGCAGAACCCGCCACCTTACGACGGCCAACCCGACTGGTTTGTCGGTCGGCGATGGCGCGAGTGCTGGTAATGAACCTGTTTCCATCGCCTACTTGTTTGGCGATGATTTCGCGCCTCCAAGCGCCTGGCATTCTACGCGCGCAGACGTTGTGCCTCGCAGGCATGATGTTTGTTTTTGATGGAAGTGGTGGGGATACCTCGGATGTGACCTTTACCGCTCGTCCGGCTGGGGAAGTTGGTCGGCCCGCCATTCCTGGTCGTGGCGGAACCACTCTGGGTGCAGCTCGGGCCAGAAGGAGGCGCGCTTTAGGGGCCGCCGGGAATAATGGGACTCGAAGGCCAACTGGGGCTGCATCTGATGCATCGCAAGGCCGGCGAACTCCAGTTGGTTCTCCAGGTTGGCGCCTTTGCGGAATTCAACGGTGTTCCAAAGGTTAAACACGCCCATGAACCAGTCCAGTTGCTGCCGGTAGTAGCTGCGCATGAACTGCGGGTCCAGGGTTTTCTCTGACTCCGACAGTTGATTGGAAAGGCAAAGGTTTCCGCCCAGCCACGAATGGGTCAGGTGCGTGGCGAGCGGATAGACCTCGAAATCTGGGTTTTTGGCCAGCTCGCGCACCAGCCGCATGAAGTTGGAGTAATAGGGCTCGATCCGCTGGTGGAAATTATACCCCCGAATCGCGGCATGCTGGGTCTTCAAAGTGAAGCTGGTCAAATCACCGGGACGGTCCATCTCCAGCTCCCAGGCTGTTAGCAGGATGGCGAAGACGGCGGTCTGCATCTCAACCGGCAGTTGGAACGGTAGTCCGTCGTGCGTGATTACGCCCCGGGCAAGACAGTAAACCTCTTGGAACGCTTCGCGATCCAGTTTGAGCACGCGATTTAGTTCAGGATCCAGGGTGGCATACGCGCAGGTCTCGGAAGAACGCGCCTGCGTCAACTGCCCGTTCGGCAGGATCGTGCTGCCCAAAATCCTCTGCTGGAAGGTGGCATCCGCCACCGGATTGGCGATGGCATGGAAGGGGTACCCGTAGAAGTAATCCGGCCCCTCGAATCGGGCAATCTTGCCCCACGGATCAGGGGTCCCATCGATGATGGGGAAGTTGCTGCCCCCCACGTAAGGCAGGAGATCCGCAAAGATGGGCGCCGGGGCGCGTTGCCAGAGGCCTAGTTGCGCATCCGGGTAAAGGTAGTTCGCCGGGAACAACTGCACTGGCCCGGCCCACCGGGAGAGGGCCGCGAAATAGTTGAATGCCTTGTCGAGCCTGATGTGAGGTGCAAGGCTGTAGCCGAGCTGCGGGGTGACATAAACCAGCGTAGTATGCACTCCGCGCAGGGTTTTGGGTCGCAGCTCGTTCCAAAGTTGGTGGTGGTAACGCAAATGCCGGGCATTGATGCCGATGCCGATCGCCTGCGACGGGCTCTGGAACCACGGAGAGCGCACCAACGTGCTGTGTTCCGGGGGCAGGGGCTTGAAATGGGGAAGCTGTGGCACAGCGCGGATCTGCGGGGTGTACTCCCAGTGCTTCAATTCCGGCAGCGCTTTGCGGCCGACACTGGCGACAAGGCACTTGTCGGCGTCCCACCCGGGTGGGAACGTCGCATCCGACAGCCGTTTGGCTTGCGTCAATGGGATAGCGCAGTGGAGGACTTTCGTCCGGCGGCGGTCGGCCTGGTTGAAGATTTGGTGGTTAATTTCCCATCCAGGCTCGACGATGTGCGCCCAGCGTTCGCGGAATTCGGGGTTTTGCAGGTCGTTGTTCACTTTATCTTCCTGCCGCGGAGGTGTTGTTCGCGTAGCGTTTTGCTCCGAACTTCGCAGGAATCGTCCGGCCGCCCGCTTTGGCCTTCATGATGGAGTTATCCGGCTGTGGTCGTCCGGGTTGCGGCGGTGAGTTGAATCTTCCGCGCGATGTTCAGGAGGTGACCGGGGCGAACGCCACCGTACACCTCTGCAATGATTGACGGGCCGGTCTTGTCGCCGATGAGTTGCGCGATTTCCGCGTCGGTCAGCCCGCTTTGACGCGCCCGAGTGACAAAATAAGACCGCAGCCCGTGCGGGGTCACATGGCGGATTTTCAGGTGCTTGCACGCCTTGCCCAACAATCGTCGGAAAGCCGAAGGGTCAAGGGCTGTATGCGGATTCAATGCCGAAGGGAACATCAGATCGCACGTCGCATGTTCCTTCATCCTCGCCAATAATTTCTGCATTTCGGGCAGAATGGGCACCCAGGGCATCAGGCCCTTCTTCGAGCGCTTGACATGAATCATATTCTCCGCCCAGTTCACCGCCTTCCACCTCGCCTTTAACGCCTCGCCGATCCGCGCCCCGGTATAGGCAAGATATTGGGTCAGGTCCGCCGGCTGCTGGCGCCCAGACTTCTCCATCCAATCCACGATCCGCGCCAGTTCAGGTGGAGTCGGAGCCATCTCGCGCCAATGGCGGATCCGGGATTTGTCGCTGTAGGCACCGCGCTCACGAATCGGGTTCATCTTGAGGCGGCTACGGCGCGCGGCCAACGCCAGGGCGTTTGACAATGCCGTCAACTCAAGGTCAACCGCCCGGTCTCCGCCTCGAGTCCGTTTGGTGACTTGCTTGCTTCGCAACTTAAAAGTCGGGACGTAGCCGCCGGAGGCCCGCCAATCGAAGTAGCGGTCGCAGTCGTCCAAGGTCAGGCGCGAGGCCAGCCTGCGGCCAAAAAACTCCCGCACCGGGCGCAAGCAGTATTTTTCATTCTGAATTGTGCGCTGGGATTTCGGTTCGAGCGACCGTTTTCGGATGATGGGGCAACCGGACTGGAGATAATCGTCGATCAGTTCATCCACTGTCACGCGCGGCTGCCGCAGCGTGCGGCCTTTTGACGCGATGCCGTCAATTTCGTTCCGCTGTTCGTTGTCTCGTTTCTCCCTCCACTTGCGGGCTTGGGCCAACTTGTTCGTTCCGGTATTGCGCCAGGTGAGCTTCCCGTTGAGCCGAAGACACGCGTAGATCTTCTGGCCCTTGCGGGCGAAGCCCTCACCCAACGGTTCGGACCGCTGCCGCGCTCCACGTCGACTTTTTCTTTTGCCCATATCGCCATTCGTGTTTGGCGGCATTCCTGGGCGCGGCGCTGGTCGAGCCACAGCGGGCAGATGAAGGTTTACGGGGAAGAGACTCCATCAGCAATCAGAGACAAATAGCAGGCCGCTTTTCTCCGAATGAGGTTCAGAGCCGAAAGAATTCTCGCGCCGTTTTCGTAGTGGCCTCCGCCACCACCGGGACAGGTTTCCCAAGACAATCCGCGACCGCCTGCAGGACATAGGGCAGAAAGGCGGGTTCATTCCGGCCATCCCTCGGTTTTGTCGGCATCGTTCGCGGAACAAGGAACGGCGCGTCCGTTTCGATCATCAGGCGGTCCAGTGGAATCTCCCTGACCAGCTCGCGCAGGTGCGTTCCCCGGCGCTCGTCGCAAATCCAGCCGGTGATGCCGAGGTGCAACCCCAGGTCGAGGTATATCTTCAGTTCTTCGCGTGTGCCCGTGAAGCAGTGAAGCACAGCCGGAACGCTCTTCCTCACCGCGGCCAGGATTTCGCAGAATCGCTGTCGAGCATCGCGCTCATGCAAAAAGAGCGGCTTCTGCAATTCCTCTGCCAGCGCTACCTGTGCCTCGTACCACTTCTGCTGCTGCGGCCGTGGGGAGAAATCTCGATTGAAATCCAGACCGCATTCGCCAATCGCCACCACCTCCCGGTGCGTCGCGAGGCGGCGCAGTTCCGAAATGGTGGCCTCCGTGCAGTTCCGGCTGTCATGAGGATGAAGCCCGGCGGTTGCGAAAAGCTGCCCGGGATATTCCCGAGCAATCCGCACCCCTTCCTGGCTTCCCACCACACTGGTGCCGGTGATGACCATCGTCCGCACTCCAGCAGCAAAAGCGCGTTCAACGATTTGCTTTCGATCCGCTTGGAACGAGCGGTGCGCCAGATTCACGCCGATATCAACGATGTCGTGCGATTCTTTCATTGCAATTGATCGGCTTCAAGACACAGGAAACGTTCGCCGCAGGCTGTTCGGGTAACCGATCCTGGCGCATTTAGTTTAGGGGGCGTTCACTACCAAAGCCGAATTGCGAATAATTACTAAAAAGTGATATTCTTACTACCCAGTAAGAATGTTGATTTCCAGTAATTATTCTTGCTGACGAGTAAATGCGAGAGAATCCAGTAAACAAGCGGGTATCCTGTATCGCTCCGCCCGCACTCCTCCGCACTGTTCCCAAAGTGCTTGCTCAAACCACCGAAAGGCGGGCTGGCGTTTGGCGTAAAATAGATGACTCGACCGGCTTCGGTGATAATCCGACGACCCAAACCGAGGAATCGGCACACGAAACCGTGGCGTTCTTCCGAAAAGCTCCGCCCAGTGATGCTCGAGTTTCTGGCTCGCCGTAGTGTACCAGACCTCGACCGGGTTGGCCACCCGGAGCAAATAGTCAATATGCCAGTGTGGCGCGGCAGTTGATTCCAAGTGGTGACCAATCCGCGCACGGAGCCCTCCAGAGCCAAAAGCGCTGCCGACGTAAGCGTAGAACCCGGGAACAATAGCGAAGGTTCCCAGCCGGCCAATCTCCAACCGCGTCATTTGGCTGGCGAAGGCGATCAGGACATAGGTGCCTTTGGCCTCGGGCAATTCCATGCGCCTCAGCCGAAGGTGCTCCCGTTCCAGCCCCAATTGCCGGCTCCCACATCGGTGAAGTTCAGGTAAACACGGTCCGGCGGGATCCCAAGGGAATCGTTGAGCAATTTACAGACCTGCTGCGAAAGCTTGCGATTCACCTCGTCGGTCACACCGCCGATGCTGCGGATGTCCACGAAGGCCGCGTCACCGGGCTTGCCGGACATCAGGATGGCGGCTTGGCCGACGGTGACCATGACGTATTGCTCGGGCTTCCCGATAGTTCCGGCGACCGCTTTTGAGAGGGAAGCGAGCAGGGCTTTCCGTTTGTCCTCGGAGAGAACGACTGTGGTTTCGAGTTTCAATAGTGGCATACTCAACATCTACAGCCGGGAGGCGATCCACTCAAGTTAAGTCGAAAAACGGCGAGACACTGCGCCGGCTGGGGGTTTACTGTAGGCACAGCGGAGACAGCGTGAAGCTCGTCCCGATCCCTGTCGAATGTTACGCCGGAGCCAAGGCCGATCAAACGCTGCGGAGTGTCAGGGTTGGAGGGTAGTCGATTGGGGGTCGTGTTAAGGAGGCAAACCCAAGTCTTACTTCCATAAACATCACAAAATGGAATCTTTCAGTCACTAAACGACAAATAGTGGAAATCATTGCAAATCGGCGAAGGCTTAATCCGCAGAAATTACACGAGCCAGTTACGGACTACATCGCTTAACCGTCCCCGGGCGCCTTCCAAACGGGGAGGATGCTGCCTGGAGTCGAAAGCGTGCTCATTTGGAGGCAGCCTTCAATTCCTCCACAACAAAGCCGCCTTGTCCATCCATCCGCACGGAGAACAGTTGATCAAAACCTTCGCTGTGCGACGGCAACTGCAGCTTCTCCCTGGCCCCTTTCAGTCCAGCTTCCGGCACATGATCGGCCGCATCCCGGCGGGCATTACGCTGCAGCGCGCCAGCCAAGTTGGAGTCGAAGGAATAGCCGTGAATCCTAAAGCCGGCCGCCTTCGCAGGGCCGATATATGCGGCGCGGTCGGCTCTCGTCAGGTTCATCTTGTCCACGACAAAAGGAGTCTTTCCCTTTAGGCAAGCCTTCACCACCAAGTCCTCCCGGTGGCGGGTTTTCAGCATGTCCAGATTGACCCGAATATGGGTCCGAAAGAATCGTTCTAAATAGAAGCTCGATTTCCCGGTAGCTTGGATGCCGATGAACAAAACCATTTCCATCCAGTCAGACCTCCACTATCAGGGCAGGATCAAACCCGGTTCGGGGTTCAGTCGGGTAACCCCGCGGGTTGGCCAGCACCCGAGTTTTACCAAGCGTGTAATCGCAAGAATAGTGGATGTGGCCATGGACCCAAAATCGGGCTTCGCTTTCGACGACGAAACGGCTCAGGTCCGATGCGAAGGCCGGATTGCAGGGATCCCCATCGAACGCCGGCGGGATGGATTCCCTGCTCGGCGCATGGTGAGTGACGATAACGACTTTCTGGCCTTTGAGGCTGAACACCTGGTCCTCGAGCCACCGCCGAGATTGCGTGTGAAACCGGCGTGTATCGGAGGGTCTCAACCGGCTGTATCGCGGCAGGGTGCGGATCCGGCGGTAATCGTTCATCCCGGTCTGGGCCACGACTTCCGACACGACCGGGTTCCCATTCAACGCGAGGTCGGTCCACAAGGTCGCCCCGAGGAAGACCACGTCCCCGATGCTGCACAGCTCGTTTTCCAGCAGACGGATATTGGTGCCGTCAGCCAATTCCTGGAGTTCCTTGATGAGCTTCTGAAGCTTCTGGCCGTAGAACTCGTGATTGCCGAGCACGTAAATGACGGGCCGGTCAGGAAACGCCTTCAGGGCCCATTTCAAGCCATTGCGCCCAGTGCCAACGTCCCCGCCAAGAATGACCACATCCGCCTCCACTGTCGGCGGCGTGAAGGGCTCAAATTCCAGGTGCAAATCGCTGAGGATGTGGAGGCGCATTAGGGTCGATTCTTCAGCCGGTCCCCACCGTCGCCCGCCAAACCAGATCGCTTTCCGGCTCGATGCGGATGGGCACGGGCAAAAACCGCCGGATAATCTCGGCATTCGTGGTCGTGTGCAGCGAGGGTTTGGTCGTTCGGAAAGAGCCTCTGCCAGCCAGTGCCATGGGGAGCAACAATTGGTCGGCCAAATGTTCGTCCACCGGCACGTTCGCCTCGAGCCATGCCTTGGCGGCTTCGACTGCCGCTTTGGCGACTTCCTCTGCGGGCCGGCCGCGCTCGCCAAAGCCGGTGAAGACCGCGGTCACGTGCTCCGCTTCGATTTCCAAGACTACCGCGTTGCCGGGCCCCATTGGGTGCGGAACATTCTCAACGCTGCATTCATCTGCCCGCCATTTCAGTTCCTCCCGCACTACCGCCAGTTCCCTTTCGGCCACGTGCTCTGGGAGCTTGGAGGTCCAAATGCGGGCATGCCAGCTTCGAATCGAACCCCGCTGGAGCAAATCGATCGAGGACAATTCCGTCGCCGGTTGCACCCGCGCGTGAAATTGCCCGCCACCTGCAGGAAAAAACCCCAGGCGCTTCAATTCCAGCTCTACCGTCGGCCCCATCCGATGAATCAGGGGCATGAAGCACTTGGCCAGGAAATCAAACGAGGGCGCCAGAGGGTTGTGCGTCCCGCCTTCCAACGTGAGCGTGCTGGGACCGGAGGCCGTTAGCAGTGAGGGAAGCACGGTTTGCAGCACCAAAGTGGCGCTGCCGGCCGTGCCGACGGCAAACCTGTAATCGCCTGGCGTCACCGGCCCCGGGCGGAACTCCAGCGCCTGCGAGCTCAGCGTGGCTCCAATGACCTCGGCGCAACCTACTGTCCCGGCCGCCTCGACGGCAGTCAGATGCTGGTGCAGCAGCCCCGGCTTCTGCCGTCTGGCTCGGATGCGCTCCATGCGAAAAGGCTGGCCCGTCACCAGCGACAGCGCCAAGGACGTGCGCAGGATCTGGCCGCCCCCCTCGCCTTCTGACCCATCAATGGCGATCATCACGTCAGTCTTCCGCCCGCTCGCCGTGGGGCGCCATCTTGACCAGCTTCGGATCGAATTGACCCAGGATGGTCACCAGGTCGTGTTGAGCCGCCATCACCTCGTGGATGTTCTTATAGACCATCGGCACTTCGTCCAAACCGGCGGAGATCAGCGTCACGCCCTTCTCCCGCAGGAACGCATTCACTTTCTTCCACTCGAAGGTCTTGGTCGCCTGCGTTCGGCTCATCACCCGGCCGGCGCCATGGGAGGCGGAGTTCAGCGATTCCGGGTTGCCTTTGCCGCTCACGACGAAGCCCGGCGAGGCCATCGAACCGGGAATGATACCGAGGACGCCTTGGCCCGCCGGCGTGGCTCCTTTGCGGTGAACGATGACTTCCTTTTCGACACCGTTGATGACGTGCCGCTCCTTCCAGGCGAAATTGTGATGGTTTTCCAAGTCCAGCAGGACTTCGGCCCCAAGGTTGGCGGCCACGTGCTTATGGATAAGCGCATGGTTCGCGGCGGCGTAACGGCCCATCAACTCCATCGCCGCCCAGTATTCCTGGCCTTCCTGGGAATCCAGTGACAACCACGCCAAGCGCTTCAACTCGCTCGGCAGGTCTTTGAACTGGCTGAAGGCCAGCTTGCTGTAGTGGTCGCACACGGCGGCACCCGTGCCACGGCTGCCGCTGTGAGAAAGCAGTGCCACGTAGGTCCCCGGTGCGAGTCCATGAATTTCCCCATGAGCGGCGAACAGGCCGAACTCGACGAAATGATTGCCGCTGCCGCTGGTGCCGAGCTGCGACCAGGCCCGGTCCTTGTTCTGTTTGGTGACCGGGCTTACCTCCCAGTCCGCGTCCAAAACCTCATGCTGGCGGCGGTGCTTGAATGAGGCACCAATTCCAAAGCGCGTCTCGGCCTCGATGGCCCGCGTCAGGCGGTCTTGGTGGTGCTCCAGGTCCCGGGCGGGAATATCCAGCACCGTCATCTTCATGCGGCAGGCGATGTCCACCCCCACCGCGTAGGGGATCACCGTGTTTTCGGTGGCCAGCACCCCGCCAATCGGGAGACCGTAGCCGACGTGGGCATCGGGCATCAGGGCCCCCGCCACAGCCACCGGCAGCAGACAGGCCCTTTCCATCTGCATCACGGCTTCGTGCTCCAGTCCTTCGCCCCACTGCCGGTATTTGATCGGCTCGGAGCGTGGCGGTGGCGGGGCGTTCAGCAAGGCTTTGGCCAATTCGCCCCGCAAGCTGTCCTCCGTAAAAGCGGACGGATTGGCGATGATCGCCTTCACTTCCTCTTCCAAACGGGTTTTGTCACCGCCGGCGAGAATGAATCTGCTGATGAAATCCGTTGCCCGCCGGGTGGCTTCACCCAGCGGTACGCCGAGACGAATAAAGTCTTTGGTGTTCATAAAGCAAACGTGGACCTGACTATATTACGACCGCTTGCCTAGCCCTTTCATTCGCACCCGGGTCAGCAGCTCGTTTAAAGCTCGGCGGGTTTCCTCACTTGGCAACTCCGGCAGAGAACTTGCATCATGGGCAGACTGCAGCTCAACCCGAAGTTTCTGGTATTGACCTTCGTGGAACGTAACGTCCGCATCCTCGAGCGTCGATTGCTCTGCCCCGGCAACCTTCCTGGCCACCAGGTCGGGAATAAATGGCAAACGGATGTCCTCGTTCAAAGTGAGGAGGTTTGCCTCGACCTGACCCGTGCGCATCAGATGAATGCCGGTCAGCAGAACTCGATACACGTAAAGGAGTGGTTTCACCCTTCGCGGCGACTCCTTGAGTAATAGCTTCCACTCGGTTTCGGCGAAACCGAAGTAGTGGTGCGAGTGGTGTTTGGTGATGACCCCACGGTTGGGGCCGTAGCAGGCGATTTCCTTCAACTCCCCGTGTTCAGGCGTCGTATGCACCACCAAAGGCGAGAAAAGTTGCTCCAGCACGTAGCCGTTCTTCTTGAGGAGGAGCAACTTGAAGAATTTCCTCACATCATGGCTGACTATATCCATCTCCAAGCCCTCGATAACGCGAGCGTCTTGGACCGTTTCATCGCGAACTTCCAACCCGACCACACTTTCAAGGGGCAGCACATGCGCTCCGCGCATATCGAAATCCGAATTCGGCGAGGGGAAGCCGTAGAGGTGCGCGCCGCTGATGGTAGCGAACAGCAACGGGTATGGTTGGGCAGCTACGACGCGGTGAAGACGTGGGTCAATGGTCATGTCAACCTGCCTGATGCTGCGGTTTCACGGCGCGCTTTGATGAGGAAGCGATTCGCCGCTTCGTAATCAGGACGTTCCGGCAGTTTTGTTTCGGCTAGCGCGCCCTCGAAGTCGTGGTGTAGTTCCCGCCGCCACGCGTCCACTTCAGGCCAGGGAATTGCCCCACTTTTGACGGCCAGCAACCGCTCGCGGTCGGCCTCGACCCGTACCGGCACACGCGCTTCTCGCAGCGTGGCGGTGCCGGTGATCAGGAGGCGCAACAAATGCATGGCATGCTTCCATCGAACCTCACACTTGTTCCGGAGGTCCTGCTCGATCTTCTTGAACTGGCTGAGGGCGTAGCCGTTGAAGGTCTGAAAAATCATCTGCGATAAGAATCCTAGGCGGATTCCCAGCAGTTCTTCGGCCAGCGGGGTTGTTTTCTCCACCACTGGGGAATACAGGCACTCCAGGATATTAGGGTTTGCACGCAGGGCCATCACGAGGAATTTCTGTAGTTCCCAGTAACAGGCTTGAGCAGCATTGTCCTCGAATTGCTCAGGCGCGCCGAACAGAGACCATTGCAGTTCGGCAGGCGCGAGGTAGATTCCGCGGCGGTCGATGTCCGAATCCTCGGTATCCAGACCGTATGCCTGTGAGCCCATCACGCAGCGGTAGATGATGAACTCCTCCAAATCGAAGGGCGGTTGATTTGCACGGCCATCCTGAAGACGGTCCTTAAAGTGTTTCAGCACTTCAAGCTGGGCACTCGTAAGCGACTTCTCGAACCCGTCGGGGAAGCGCACCAAAAAGTGCTTTTCGTCACCCGCAGGCGTTCGGGTTACCACGCCCACCGCACCGCGCGGGTGGACCAAGGAATTATTCGGCCCGCGAATCTCGACAAGTGCGACGACTTGTGTGCCAGCAGAGATGTTGTCCGGTTGATGCGACATCCACGAAGAATTCTGGCAAGATCGGGTTGGTTGTGCGAGCCGCATTTCGGTTTCAATAAGTTGGGCCGCCATTTCTGGCGGCCCAACACTCTTCAGTCCTCCACAAACAGCTTCCAGTCCGTCACCCCATGCGGGTTCCGAATGAGCACCGAAACTGGCAACTCCTTCGGCGCACGCGGCACCGAGAGCAGTTTCAACCCTGCTTCACGCGGCAGACGGTCAGCCTTGCGCTGGTTCACTTCCTTGGCTGACCACACCAGGTTCTCCCAAGCGTCTTTGCCGCCGCGCGAACGGGGAACGACATGGTCAAGGCTGCCCTCGTTGGGATGAAGAATGCGACCGGTGTACTGGCACCGGTTGCCGTCGCGCTCGCGGATTGCGCAGGCGCAGAGTTTCGGACGTTTCTTCGGCACCTTGGCATAGTTCACCGCCACAATGACGGTCGGTACGCGAATCTGGCCGCGAACGGTCTGCACCCCCTCGTCCTGGTCGCGAATCGGCAGAGTGATCCACTCCGCCCAGGTGACCGGTCGGATGTGGTCCTCGCCTTCGATCTCCAGACCGGTGGCTACATTGGTGGCCATCATACAGAACGCCTCTTGGGGCGTGCGCACGTTGATGGCCTGCCAGTTGCGGTTCAGCACCAGCACGGTCGCTTTCGTCAATATAGTGTTCATAAACTGCACACAGCCACCGCCCGTGGTAGCGAGATGTTTGTTCTTTGTTGAAATCGGCGCAGGGATTGGAAATTGGCTGCCTCGCCCGGTTTCGCTCCAGGTCCTTCGGTTTCAGAGACCGACGCGCTCCTAAATACACCTCGAGGCAAATGGCCCGCCAAGTCGTAGCCAGCAAACGAAGGTTGGTCGCTCGGGAAGGTTCTGCCCCTTCGACTTCTGGGTGTAGGCCAGACATGATCCTATTTCACCACCGAGCGGAACCGGTTGGCTGCCTCGCTTGGATTTGCACCAAGACCATCGGGGTCAAAGCCCGGCATGCTGCTGTTACACCACGAGGCAAAGAGATTGGTGGAGCCGGAGGTAGTTGCAACCTCACCAAACCGGATTAAAAGTCCGGTGCCGGTCTGCTGTGGCTTCGGCTCCAGAAAAAATCGTGGGCGAGAGAGGACTTGCACCTCCAAGGCTCACAGATTCTCGATCTGTGGGGTCTGCTATTCCCTCTGAACCACTCGCCCGGAAACTGGTGCTCCCAGCCGGAATCTCACCGGCAACCTCAGCCTTCGGAGGGCTGCGCTCTGATAATTGAGCTACAGGAGCTGCTGGCGCAGAGCCAACAAATGGAGCCTCCTGCCGGTGCTGCCCCGGCTCAACTTTCTTACAAAGAAAGTTCGCAGGCTGCCGCGAGGAGGCGAAATGGTCGCAATCCCCAGTGCTGCCCTGGGCACAGCGGGCTTATGAAACCTGCCTGAGCGCTGGCTCGACTGCGGCCCTTGAGGACGGCCACCTTGCGGAGGGTGGCGAATAAAATGGAGCCCCCACCCGGAATTGCACCAGGCTGGCCTGCTTACCGAGCAGGCGCATCGCTCAAAATGCTTTGGGGGCATCGAAAATGGTCGGCGCGAGACGACTTGCACGTCCAAGGCTGCCTGGTTCTAAGCCAGGTGGGTCTGCTATTCCCCGCTAACCACGCGCCGAGAAATTGGCGTCCCTGACCGGCTTCGCTCCGGTGATCTCCTGCATGAGAGGCAGGCATGTTGGCTGGACTACACCACAGGGACAAAAAGATGGGGAGGGCAAACGGATTTTCACCTTTGACCTGATGCATGTGACGCATCCGCTCTGGCTGGCTGAGCTATGCCCTCATAAATGGTGGGGACGAAGAGTGCTGCCCTCTTTGCCTCTCGCATGTCAAACGAGCGCTCTGCTGATGAGCTACGTCCCCAGAGAACTGGCGCGGGTGGACGGAGTCGCACCGTCGCCTCGTCCATGGGACGGCCGCGTTCTGCTGTTGAACCACACCCGCATGAAATGGTGTCCCCAGCCGGATTCTCACCAGCAACCTGGAGTTTAGGACACTCCCGCTCTGTGCTTTGAGCTATGGGGACGAGAAAGCTCCTGGAAGGAGGAGCACCGGGTCAGCGATAGGGCTGACGGGTTCTGAACCGGTTGCGCCGGGTCTGGAAGAAGGCGCTTTTCTGCTGCTTGTAAAGCCAGCGGAGGAATTTCTGGAATCGCGGATCGGCTTGGATTTTCTCAACCGTGTTGAACGTGTCCCGCAGTTCGTTATGCGTCCAGGTTTTATGGATGAAATCTTCGCAGGAGTGGCAGGTCGGGGCCGTGTCCCTTCCTCCCTTGCAGCGCGGCACCACGTGGTGCCCGCGCGTGGGCACCTTCCGATGACAAAATGCGCAGCCTTCAGCCATGCAGGCGATCCGATATTCCAGAAGCATAGCCATTCGCTTTCCATCCGGCAGCATTCGTTTGGAGATTGCGAACCCCTGGCTGGTCTCTTCCACCAACTCACACCCAGCACTTTCTAAAGCATTGTGCAAAAAGGAAATGGCTGGGCCGCTCGAGCTGCTTCGCGTTCAGGGGTTCGAAATGGTACGCGCGTCCGGTAACGCTCCGGATCCCGGCACTGATCTAGTGCGATGCGAGGTATAAGCTCGCCGGCTCTCTTTGAGCTACGCGCGCAGAAGATGGCGGAATGCCGTGGACTTGCGCCACTTGCCCGAAGGCACGCACTGTTTAGCAAACAGGCCCGGTTCGCTTGCCCGGTTGGCATTCCAGAAAATGGTCGGCGTGGGGAGACTTGCACTCCCAAGGCTGTTCGGGTTTGAGCCGAACCGGTCTGCTGTTCCCGGTTAACCACACGCCGGTCGGCGCCCCGGGACTTGCACCCGGAAGGCTCAGCGATCTTAAGTCGCTGGGGTCTGCTATTCCCTCTGAGGCCAGGCGCCGTGAAATTGGTGGGCATGAAGGGACTTGCACCCCCAAGGCTGCCAGATTCTGAATCTGGACCCTCTGCTATTCGGGTTAAACCACATGCCCACTGAAAATGGCACTCCCGGCAGGACTCTCACCTGCAACCCGGCGGTTCGAAGCCGCCCGCTCTGATAATTTGAGCTACGGGAGCATGAAAATGGGCCGACGGAGACTCGCACTCTCGTGGGGCGGGTCGCCCGGCAGTTTGCGGAACTGCTGCTGTCGCTGCTGAGCCACGCCGGCAGGAAATGGTGGGCTGCCACGGACTTGCACCGTGTTCCGTCCGGGTAAGAGCCGGAGCTTCACTGTCAAAGTTTGCAGCCCAATCGCGACACGAAGGCGGAGTTGAACCGCCGCAGCCAGGTCTGTGAAGCCCTGACCGGCACCGGTGTTCGCGTCGCGTGAAATGGTCAGAGCGGGGGTAACGCTCAGCCTTGCTCCTGCTCCCGAAGCAGGCGCCTCACTTTTAGGCTACGCTCTGATGAACTCCCCAGCGCACTGAACCCGGCATCCGGCCATTAGTTCGACCGTGCGAGGCCTCTGCCGGCACATCGGGTTCAACTGGGGGAAATGGTCGAGCATCAGGGTATCGCGCCCTGTATTTCTGCTTGGAAGGCAGGCGTGTATCTCTCAACACCTATGCTCGAGGAAATGGAGTCCCGTGCTGGAATTGCACCAGCCTTTGCGGCTTTGCAGGCCGCCGCCTGAGCTGCTCGGCCAACGGGACTTTGGAAATGCGCGGGCGGATGGTTGCCCACCCGCCCGCGTTGTTGCCTTCTGGTTGTCCTTGAACCGGCAGACGGCGTGATGATCAGGCCGTCCGCACAAAGTCCGAGATGATCGCCGGCACGCTGGTGTCGAAGCCCGCCACGTCCAGCATCCCCCGGTCGTTCGGGTCGGCCAGGGTAAAGCCGTTGGAAGTCATGCCCACAACGACCGCCTTGGCGGCGCCGACGAACTCGTCCCGATACTGCCGCAGGGCCTGCGCCGGGTGGACATTGCCCGCCCAGGTTTCACTGTCCGTGTAAGTGATGAACGCCGACACGGTGAGTTCCTCTTCCCGGGCATGGATCATCGGCAGGGCGCAGTCGGTGCCCATGAACGGCAGGCTGCTGACGGCCTTGATCACGCCATCCAGCCGCATGCGCGGCGAGATGTTCAGCGGCATGAACCGGTCCGCGAATGCCATGATGTGGCACTCGCGTTCGGTGGCCGCCGTGACCAGGGCCATCGCCGCGCTGGCCTCCCGTGCGGTAAGGCAAGAACCGGCGATGTTCGAGCAACCCATCGAACCGCTGACGTCCAGGGCCAGGAGCACCGGCTTGCCGCACGGTTCCACGTTCTTGAACGTGGCGTAAAACGCCGCGTCCAGAGCATCAATGATCTTCGGCACCGGCTGCCAGGTGAGACCGCTCTTCTCACCGCGGCCTTGCGCATACACCTTCTGGGCGATTAACACTGCCAGCGGGTGGATGCGAGCGCGCTTGAGCAGGGCTTCGTCGCCCAGCTTGCGGATAACCAGGTTAGCCGCCACACTGAACGGCTTGACCAGGCCGACGGCGGTCATCTTGCCCAGGTTACGCACTAGGGCCGCGGGCGGCATCCGCTGCAGCAGGGCATCCCAAACCTCGACCTCGTTGAGCCACTGAGTCGGAATCGCCTCACGCGGCAGATCGCAGTCGTTGATCAGGGTAACGATCTCGGCCTTGCTCGAAGCCTTCTTGGCCTTCTCGAAGGCTTCCACGATCGCGGGCAGCTTGCCGGCCGCGGCGTAGGTCGCCACACGGTCCTCACCATTTACCTTGCGCTTGACCGTGCGCTCGCCCAGGCCTTCCGCGCCGGATAGGATCCAGCGGAACACCGCTTCGTGCTCAACTGAAGGAGCCTTCGGGTGGGCCAGGCGCAGCAGGTCGCCGTGCGACCAGCGGTCGCGTTGCTGATACTTCACCACCTGGTAAGCCAGCTTGTCGGCTTCCTGCTCAAGGTACCAGCGGCCAACGGCATTGCGCAGGCCGCGGCCCCAGCCGCGCAAAGCATTCACATACTCGGCGAAGTGGAACAGGTGAGTGCCGATGCGGCAGACCTTGGCCAGGTTTTGGAGGGCCAGAGCCTTGGCTTCCGGGCTGCCGTGAGCCGCCACGAGGGCCAGCGCAAAGATCGCCGGGTCGTTCTTGGGCGCCCGGCCGCTGTCGCTGATCTCCACGATGCGGTTTACGGCGCGAACACCGTCGGCCTTGATGCAACGGACAATCGCGTCATGGTTCTGCTTCACCAAGTCGCGCTCGCCGATGTAATAAGTGCCCCCTTCGGCGCCGAGAATCAGGAACCGGTCCAACCGGGTCCAGTCATCGACCTCCCAGGAGTAGCCCCCGGCCGAGTTGGCTACTTGGGTCGAGCCCGGGATGGGCTGCGACTGCGGGGTGATGCGGCGGTTGAACAGTTTTGCGTAGTTAAGAGCCATGTTGGCCTCCTTTCGATGTTGCACCGCCAACTTTCGGCACGATCTATTTGGTTGCACTGCGGACAAGTTGGTGAACCTGGGGTTGGTCCTTTTCGAGAAGATAACCCAGGTTCTTCGGCCCGCAGAAAGCGTTACGACGGTCCCGTTTTCAAAGGGTCGGGCCGCACGCGACGTAGGCGGCGGCCCTGTATTTTGTTTTGTCCGGCTTGAGCCGGACGGCGGTTAAACAAACCGCTTCATTAGCCGGGTATTAATCAATGCGGTAACCCACATTCATCGGCCCGCTAGATCGCTCGGGCGGCTTGCGCCGCCGTCCTCGCGAGCGGACAAGGGGGAACGTGGAGTTGGTTGCCTATCGGCAACGTCGCTCCACGCCGCTACGGCGGTTTATCGCGCCGCCCGCTGCTACGAGGTTCTTTCACTGCTCGCATCATTTCCTTTCGTCTTGCTGGCGTTTAGGCTCACGCCCCATTGACCAGGCAGAGCTAAAACCATTTGCGCCGGCTTGTTTATGGTGGAAAAAACAACCATCATGACTGCCCGGTCATGTTCGAGAATCTTTTCGCTCAATCAGGGCTATCGCTGGAACGTTTGAAGACGTTCCGAGAGATCGTGGCGGCCGGCGGCATCACCGCCGCGGCCGGCGACGACTCGAACCGGCAAAGCCAGTTCAGCCGCCAGCTCAAGGAATTGGAACGCTACTTCGGAGTCGAGTTGCTCAAGCGCGGACGTGGTCCGGCCGAACTCACCGACGCCGGCCAGCGGCTTTACGAGATTATCGGCCACACGCTTCGGGCGTTGGAAGAATTCCGGAGCACCTGCGCCGGCCAGCCGGTGGAACTCGTGGTCGGGGCTGGGGAAAGCCTGATCCAATGGCTGTTGCTGCCGCACCTTCCGGGACTTGCGGAGGCGCATCCGCGGCTGGCGGTCACCTTCCAGAACCTCAAGACCGATGAGATCCTGCATCGCCTGCTCGATGGCGGGGTTGATTTCGGCGTGGTCAGCCGTTATGAGCCGAGTCGGCTGCTGGCCTCGGCGCCGCTCGGCAAACTGGAGTTTTGCCTTTTCGCACCTGCCGCCCTGTTGCCGGCAAACCCGAGACTCAAGGTGAAGTCGGATATTCTTGGCACGCTGCCGCTGGCGATGTTGGAAGGCAGTGCCGGCATCCGCAAGGCGGTTGAACAGGAAGCTCAACGCAATGGGATCAAGCTGAACGTGCGGCTGCGGTTCAGTTCCTATCCGCAGCTCGCCCAAGCCGTGCAGAGCCTGAGCGTCGCGGCGATCATGCCCAAGCTGGCCGCGGCTTCGTTCCGGCAAACGGACGTGCGGACCGTGCCGTTGTCTTTTCTGGGAGCTTTGTCGCGTCAGGTATCGCTGGTCTGGAATCGGAAGACGGCCGAGGTGCGCCCGGCAATTGCCCAATACGCCCGCTTGTTGCCCCCGATGTTCCGAATGGACAGACGCTGAAAGCAGCGGGCAAGGGCTGACCTTGGGCTTTTTTGCGTGCTCTGCCGTTGAGCTACTCCGCCATTCCGTGGCGGAGGGCGGCCTCGAACCGCCAACCCTGCATTCCACGAGAACCCGCTGTCTTCGGCCAGCTGAAAAGTCAGATGGGCAAGGGGCGCCATGGAATTACTCCTTGCGGAGGCTGCTCTGCCATTGAGCTACTGCCCCGTTCGGCGGGGCGGATTGGATTCGAACCAACAACATGCGATAACCCACAACTTCGGCCCATCCAAAGCGAGCGGGCAAGAGAGCAACCGTGGAGTTGCCAGACGTGCTGCTGTTACACCACCATCGCCCAAGCCGCAGGTGTGATGCTGTTTACCACCTCCGGGGGAGCGAGGGAGCGGAGTTGAACCGCTGCTGCCTGGTTATGGTAACCCACGATTTACGGCCCGCTAAAGAACCGACGGATAAAAGACGAACTGGGAGTCTACGTGCTCTGCCACTGAGCTACTCCGGCCTTTGGAGCCGAAGGCTGGACTCGAACCAGCGACCGCGTCGTTATCAACGATAACCCAATCCTGCGACCCGTCGAAACCAACGCGTTGGGCAAGGAGATGCGGACGGGTCTTGGATTCGGCAGGATTCGAACCTGCTGCTTCCCGGTCCAGGCCGGGCGTTCTACCGGTTGAACTACGATAACCGTCTGCGTTCGGCCCAACAACGACGACGGACAAGAGGCGAGTTGGGATACCATCAGTCACCTGATGGCGCGGGGTTTGAACCCGCTCGTCCCGACACATCGGGACTTCACCGATAACCCAGACTCAACGGCCCGTCTAAAGAACTCGATGGACAAGTGGCGTGATCGAGCGGAGGCACTCCATGCCGGGAATCGAACCCGGAGCGCTCGGACGGTCGCCCAAGACGCTACGCCCTCCCTTGCTTTGGCGGAGGATAAACGATCAACTTCGGCCCATCGAAAGTGGGGTGACCAACCGGATTCGCACCGGCACAAACGCCTTCACGGGGCGTGATGCTGCTCTTACATCATGATCACCATCAAACTGGCCTGCCAAGCCGTAGCCGGCAGGCGAAGGCTGGAGCCTCTGGTCGGACTCGCACCGACGAATACGAGTTTACGAAACTCGCCCTGTGGCTGCTGAGGCACAGAGGCAAAATGGCGTCCGCGGCAGGAATTGCACCCGCGTCCTCCACCTTCGCACGGTGGCGCTCTGATTCTAACTGAGCTACGCGGACAGAATGGCATCCGTGGCCGGACTCGCACCGGCTAAGGTCGGCTTGAAGGGCCGGCTGCTCGAGCTGCTTTGCATTCACGGACAAATCGGTCGCCGCGGAAGGCTGGAAAACACGGGGTCGCTGCTCGCGGGCAGGCCTTAACCCCGTGGAATCCGATCCTCCGTGGCGGTAATGGACGCGCTAACGCCGCAGGGCGCGCGTCTTGTAAGTCAGGAGCGGGCGGAACGTCGCAATGACCGAAACCAGTCGGGCACCCACGAGATCCTGGACCACGTCCTCGATGTTCTTGTAAGCGGCCGGAGCCTCTTCGTAGAGCAATTCGCGCCGTTCGCAGATAACCCGACCACCCAGCGGTGTCTGGGTCAACTGGTGCAAGCCGAAGCGCTCGCGCATGCGCAGACGGGTCTCGCTCCGCGCCCACTTGCGGCCGGCACCGTGGGCCAGCGACCAGGCATGGCTTTCGCTATCCCCGATTGGCTTCACGAGGTAGCTGAGCGACCCGCGGGAACCGGGGATCACCACCGGCTCGCCCTCGGTCGCCACGGCACCCTTGCGATGGACCCAGACAGCCTCCCCCTCGAACTCTCGACGGGTGATGCTGTTGTGGCAGCCGTCCCAGAGGCACTGGGCCTCAGCACCCAGCGCCTCGATGAACCGTCGGGCGATGAGCGCGCGGTTAGCCATGGCCCAGCGCACGGCCAGGTCATGGTTCCGGAGGCAGGCCGCAGCCGCAAAAGACTCGGCATCCGAGCCGTTGGCCTGGTGCTCCTCGACATAAGCGCGCAGGATGGACTCACCCAAACCCCGCGAGCCGCTGTGGACCAGAACAACCAATTGCTGCTTGCCCAGGCCTAACTGCCTGAATTCCCGGGCGTTCACCACCTCCTGGACCGCCTGCAGCTCGGCGAAGTGGTTGCCGCCACCAATCGTTCCCAGCGCCTCGTCGAATTCCGTGGATTCGAGCTCCGAGGCCGCGAGAACCTCCCGCGCATCGCCTTCCCACGGATGCTCCAGGTCGAAGCGGAGCTCAGCCCAACGGTTGAGCTTGAGGTCGCGCTGAACCAGGTCGGTTTTGAACAAGGCCATGCCGCAGCCGATGTCCCCGCCGATCAGGTGAGGGTAGATGAATCCCTCGGTTACAAAGGCCGCGCCCACCGGGCTGCCCTTGCCGGAGTGCAAATCCGGAAACCCGACTGCCAGGCGCATCCCTTCAAGTTTCGCCGCCGCATAGAGCTGGCGGAGCGCCTCGCCTTCGATCCAGCTTCGGGCCGAGGCGAAAAGGCGCACATTGGTCTCGATCAGAGTATTCATGCTTCCTTTCTTGCCCGCCAAAGCGGGATTCAGTTGAGAGTTGGCCACTGGAGTCGGGATTGCGCCGACACCTCCGGCTTTTCAGACCGGCGTGCAGACTGACTACACCATCCAGTGGCAGTAGCGGTGCGCGGCAGCTTGGGTCAGCCGCCGTGAAAAGCTGTCTATGAAGCTTGAGCCTTGCGGGCTGCGGCTTGAGACTTGAACGGGCTGACCGATGCGGTTTGACAACTCGGCATCAACATCAGCGGGTCATTGGGTTATCAGCCCAATCAGAAACGTTTGAAGCGTCCTGGTTTTGACAGCGTTTTTCACAGGCAGCCTTCCGTCGCCGCCGCGCACCTGAAATGAACCGCCAGCGGAATCAGAGATTCACGCTGCGGGTGAAGTTGAACTCGTCCAGCGCATCCTGCAGCGACTGGATTTCGGCGTTCAACTCGGCCACTAGCTTGTCGACGTCCACCTTGCCCAACTGGGCGACGTATTCGACCTCGTAGGCGGCCTCAGCGAAACCGCGGCCCTCGTGGAACACGCCCGCCTTGGTATCCAGACCGGTCAAGGTCGTGACGAGGCCCTTGAGTTCCGCCAGGCGGAAGATCTTGTCGTAAACTTCCGCGTTGGCCGCGGCCACGGCGGCCTTGACCTTGACCAACTCGTCAAGTTTGGCGCGCAAGCGCGTCAAAACCTCTCGGTTTTCGTAGTCGAACTTCTGCTTGGTGGAGCGGGAGTTCTGCTTGGTGAGCAGGTCCTTTAACTGGGCGACTTCGCCGGCCAGTTGGTTTTTCAGTTTGAGCGCCTTGGCGATCTTCATGTGATTCCTTTCAGTGCTTGGTTTTCGATTTTCAAATTGGTTGTCCCGCGCGGTAACGCTCCGCGGTCTTCCGGTTATCAACCGGGCGCTCTACTATTGAGCTACGGGACAGTTCTGCGGATGGACGCTTCCCGCTGGTGCCGTCCAAATGCGGATGCCGTGGTGACAAGCCGCCACCACTTCGGTTTGCCTTCAGTCCAGGAAAGCCACGTTGGCCATGGTGCGGCTCTGGGTTTCAGTGTTCATGATGACCAGATGCCAGAATGGTAGCGTGATGGTTTCGTGGTCGCTGTGACGCACGTTGCCGCGCGCGTAGACACCCGGGTTGCGGCGCATCACCTGCCAGCCCCAGCGCGCTGCGTCGGGATTGCGCTTCAGGATCGAGTGATACGCCGCCGGGCTAATACCCGCCGGGTGGCGGCTGCACACATGAACCGTTTCTCCGCCCGCGCGGTAGAGCTGCTCAACCATGTGCGGCTTGCCCCTACCGCGCCGCAGCGGTTCGTTGTGGAGCACGAATCTCTCATCCACCACGAACGACGGTTCCGGCACGAAGAACCATTCGCCCTGACGGCGAAAGGCCCGGTTCTTGCGGGTGTAGCGTTTGCGGAACGAAACGTGGTGGTGTGCGAGCGCCTCACGGACATCCTTGGGTTGTAGGGAGTCCATCGCCTGGCGCACGCTCGACGCACCGCCAGGCACAGCCGCGACGAACCATTCGCGTTCGTCATGGCCGCAAAGGAAGCGGTCGAGGTGCGGCTTTTCGCCGAATTTGCGAACGGCCAGGAGCAGGTGGCGCTGCTTCGGCTCGCTTTGCATCACCGAAACATCCAGCAACTCGCTCAAATGCGTCGGCACGCGGAGTTCAAAGAACTGACCGTTGCCATCGCGCTGAATGTCCACGGCAAAGTCCCTGGGGTTGACCCAGGTGCGATTACCCCACCGCCAACGCGATGCGATTTCACGCACCTTCAGGCGCGCGCCCATCGCGTCAAACTTGGATTCGATCGGTTCAATATTCATGATGCCTTTCCTAAATCTCGTCGGCACTCAACCGGCCACCAAAGGTCAATAGTCACGTTGTTCGGGAGTCTGGCGCAAAGCGGTCCTCGTGTTTATGGTGCAAATCACATCCCGTATGATTCTTGGATCAAGTCCGGGGAGTGATGGGCGATCTGCTTTCGCGCTTCAGAAAACAATGGCGGAAGGCGCGAGTAATGCTCTCGCCCCGGCAATGCCGGTCCTGTTTTCGAGACAGGTGCAGCCAGTTTATATCTGCCTGCCTTCCGCAAAATGGTCAGGGTGGCAGGAATTGCACCTGCGTCCTCCTCGTTCCGAACGAGGCCGTCTGCTGCTGACATTACACCCTGAAATTGGCTGCCAGGGTTGGACTCGCACCAACACCGAACGGTGTAACAGACCGCCATGCTACTTTGACACCACCTGGCAATGGAGCTGCCGGCGGGATTCCCACCCGCATCGTTCCGCTTAGAAGGCGGATGCCTGATGTGTTCGACCACGGCAGCCTGCTGAAATTGGTCAGCGCGGCAGGACTTGCACCTGCGTTCCCTCGGTCCCAGGCCGAGCGTGTTGCTCCTAAACTACGCGCTGCTGGCGGACCCGAAGGGAGTTGCACCCTCAACCTTCCCGCAGACAACGGTTTGCTCCGCTAATTGAGCTACGGATCCGAAATGGTGGGAGGTGCTGGTAATGCTCCAGTCGTCACTTCCGACAGTTGTTTGCGACACCGGTTTTACAGACCGGCAGCCGGAACACCTCCCCAAATTGGTCGCGGGGGTGGGAGTCGCACCCACAAAGGCTGAGCTTATGAGGCTCGCCTGAATCTCATTCTCCCCGCAATGAAATGGTGGAGTCGGCGGGTAACGCTCCCGCATCAGCTTGCTTGCAGGGCAAGTGCATTGCTTGTCTGCCACGACCCCATTGAAAATTGGCAAGCCGCCCTGGTGCTGCCCCAGGCAAGCTGAGTTTTGGAGACTCGGCTACACAGGCTGGTGCGCGGCTTAGATAATAGAAATTGGTGCGGCTGCCGGGAGTTGCACCCGGACATCCTCCGTGGCGGGGAGACATTCTTGTCTGTTAAATCACAGCCGCAGGAAAGTAAAAGGGCCGGGAGCGTTTTTGGTTCACACTCCCGGCCCGCGCCATTTCAACAAAGAACAAACACCTCTTGCTATCTTGCGATACCAACCCACGGTTTCACGGTGGTTCTTTCGGTGTTTGGGGGCACACCTCCTGCGAAGCCCTTAAAATGTAAAATCCGGCCTAATTCATCCGGCGCGCTTGTTGGCGACCCGTGGGCAGACCCCACCGGCGGAGAACCTCGGCTCTCCCGCGCCTTTCTATGCTTTGTGCCAGGTGACATCATCTAGATGCCGTCTTCGTTTCGTCTCACAGTGCTTTGCCTTTCGTTATCAAGTTCGCTTTCTGTTTCGGTTCTGCATGGGTAAACAAAAAACCCTGCTTCCATTCCGGTAAGCAGGGTCGAGAAATCCTTTTGGTTCGTTTACCTGCTCACCTTCAATCTATCCAAACCGGTTTTGGGCTCTTGCCCGCAATACGCCCTGGATAGGCCGAGGCAGAACACATTACCCCGGCTGGTCCGACTATGACGTGTCGCTTCCGCGACCGACGTCGTCGGCCAAATCGAGACTAATATGTTCATGCAAGTTTTCATCGAACGTGCGCAAACCCTAGCACACGCATCCTAATCTTGTCCACTTATATCTTTAGGGGTCCGTATATCTTAAATTCAAATATCTGGATTGGTTGATGCGTCCCTGGAATTTGGCTCGCGTGGTTCAAAACGCCAAAGAAATCCGTAGTAGCCCCTTTCTTCCAATCCGAGTCCTGTCCGTCCCGCAATTCAATGGTGAGTGTAATCGCATCAGGAAGGACTTCTTCACGTCCGTTATGAAATTCACTCAATCCCCCCCGCCCGCCCTCTCCGTGATAGCGACTGATTGCGCGCATCTCCAAAACGGGGCCGGGCTTTGGAAGTGTTATAATGGGGGTATGGTTGCGAACATCGTGTGGTTGAGTTTGGCGAAAGCTGCGGAGTATCTGGATGTCTCGAAGGACACGGTCCTGCGCAGGGCGGTGGAGTGGACTGACGAGCCGGTGCCCGGGAAAGTGCGGACGAAATATCTGGTCCTCGGTGCCGATACGCGTCACGACCGAAGGTATTATTTACCGGATTTGGAAAGATTGCTTTCGGCAAATCCTCGTACAAATCACGGGCATGCTAGCAGCCGACTTGTGCCTGTTTAAGAGAAGCAGCCGAACAGCGCCGCTCCAAAGCCGTTTTCCCGAAGGGGGTAACCGCGAGAGAATGTGGAGACCAATTGCAGAATCCGGCGTTGAGAATCATCAACAATCATCAACAAGTCCGTGCGGGTTGCGTCTTCTGCTGACTGCATCATCTTGCTTGCCTTCAAACTTCCAACCGTCCCCCTGCAGTTTGGCCCAGGCGGTTTTTCCCATGGGGACCCAACTCATGTTTGGTCCTCCGCCGTTTCGCCAGTTCTCCGGCACCCCGCCGTAGGTTGAGCGAATGCATGCCCCGTTGCTGGAGTGCCCCAGTTCGAATGCGATTTCCTCATCCGATGCCCCCTGGCTTCTGCGAACCAATACGTAAAAAGCCCGAAGTCCGTGCGGACGGAACCTTCGCGGGAGCTTTTCCTCAACCCTGCGCAACGCATGAGCCAACGCTCCCTTCCCAACCGGTCCCCCGCAGTGAGAGGGAAAGAACGAACGGGACTTCGGGAAAGTGGCGGCTTTCCATTCCGAATGGGCCTTCAGAAGTTCCTGAAGGCCTGCGTGGCAGTTGCAATAAGGATTGATAGCGTGCTGATTCTTGCACCGCCAGACTTTCAAAAATCTTCCGTCTTCAGTCGTCTTTCCAAAATCTTCCTCGCCGAGACGCAGGACTTCTGATGTCCGGAGACCCGTGTACGCCTCAAAGAGCATCTGGAACCCCAATACAACGCTATGTCTGTGCTCGAACAAGATCGCTGCTGCTGCATGGAGTTCGTCAGCATTTTGGGGCATGAATTCCCGGCAGTGCTTGACTTCCGAAGATCGCTGATACTTGGGGCGCTGGGCGAGCGGGTTGAGCTTGATCAACTCGGAGCGAGCAGCCCACCGGCAGGCGTTGTTTAATGTGTTCAATTCGCGGTCCACCTGCCTGTTTCCCAGGCCGTGCCGAAAGCCCTGGTCGTTTCTCCACGAGTGATAACGATCGCAAGCCGCAGGGCCGGCAGAATCAACCGGGATGCCGTCCCAAAATTGCAGCAGTGTTTTGCAATGATCCTTCTCGCTTTCCAGGGTCGGGCCGGTTCGGAGCGCTTTGTGCTTATCGGGGTAGCCGTCCTCCTCGTACTTTCGGATGACCCGGCGCATCGTCGGCCCAGTCTGAACCTGCGCGCTCGCGGTGGGCTTTTGCGCCGCGCCAGTCGGCACCCCTGCGGCTCGTTTATGGTAAGACTCCTTGGCGAGTTTGAGGTTTTCAGTGGCAAGCGATTCCCAAGTGCGTTTTCCTTCGACCCAAGGCCTCCAGTACAACTTTTTCGATGGGATATGGCGGTAGATTCCATCCGCTTCTCGATTCCATTTTTTCGTGCCCATTTGATTTCATTATAGGCACTCTCGGCAGGTTTTTTTCCGGTCTACTGGTATAACAACTGGTATAATCCAGTTCTTCGCATTGAGGAGGGAAAGTGCGTTCCAGCCTTTATTTATGCTGGCGCGCCCGCTGGGACTCGAACCCAGGACCCTCTGCTTAGAAGGCAGATGCTCTATCCAACTGAGCTACGGGCGCAACAAGCTGTTTTTAAGCAGTCTTCAAAAGAATAAAAATCTGCGTATTGACAATCTGATACTGGTCACATGAAACGGAACAAAGCGGGAGATGACTCCCTTTGGCAGAAAACTCAATACGCAAATCTAGTCCGTTACAAACCATCAAGAGCGTATTTCGCACGAACACGCATCGGCGGCAAGCTGAATCGGCGCAGCCTCAAAACCAAGGCCCTTTCGGTTGCCAAGCTACGCCTCGGCGACTTGGAAAAGAAGGAGCGCCAATTGGCCGAGCATCAGGTTGCGGTGGCTGATGGTTCTATGACTGTGGATGACGCCTGTGCAACGTATCGACAACGGTTGGAGGGGGACGCATCCATCAAGCCGCGAACAAGGGAATACCACCAGCAACGCATAGCAGCTTTGTTCAAGTCGTGGCCGGAGCTGAAGCGGACCGAGGTCCGGGTGTCACCAAGACTGATTGCCTGAATTGGGCTGCGAGGTTTGGCAGGAACTCCAGCGGGACAGCGTTTAATCACACAATCGGAATCCTGCGGAGAATTCTGGAGGTCGGTGTTGAATCCGGCGTTCGTTACGACAATCCCGCTTGCTTCATAAGACGGCGTAGCGAGAAACCCAAGAAACCGGATCTACCTGAGGTCGATCAGTTTGATGCTTTCGTAGCTGAAATTGAAAATGGTGGGGCGCGGGATTCAGGGAATTGCGCTGCCCTAGTTCGCTTCTTGGCTTATGGTGGCTTTCGAAAAACTGAATTGGCAAACATCACCTGGGCAGAGTGTGATTTCGTCAGGGGCAAGATCGTTGTGCGGGGTGATCCGGAGACTGGAACAAAGAACAGCGAGATCCGAGAAGTGCCCATGATTCCTGATATGCGCCAACTTCTCCAACGACTCCGTGCCGAGCGAGCCGACGAACCTCCCGAAACGCCAGCGAGGCACGTGCGTGAATGCCAAAAGGCCATGGACCGGGCCGCAAAGATCGTTGGCATGCCCCGTATTACGCACCACGATCTCCGCCACCTCTTTGCGACGCGGTGTATTGAATCCGGCGTGGACATTGCAACGGTCTCGCGCTGGCTCGGTCACAAAGACGGCGGCGCGCTGGCCATGAAGGTGTATGGGCATTTGCGGGACCAGCATTCGGTGGAGATGGCGCAGAAGGTGACGTTCTCCAAAGCGCAGCCGGAAGATGTTGTTCAGATGCGCAACCAGACAGCGGGATGAACGCCCAGGATGCAACGCTCTTCCCGTGTTTTCAACCGACAAGTCGCGCCGTGCAGCCTAAACCCATACTGACTAGTCTTTAGCATAGATGACAGTTGCAGCACAAAAAAAGGACTGGACGAGTTTGCGGTTGGTTTGGATCTTTCTGAGGTCTTGCTCTACCCGCTTGCGTAGCGACTCATTCTTCTTC